>VAPL010600263.1_pt1 | contig 17196 bp, 16 predicted proteins | sample 3395061 | NCBI WGS metagenome assembly VAPL01 (sample SAMN08290444, study PRJNA428436) | hydrothermal vent metagenome | isolation source: Deep-sea hydrothermal vent chimney 2 | place: Pacific Ocean: Juan De Fuca Ridge | depth 2182 m m | reverse complement strand
CGGCCATTGGGGGCGGTATTGTTTGCTGCGCCCAACATGTCGCGAGATGAGGTTGAGGTGGCCTGTATTCGTCCCGCCCAGCGCATATTTACGCAGGCTACTCAGGTGCTGGATTCTAAACCGGCGTCTATCTGGGGACGGCGTTCGGTGTTTTACCTGTCGCGCAAACCGCTGTTGGTCAACGAGGTATTTTTACCCGGGATTACTCGCTGCCGCAGGTCGGCAGAAGACGCAGAATCAGCATCATGAAAAAATTCTGGCAGGCTATCGACTGGCAGCATGTGCGCGAGCGCGCCACCCAGTATTATTATCTTACCCGCTTGCACCGTCCCATCGGCATTCTATTGTTGCTCTGGCCGACGGGCTGGGCGTTGTGGGTGGCGGCATCCGGCTGGCCGGATTGGCCGGTGTTGCTGGTGTTTTCACTGGGGGTGGTGCTCATGCGTTCGGCCGGTTGCGTGATTAACGATTTTGCTGATCGCGATTTCGATCCGCAGATCAGCCGTACCCGTGAGCGGCCTCTTGCCAGCGGCAAGGTCAGCCCGAAGGAAGCGCTGTGGTTGTTTGCCGTTTTGTGTTTGCTGGCTTTCCTGTTGGTGCTGAGCATGAACCGCCTGACCGTTTATCTGGCCTTTGTGGCGCTGGCGCTGGCGGCGGTTTATCCCTTCATGAAGCGCTATACCCACCTGCCCCAGGTGGTGCTGGGCATGGCTTTTGGTTGGTCGATTCCAATGGCCTTCGCGGCGCAGACGGGCGAGGTGCCGCGTGTTGCCTGGTTGCTCTACGTGATCAATGTTCTGTGGTCGGTTATTTACGATACCATGTACGCGATGGTCGACCGGGACGATGATATTCGGGCCGGGGTCAAGTCTACGGCGGTGCTGTTTGCCGACGCCGATCGTGTCATCATCGGTATTTTGCAGGCTTTCATGTTGCTGGGACTGGTCTTGCTGGGGCAACAGCTTGAGTTGTCCACGGTCTATTATCTGGCTGTCGCAGTTGCCGCCGGTCTGTCTTTGTACCAGCAATATCTGATCCGTGAGCGCGAACCGGGCGCCTGTTTCAAGGCGTTTTTAAACAACAACTGGTTGGGTTTTGCCATATTTGCCGGTTTTTTCCTGAGTTACGGGTAAACCTTTACCCTGGCTTGCCGCCTGTTTTTTCTGCGCTGAGTTCAGTGCTCCCTTTCTTTTTTTACCTGTTTGCCATAATGATTATTTATTAATCAATCAATTCAGTATTTTACACAATATTTGTAAACATTTACTGACAAGCCGCCGATAACGTCCTCACTGGTATATGAATTGCAAGTTTTGTGCAGCTTAGTGCCGCACCCGCCGGCGGTTTTCAGGGAGAAGGATCCTGTTTTCATTTTTACACAAAAAAGCCAATACCGATGGTTTGCTGGGTATGAGCCACAGTGACGATGCTTTTGTGCTGGCGAAGATTCAGTGGCCTGAGCCGGATAAACCGCTACTGTGTTTGCTGGAACCTGTCACCGACGACGAGCTGGCTTCCGTATGTATGGCGCATAAACTGGCCAAACAACCGCTCTCCGTGGTGATGCAGCCGGGTGATTTTTCCCTCCAGCTGCTGGAGGCGCCGCAGGTAGCGGAAGATGAAATGCGCGATGCGGTGCGCTGGAAAATCAAGGACAGGCTGGACTATGAGCTGGAACAGGCGGTGCTGGATGTGTTCGAGATCCCCGGCCTCAAGGAACAGGGGCGTACCCCCCAGATCTATGCGGTCGTTGCCCATGAAGATCAGGTGCGCAAATATATTGAACAGGTGGCGCCCTGTGGCATGGCATTGCAGTACATCGATATTCCCGAGCTGGTGCAGCGCAATATCGCCAGCCGCCTGCCTGAGGACGAAAGCGGACTGGCCCTGCTTAACCTGCAGCGACAGCGTGGTCTGCTCACCCTGACGCATCAGTCCACCCTGTTCATGGCGCGTGAACTGGATAGCGGTTATCAGGCCCTGGCGGGATCAGTCAATACAGCGGTGGCGGTCAATGGCAGCCCGATGGCTCTGAGTGAACAGCCGAACGAAGCGTTGGAGACGGTAGCGCTGGAAGTCCAGCGCTCTCTGGATTATTACGAAAGCCATTTTGGCAAACCCCCTATCAAGCACCTGCTTATTGCCCCGTTGGCGCAGCCCGTGCCGGAACTACTGGATCATATTCGCAGCAGTCTGGGGCTGAATGTGAGGATGCTGGATCTGGCCGAGGTGATCGATGTGCCTGCGGAGATAGAGCTGGACATGGATATGCAGGCGCGCGCCTTTTATGCCATTGGTGCGGCTCTGCGTGTGGAATGACTGTCATGCAACAGATTAATCTTTACCAGTCCGATCTGCAGAAAAAGAAGGCCCGCCTGTCTTCGCAACGGCTGCTCATAGCGATGGCCTCGGTTAGTGGACTGATGCTGGTTCTGAGTCTGCTGTATGTCCTGCAGCTGCGGCAACTGGAAGCAAAACTGGCAACCACGCAAGCTGCCCAGGCGGCAAAAATGGCGCAACTTAAAACCTTGCAGGCACAGCTTCAGGCGCGCCATAAAAATAAGCAACTGCAGGCCGAAGTGGATGCTCTAATACATGAGATCAACCGACGGCAAAAGATTATGAAAGTACTGGGGGAGCAGCGTTTTGGCAATATCGAAGGTTTTAGTGAGCATGTCAGCGGGCTGGCGCGTCAGCGTATCGACGGACTGTGGCTGACGGAAGTGAGAATTAGTCAGGGAGGGGCAAGCCTGGGTATGAAAGGTCAGGCGCTAAAAGCAGAACTGCTGCCGCGCTACCTGCAACGTTTGTCGACTGAAACGGTGTTTACCGGCAAGGCTTTTAAAACATTGTCAATCTCGCGCAATCATGAGCAGCCGGGGCGGGTGGATTTTGAGCTGCATGGGGTGGGCGAAGAAGTGCAGGCTGCAAAAGCGGGCAAAACATACGCCGCCAAAGGAGGCCGTTAGTGCGATCAGCGATGAAACTGGTCTGGCTGAATAATTATCGGGCGCGCTTCGATGGGCTTGCTCCGCGCGAACGGGCGGCGGTTAGCCTGTTGTTGCTGATTTCACTGCTGATGTTTTTTTATCTGTTGTTTGTTGAACCAAAAATGCTGCAGGCCGAAGTGTTGGGTAAACAGATTGACAGTACCCTGATGCAGGTGCAGGCCGGCGAACAGCAGATTGCTGTTTTGCAAAAACGCCTGCAGCAGGATCCCGATGCTCAAAACAGGCAGCAGCTCGCCCGGCTTAAACGTCAGAAGAAGCAGATTAGTAAACAGTTACAGGTGAAGATGCAGGGCTTGATCGCACCGGCGCAAATGGCGCAGGTGCTGGAGGCGGTGCTAACCCAGACCCGCGCCCTGAAACTGGAAAAACTGAATAATTTGCCCGTGCGTCCGTTATTAGACAATGACCCGGATAAAAATAAAGCACAGCCTGCAGATGTGGGTGTCTACCAGCATGGCCTGCAAATTGAGTTTCGTGGAAGTTATCTGCAGATGCTGGCCTACCTCAAGCTGCTGAAAACCCTGCCCTGGAATTTTTACTGGGACAGCATCGAGGTGACGATGGACCGATATCCGCAGGCACAGATTGTTATGACCGTGCATACCCTGAGTCTTACACCCGGCTGGATTGGAGTCTGATATGCCGCGTGGCTTGTTGTTGCTAATGCTGGGCCTGGTCATGGTGTCTGTGCGGGGGCTGCAGGCCGAAGTTCTGGATGATCCTATGCGCCCGCCGGGTTATGCGGCGGGCGGCGTGAATAAAAAGCCCAGCCTGAAAAAAGGCTGGCATCTGAGCGCGATTCGTATTGATACCCGGCGCCGTTTTGCCATTATCAATGGTCGTACGCTGGAGGTTGGGGCATGGGTCAACAAGGCCCGGCTGGTAGAAATATCGCCGCAGGAAGTTCGCCTGAAAGGCGCGCGGGGACTGTTTACAGTTCGATTGCTAAAAGCGGAAGTCAGAAAAACACCGGCGCGCTAGTGTGTCCGGCAATACCTGGAGTATGGAAAAATGGCAAGGCATGTAAAATAATGAACCGGACTCGCTCGTTAGTATATTCGCTGCTGGTTTCGCTTTTGCTGTCTTCCTGCGCGGTGGATCAGGCGCAGAAGAGGCGGCTGCCAACGGCGGCTATTGATAACGCCTATTCTGAGGCCAGCGCAACGCCTGAACATACCCAGGCGACCTCGGTGTCGGACAAAAATATTGCCGACGCCCTGTTGCCGGCCATCAGCCTTAATTTACCGGCCAATGTGGCGGCGGACACTGAACCTCGTTTCGACCTCAAGGTAAATCGTGCGCATGTAAAACAGTTTTTTATGGGACTGGTGCAGGGCACGCCCTATAACATGGTAGTGCATCCGAAAGTTAAAGGCCGCATTACCCTGGATCTAAAGAACGTGACGGTGCCGGAAGTCATGGACATCGTGCGTAGTGTTTATGGTTATGATTTCGAAAAAACAAAAACCGGTTATCAGGTGTTCCCCAATACCTTGAGCACCCGTGTTTTCAGCGTTAACTATCTGGATATCAAGCGCCGGGGCAAGTCGCAGATGCGTATTAGCTCGGGTCAGGTAACGGAGTCACCCAATGTCGGCCGGGGTCGTAGCGGTGGCGGTAGTTACCAGGGGGGCGGCTTTAACAATTCAGGTTCCTCCGCGGCGAGCAGCAGCAATCGTTCGCTGGTATCGGGTAGTGAGATTGAAACCAGTTCAGAGTCTACTTTCTGGGAAGAGCTGCAGAAAACTATCAAGGTGTTACTGGGTAACAAAGAAGGCCGTAGCGTGGTGGTCAGTCCGCAGTCCGGCATTGTGGTTGTGCGCGGCATGCCGGGTGAGCTGCGCATGGTGAAAAAATTTCTCAGCAAGACCCAGAGTGTGGTGCAGCGGCAGGTGATTATCGAAGCCAAGATTGTCGAGGTGGAACTGAATGATGCCTTTCAGGCCGGGATAAACTGGTCGGCGCTGAAGGCCACCGCTAACAGCAGTTTCCAGGCCAGCCAGGTGGGCGGCGGCAGTATCTTTGGCGGTACGGGCGTAACCTCCAACGCGGGTAACGCCGGAGATTTGAATCCAGCCAATCTTTCGCAGTTGGTAGGGTCAACGACCACCGCGCTGGGGGGCATGTTTTCTATCGCTCTGAATATCAGTAATGACTTTTCAGCGTTCATTGAACTGCTGCAGACCCAGGGCGATGTCCAGGTGCTGTCCAGCCCCAAGGTTTCCACCATTAACAATCAGAAGGCGGTGATCAAGGTTGGTCATGACGAGTTCTTTATTACCAATGTGCAGTCCAATACCAATATTGCCACCGGTACCTCCAGCACCAACAGCAATGTCGAACTGACGCCTTTCTTTAGCGGGGTGGCGCTGGATGTGACGCCCCAGATCAGTGCCGACAATGAAATTATTCTGCACGTTCACCCTTCGGTGAGCAAGGTCACGGAAAAGGTCAAGGACATCGGTCTTTCCAATACCACCAGCCTGAGTGTGCCTCTGGCCATTAGCACTATTCGCGAATCGGACAGCATCATCCGTGCTAAAAACGGGCAGGTGGTGGTGATCGGCGGTCTGATGCAGGATTCGCTTAAGGATGAAGACGCCTCGGTGCCGTTCCTCAGCGACCTGCCTTTAATCGGCAGCCTGTTCAAACATGTACGCAAGGTCAAAAAGAAAAGTGAACTGGTGATTCTGCTCAAACCCATTGTGGTACAAGACAACAGCCAATGGGCCGATGCCATCAATCGTTCGCAGCAAAGGGTCAACGATATTTATGGGCGTTGAATGCAGATTTCCCAAAGCTCTGCATAGTTTATCGCGGTATCTATGTGTATCCCGGCTACACTATTTTCCGACAGGTGAATAAGTCATGTATCTTGAATATTTTGGATTGACCGAGGCGCCGTTTTCACTGACGCCGGATACAGGCTATTTTTTTTCCTACGGACATTACGCGGACGCTATGAATACCCTGCTGGTGGCCTTGAAAACCGGTGAAGGTTTTATCAAGGTAACCGGCGAAGTGGGAACCGGGAAAACCCTGTTATGCCGCAAGCTGCTGAATACACTTGATGAAGATTTTGTCAGCGCCTATATTCCCAACCCCATGTTGACACCCTATGGTCTGTTGACGGCGGTGGCGGAAGAGCTGGGCATCAACATGGATCGGCACTATGGTCATCATCAATTGCTTAAAATGATCGCCGGACGCCTGATTCAGTTTACCGCAGAAGGTAAGCGTGTAGTGCTGTGCATGGATGAAGCTCAGGCCATGCCGATTGAAACGCTGGAGTCGCTGCGCCTGTTGACCAATCTGGAAACAGAAAAGAACAAGTTGCTGCAGGTAGTGTTATTTGCCCAGCCTGAATTAAACGACAAGCTTCGACTTCAGGAGATACGGCAACTGAAACAGCGGATTACTTTTTCCTATACTCTGGCACCTATCGATCGAGCGGGCATGGCCTCCTATGTATCGCATCGCTTGATGACCGCCGGTTATCAGGGCGGCGAACTGTTTGCCGCCGCCGCGCTGCAGAATCTATACCGCGCCAGCCGGGGGGTTCCGCGGCTGATTAATATCCTTTCGCACAAGGCTATGTTGGCCTGTTATGGCAGGGGCGATCGGCAGGTAAGTCCGCTGCATATGAAAATGGCCGTTAAAGATACCGAGGATGCTCAGTTGCAGCCGCATATGCGTCGCGATCTCATGCAGGGTGGAATCTGGGTGGCTGTCAGTCTGGTATTGGCGGCACTGGCGGGTTTGCTGGTGCAGAGTGCCTGAGGCGGGGAGTCGGCCATGAGTTTAATCAATCAGGTTCTCAAAGATCTGGAACAGCGGCGCGAAGAACCCGTTTCCTCGGTGGAGGGTTCCATTGTCAGCATCCCGCGTTATACCGCGGCCAGGGGCGGTGATTCGTTTGTGGTCTATGTTTTTGGCGCCGTGCTGATTATTTTATCGCTGCTGGTGGGCTTCCTGATCTGGGATCGGCAGGTACAAAGAAATCCTTCTCCTGTTGTCAGCAGGGTTGACCTTAGGCCGCCGGTAGCGGATGCGGCTGTTCCAGTTGTTAGATCGCAAGAAAAAACAGGCGGCCAAACGGTCGCGCCTGTCGCGGTCGTTCCGGCGGTTGTCATGCAGGAAAAAATACCCGTACCAGCTGCGCCGGTGAAACAGCCAAAAACACACGTGAAGACGGAGGTGGATCTGCCGCCTCCTGTTGTTCCGTCTGAATCAGAAACGCGAGCGGAGAATGACGCCGGGCGCGGGAGTATGGAGAAACAACGTCGCCCCCTGACGCAAAAGCAACTGGCTGAGCAGGCTTTTCAGCAAGCTTACGCGGCTTTGCGCAAAGGTCGGATAGCGGACGGTGAGAGATTCTTGCACCAGGCTCTGATGGACCGTCCGGGACATATCAAAGCGAGAGAAATGCTGGCTGGACTTTACATCAAAGCCGGACGCTACGTAGAGGCGGCACAACTGCTGCAGCAGGGGGTGGCGATCAAGCCCGGACACAGCATGTTCAGAAAGCTGTATGCGCGTGTATTGCTGGAGCAGAATGCGCTGGATCAGGCGGTCACCGTGCTCGAAGGCAGGCTGCCACCGATTACGCAGGACGTGGATTATTATGCCCTGCTGGCGGCCCTCTATCAGCGCCAGGGGCGGCATAAAAATGCAGTCGCGGTTTATCAAAATATGCTCAGACAAAACGCGATGGTCGGCATCTGGTGGATCGGCATGGGTATTTCGCTGGAGAAACTGGGTGACAGTGAGGCGGCCCGCAAGGCTTATGAAAAAGCCCGTGCCAGCGGCACTCTCGCGGCACAGATGATTCAGTACACGGATAATCGGTTAGCGGCGCTGAATGAGATCGGTTATCCCGATGAGTGAAATATAACTGGTGGCCAGGGGCTGTTCTCCCGGCTGCTCGCTACTCGTCACTCGGCCCGGCCTTTTCCGGCCACGATTTAATATAAATATCCTGCTGGGCAAAGGGAATTTCGATATTGTTCTTTTGAAACTGTCGATAGACTTCACTGTTCAGCTCATCCAGTACCTGTCCGCGCATAACCGGTTCGTTGACCCAGCTCAGTAGCTCGAAATCCAGACTGGAGTTGCCAAAGTTACGAAAGCGTACGCGTGGCTGCGGATTTTCACAGACGCTGGTATTTTCCAGCGCTATTCGCATTAGCGTAGCCCTGACATGATCGATATCCGAGCCATAGGCAACCCCGACTTTCAGGCGAATGCGGTATTTGGTGTCGGGTCCACCGGACTCATTAATAATTCGGGTATTGCCCATGATGGCATTGGGGATGGTGACCTCGACATCGTCGCGGGTGAGAATGCGGGTGCTGCGAATACCGATGTCGGTGACTTCGCCGCGTTCACCGCTGTCGAGGACGATGTAGTCGCCGATTTTGTAGGGGGCATCGGCAAGAATGAAGACCCCGGAAAACAGATTGGACAGGGTATCTTTTGAGGCAAAACCAATAGCGATGCCGATGATGCCTGCTGAGGCCAGCCATGCCGTCATGTCGATATTCCAGGCGTTAAAGATAAAATATACCGCGATGGCGACAATGATGATGATGGCCAGATTTTCAAACAGAGGCAGGGTCTGAATACTGATGACGTTGAATCTGTTAGCAGTCTGGCTGGCGGCACGCAGCAGCATGCGGGCCAGGCGTAAAATAAAAATCGACCAGATAATAACGGCGATGGTTTTCAGTAAGGACAGGAATACGCTTTCCATCTTGCCTTCCAGGGTCAGACTGGCGGCAATGAAGGCGGTAAGCAGCAGAATACTGTAAAAAGCCGGGCTGCGAATTAGTTCGATGAACTGATCGTCGAGGGTGGTGTGTGAGCGATGGGTCAGTTTGTAAATAATGGAAGTGAGGCTCCAGCTGAAGATCCGGGCGAGCAGATAGCCGCAGATGATAATAATGACTGCCTGGAGATAGGGGTTCTCGCCAAATAATTGCAGAAAAGGTTTTAGCCGTGAGTCGATTGTTGCAATTTGTTCCATATTTTCCTGTCCTGCCGCTGTGCCGAGTTCGGATTATAACGTGTTTTCCTGCGTCGGCGGTGTGCCTGGCTTCATCGTTAAAGTGAAGTTCAATCCCGTTAGCTGTCATTTGCTGGGGGCTTGTTTATTGGCGCCAATTAAACCCGATAAATAATAGCATTATGACCGCTTGCATAGCCGGTCTGTCATCATTCGGAAAGTAATTAATGCTAAATTAATCGCGTGGAGTGTGGTTGCTGCTTGAGAGCTGGACTATACTTTCATTCCCCTGAAATTGAATCATATTTGTGGCAACGAAATTTAAGGGAAAGGAGCAGGCAGTTTGCATTGTTTAATTGTGAACAACTCAGGAAAAGAGATGCTTATTTCACGGGCTATTGCTGTTATGGCGTTGATTAGCAGCTTCACGGTAATGGCAGATACCTTGTCAGGGACTGGAGCTGACTACCGATCTTCACAATTCAAAGTGGGCCTGGTTTCTGATTACTCGGTGAACAGACAGGTTCCACTACACTTTCAGTTGACACACGATGCGCTTGGCGGTCGCTGGAATGTAAGTAAGGATTTACTGCGACCGCATTTTCCCGGCCTGGCAAGGCAGGATGAGTTGATGGATGAGGCAACCGGTTTGCGACAGTACGATGCGGCGTTCTCCTTTCCGATGATGAAACCGGGAATGAACTTTGATTTGGGTTTGAACATTCGTTTCATTGATGGCAATGCTGTTTTTTCTGCAAACGGTCAACAGCAACGGCAAAACTTCCGCGAAGCTATTCCCATGATTTATGCAGCGGCATTATTTAATTTGCCTTTCAAAGGCCTGTCGGCCGGGTTTGTTGGTCGTCACTCCGACTCCATGATCAACCCGAGCTTTGATTACAAAGCCAAACTGTCCTATGAATGGGTTGGCGGTCTGGGTCTGGAAGGCGGTTGGCGGCACCAGCAGTACGCCAATGACGAACTGAACCAGTTGCAAAGCAAGCCGGTGGCAAAGGGCCTGTTTCTGGATCTGCATCTGAAATTCTAAAGATGTTCTTTTAGGATCGTTTAAAGTCCCCGATAGGGGATCTGTCAATCCCCGCCTTCAGGCGGAAGTTTGGTTTTGCGCCTTCTCCCCCGAGGGGGGGAGAAGGCTGGGATGAGGGGGGATCGGTTTGAGGCAGATTATTGAACCCCCTCCCCAGCCCTCTCCCAGTCTTAGGAGAGGGAGCCATCCGGCTTTCAGCCGTAACCCGAAGCCACCGGCTTTTAGCCGGTGGAGTATTCACGGCGATCATCCATTTCGATATATGGCGCGGGCAATCGCCCAGACTTCTATTTTTTCTACTCCCTGTTTAAGGAACGTGTCTGCCAGTGCGTTTACCGTGTGGCCGCTGGTGATCACGTCATCCACAAGGGCGATATGCTGATAGTTCGGTGGCCGCTTAAGGCGAAAAGCCTGATCCAGGTTGGCGGCGCGCGAGGCCAGTTTTAGCTCGGTTTGCGGCCGGGTCCGGCGAACCCGCTGAACGAGATTTTTTTCCAGTCGAATTTTCAGCGAGCGGGCCAGGGGGTGAGCCAGTTCCAGCGCCTGATTATAGCCTCGCTGACGCAGGCGGGAAGGATGTAGCGGTACCGGCACGATGCATTCGGGATACTGGCGCAGGTTTTGTTGTAAATACCGGGCCAGCAGGCTGCCGAGCAGATGGGCAACGTGCAGCTGCTGGCGGAATTTCATGCCGGTAATCAGGCCATCAAGAGGGGCAGCGTAAATATAAGGAACCCATGCCTGATAACAGAACGGTGGAGAAGCCAGGCATTGCCCGCAGAACCGGGCGTGGCTGGTTTCTGGAATGGGTAACGCGCAGCGACGACAGGCGGATAGATTGTGTGGCAGTGCCTGTAAGCAGGCGCGACAAATGCCGATGCCAGTCGAGTTTGCGCTACCACAGAGCAGGCAGGGAAATATATTTAGCCTGATCGGGTTATTTTTTAACCATCTGTTCACTTCTGACCTCCCTGTCAGTTGACACTGGTGCCATAGTGTCTAGAATTCGGCCCTTCATTATTTAGTATATAAGCCGGTAAGCAACAATGGAATCCAGATCCTCGAACACGTCAAACAACAATCAATTACGTCATGACTGGCGGGAAGATGAGATCACGGGGTTGTTCGAGCAGCCGTTTAATGATCTTCTGTATCAGGCGCAAAGCATCCATCGTCAGCATTTTGATCCCAACGAGGTACAGATCAGTTCCCTGCTGAGTATCAAGACAGGCCGTTGTTCCGAAGATTGTGGCTATTGCCCGCAAAGCGCCCACCACGATGCAGAGCTGGAATCCGAACCCCTGATGCCGCTGGATGAGGTGGTCAAAGCCGCCAAAGCGGCCAAGGCCAAAGGCGCGAGCCGCTTTTGCATGGGCGCCGCCTGGCGTTCGCCGAAAGAGCGGGATCTGCAGCCGGTGATGGATATGGTCAAGGCGGTGAAGGCGCTGGACATGGATACCTGCATGACCCTGGGCATGTTGAGTGGTGAGCAGAGTCGGCAACTGAAACAGGCGGGGCTGGATTACTACAACCATAATCTCGATACCTCGCCGGAATATTATGGCGAAGTGATTAGCACCCACACGTATCAGGACCGGCTGGATACGCTGCAGCATGTGCGCGATGCCGATATTAAGGTCTGCAGCGGCGGCATTTTGGGCATGGGGGAGGCTCGTCGAGATCGGGTGCGTCTATTGCAGCAGCTGGCCAATCAGGAACAGCATCCCGAGAGTGTGCCTATCAATCTGTTGATCAAGGTGGAAGGCACGCCGCTGGAAAATGCAGCGGATCTGGATCATCTGGAGTTTGTCCGCAGCATTGCGGTGGCGCGTATTCTCATGCCGCGCTCCCAGGTGCGTCTGTCCGCCGGGCGTGAAAGCATGAGTGATGAAATGCAGGCCATGTGTTTTCTGGCCGGCGCCAATTCGATTTTCTATGGCGAAAAATTACTGACTAGATCGAATCCTGCGGCGGATAGCGACATGCAATTGTTTGATCGCCTCGGTATTCGAGCCGTTTGACCATAAACACCGGTTGCTGTCAGTTAGTTTTCATTCATAAAGGTTTCTATTAAACGCAGAGAACGCGAAGGCGTAGAGGCGCGGAGTTTATATAATATTTGATGTATTTACGTAAATGCCGGCAAAGGCGATAGAGAAATATGTGTACGCAGTGCTACAGAAAAATTAAGTATAAAAAATCTTTGCATCTCTGCGCTTTCGCGTTCTCTGCGTTAATTTAGGTGCAAATGAGTTCCGGCTATGCCGGATTAGGTTACTCCTGGGTGGATATGTGAAAGCCGTGTTATTTGATCGACTCCGACAACAGCTGGATGAACGGCAACAGGCTCACCAGTATCGCCGCCGCCGAATTATGTCAACGCCGCAGGGCATTAAGGTTCGCATCGATGGTCGTGAGTATCTGAATTTCTGCAGCAATGATTATCTTGGTCTGGCGAATCACTCTGAACTCATTGCAAGCTTCAAGCAGGCGGTGGATCGTTATGGCGTAGGCAGCGGTTCGGCGCACTTGATCAACGGTCATTCTCATGAACATCATGCGCTGGAAGAGGAACTGGCGGCCTTTACCGGTCGTCAGCGCGCCTTGCTGTTTTCAACCGGCTATATGGCCAACCTCGGTGTGGTTAGCAGCTTACTGAGGCGCAGCGATACGCTGTTCGCCGACCGGCTTAATCATGCCTCATTCATCGATGCGGCGATTCTGTCGCGCGCGCGCATGCAACGCTACGTGCATAATGACATGGCCGCGCTGGGCGAAAAACTGGGGCAATGCGTTAAAGGTGAAAAACTGATCGTGAGTGACAGTGTGTTCAGCATGGACGGTGATCTTGCCGCTATCAACGACATGGCTCATCTCGCTCAGACACATGCCGCATGCTTGATGATCGACGATGCGCACGGCTTTGGGGTGCTGGGCAAAACCGGTGGCGGCAGTCTCGAACAGGCAGGGCTGGATGCGAAGGCGGTGCCGGTGTTGATGGGCACACTGGGCAAGGCTCTGGGTACTTTTGGAGCCTTTGTCGCCGGGGATGAGGTTCTGATTGAAGCCCTGATCAACCATGCCCGCAGTTATGTCTATACTACGGCCCTGCCTCCGGCGGTGGCGGCCGCCACGCGTACCGGCCTGCGACTGCTGCAAACAGAAAGCTGGCGGCGGGAAAAACTGGCCGCCCTGGTGAATTACTGGAAACAGGGTGCGATGCACTTGCAATTGCCACTGATGCCGTCAGACACGGCTATTCAGCCCCTGCTGTTGGGCAGTAGCGAGAAAGCTGTTCGAATCAGTCAGCGGCTTGAGCAGCAAGGATTTTTGATCAGTGCTATTCGTCCGCCCACTGTGCCTGACGGTCAGGCGCGCCTGCGCATTACCTTTTCTGCCGAGCATGAGCAAGAGCATATCGATCGCCTGCTTGAGGCGCTGGATGCGCTGTTTAAAAAAGATTTGCAGATGGAGATAGCCGATGCCTGAATCCTTGTCTGTCGAGGTGAGAGGGCGGGGACCGGATCTGCTGCTGTTACATGGCTGGGCCATGCACGGCGGCATCTGGCCCGCGTCCCTGCTGGCCGTGCTGGAACAGGATTTTCGCCTGCATATTATTGATCTGCCCGGTCATGGTCGCAGCGCACCGCTGGCCGAGGGTTTTAACCTGGCCAGTGTGAGCGATGTCCTTTATCAGTATGCCCGCAGTCGATTAGCTGGGCCTGCATGCTGGCTGGGCTGGTCGCTGGGCGGCATGCTGGCAGCGAATATTGCCGCACAGCATCCGCAGGCAGCAACACGGCTGGTGCTGGTTTCATCCAGCCTGCGATTTTGTAAAACAGAAAACTGGCCGCATGCGATGGATGGCAGTGTGCTGGAACTGTTTGCCGCCCAGTTGCGCAAGGACTATCGTGGCACCCTGTCGCGTTTCCTCGCCCTGCAGTTCAGAGGCGATAGTCATGCGCGCGAAGGTTTGCGTAACGTGCGTAAAAACCTGTTTGCTCATGGTGAAGCCGATAGGGAAAGCTTGAATGGGGGCTTGAAAATATTGTTGGACGATGATCTTCGCTGGCAGGCGAATACAATATCTCAACCGCTGCAATTAATCGGTGGGCAATACGACAGTCTGATACCGGCGGCCGCATTAGAGACGATGGCCAATGAATTTTCTCATGCTCAGGTCACGCTTATAAAAGGTGCAGGACATGCGCCTTTTATTTCTCACGCTGAGGATTTTCAGCAACAACTGATGACGTTCCTTCATGCCTGAAATAACGGACCACAAAATAGAACGGGAAGCAGAACCGGAGCGCGCGCAGCTACGGCGTAGTTTTGATCTGGCGGCGGCAAGTTATGATGATGCTGCAGTACTGCAACGAGAAGTGGGCAGCCGTTTACTCGAACGGCTGGACTATATCCGGTTTACGCCTGCACGTATTCTTGATCTGGGTGCAGGTACGGGCTATTGCCAGCAGTCGTTGGCGTCACGTTATCCGGCGGCTGACATTTATGCGCTGGATATTGCAGCGGCCATGTTGAAACAGGCGAGAAAAAAAATCACTTGGTTGCGGCGTCTTAAACGGCGGGATCACTTTGTCAATGCCGATGCGGCTGCGTTGCCCTTTGCCGATAACAGCATGGATATGGTCGTCTCCAATTTAACTTTGCAATGGTGTATCGATCTGCCGGCGGTGTTCAGTGAATGCCGGCGGGTGCTGAAACCGGGCGGCATGCTGCTGTTTTCAAATTTTGGCCCGGATACACTCAAAGAGTTACGTCAGTGCTGGTCAAAAATCGACGCGCACACACATGTAAATCAGTTTGCAGACATGCATGATATGGGTGATGCCATGCTGCATTCGGGATTTTCTGATCCGGTGGTGGATATGGAAATGATCACCCTGACTTACCGGGATGTGCGTAGCATCATGCAGGATTTAAAACAGATCGGTGCGCACAATGTCACCCGCGGACGCAGCCGCGGCCTGACCGGCAAGGGACGCCTGCAGCAGTTACAACAGGCCTATGAAGCGTATCGGCAGGAGGGAGTGCTGCCGGTAAGCCATGAAGTTATTTACGGGCTGGCCTGGCGCAGTGAAAATGTACCGGGGAAAAACAGCCAGCCTGCCGAGATTTACATTTCTCCGGCGGAGATAAAAAAACGCTGAGTTACTAGGTCACGGCTGTCCCGTTAATATCATAGTGATGATTGATAAGTTTCTGATTCTGTGAGTATTAGGTTAATCGAAGTCATTGAAGACATGAAATGCCCGCATTCTAACATCGGAGCCATCCCTTCTCCCCCATCGGGGAGAAGGCCAGGATGAGGGGGCAAATAAAGCAAGGCCTTATCGACTTAAGCCTCCTCTCCCCATCGGGGAGAGGGGGTTAACGGGACAGCAGTGTTACTACGTATTGAATATATTGGGCCGTAAATTACGCAAAAGTGCAGGGCCGGCGATTATAGAAAAGTGGTTTATTAACAAATCATGCACAAAATTCGCAGCGTTGGTAATGCTATGACACTCTGCGTTTATATCGAATGTCTAATAACAAGGTACGATAAAAATGAAAATCGCACGCGGTGTTTTTATTACCGGCACCGATACTGAAGTCGGCAAGACCGTTGTCAGCGTAGCCCTGCTTAATATGCTTAAGCGCCAGGGAGTGAGCACGGTGGCGATGAAACCGGTGGCCAGCGGTGCAAAAAAAATAAATGCGCAGTATTTGAATGAGGATGCTCTGAGTTTGCAGCGGGCTGCGACTGTTGATGTTCCTTATACGCAGCTTAATCCCTACGTGTTCCCCGAGCCTGTTGCGCCTCATGTTGCCGCCGCGCAGGTGGGGGTCGAAATTGATTTTGAAACCATAAAACAGTCATTTCACGGTCTTTCAGCGTTGTCAGATTTTATTCTGGTGGAGGGTGTCGGTGGCTGGCTGGCACCGTTGAACAGGCAACAGACGGTGGCTGATTTAGCCGTCGAGCTGGAATTGCCGGTATTGCTGGTCGTGGGTTTACGCCTGGGCTGCATTAATCATGCGTTATTAAGCGCCGGGGCGATTGAGCAAAGCGGTGCAACGCTGCAGGGCTGGATTGCTAACAAGGTGCAGGGAAACTACCCGCGTGTGGATGAAAATATCGAAGCCATTGTCCAGCGGCTCGATGCCCCCCTGCTGGCAACGCTGGAGTATCTTGACGATGTGACCACAGCTACGTTGGAGGCCGGCCTGGAACTAGTCTGAATTTAGACTAATATTTAGAGTGATTTCACTATATAACCGACAGGGACGCTACGATGTTAAAGCCTTCTGGAGCCAAGTCTAGACTTGGACTAATCGCAAATTCATCTATTATTTGTCCGCTCATTTTGGACAGATTCCAAGGTTTAGGTATAATGTGGCCGTTTCTCCGTATTATGGAGATTCAAAAAGGCCGCTGCTGGCCTGTTGCCAAGTGCATCAATCTGTTTCCAAATAATAATAAACGCTAATTTTCTATATCTGTAAATACGTGGTGCCTCGGTATTTTTGGGGTGATTAGTTGACACCGGCGGTCAATTTTATTCGGATTTTTGATACTTCAGCAACGACATTAATTTTGTCAACACAAAGAGGAGGCTACTCGTGGCAATAGCACAAGTAGAAGAAAAATATAATTTTGAGGTTGTGCGGTGGTTTACCGTTGCTGCGGTAATCTATCTTGTGGTCGGTACCCTGATCGGGGTTTATATCGCTTCGGAACTGGCCTGGCCGGTTCTGAATCTGGATATTGCCGAACTGTCCTTTGGTCGGCTTCGTCCCCTGCATACCAATGCCGTGATTTTTGCTTTTGGCGGCTGTGCGCTCATGGCGACGGCCTTCTATACGGTGCAGCGTACCTGTGGCGTACCCCTGTGGAGCAACCGCATGGCCTGGTTCACCTTCTGGGGCTGGAACCTGATCATCGTCTCTGCCGTGATCACCCTGCCGCTGGGCTTTACCCAGGGTAAAGAATACGCCGAGCTGGAATGGCCGATCGATCTGGCGATTGCCGTGGTCTGGTTGAGTTATTCGATTAATTTCTTTATGACCATGCTCAAGCGCAAAACGTCTCACATTTATGTCTCTAACTGGTTCTTCCTTGGCATGATGGT
>VAPL010016595.1_pt1 | contig 17199 bp, 18 predicted proteins | sample 3395061 | NCBI WGS metagenome assembly VAPL01 (sample SAMN08290444, study PRJNA428436) | hydrothermal vent metagenome | isolation source: Deep-sea hydrothermal vent chimney 2 | place: Pacific Ocean: Juan De Fuca Ridge | depth 2182 m m | reverse complement strand
TCTACGGTGTGGACTTCCTAGAGTGGGGTACACCAGAGGCTATGTGGGAGCTAGAAGTCGAGGACTTCCTCACAGTGGTGACGATGGACGCGAGTGGGTAATCTCTCTAGAGTCAGAGGCGACACTCTTTCACCAGCTTCGCCAAAGCTATACCACCCAAAACAATCAGTACTAATGTCCCGACACCGTAAGCCAGCAAGGATTCAGTTGGATAGGATTCGTAGTTTGCACTGAGGTCAGCACTGGCAGCATTATAAATGAGGTAGGTCAGTGTTAGTGGTACGATGATTTTTAGTGTCCAAGGAAAAATATTACCCAGTTTAATTTTAGCTTGTTCGTTTAGCGCATTACGTAATTTGTCGGCGTTGTACCACCAGCCGATCGCGAGCATCTCTAGTAGTCCGACTGCGACGAGCGCATAATTCACTACGAAGTGATCGACAATGTCTAATAAATACAAACCATTGGCGCGTGTATAAAAGAGACTGGCAACAAAAAAGAGAATCGCAATAACAGCGACCGTCACATGGCGACGCCAACAAGGCCAACGATCTTGAATCGCACCGATAACGGCCTGCATGAGCGAGAGATTGGAAGTGAGTGCGAGTGCAAAAAGTGAGAAGAAGAAAAAGCTAGCGAAAACATCAGGAGCTAGTGGTAGTAGATTTAGCGCAGCAGGGAAAACAATAAAAGCAAGACCAACACCACTAGCTACGACTTCAGTCAGCTCGACGCCTTGGTTGGACGCCATATAACCCAGCGTACCAAAGATAGCTGTACTGGCAATAATACTCATGAAAGTATCGCCGATGATTACAGCAGCAGTTGTTTTGACTAGATCGACATCTTTTTTCAAAAGCGCACCATAAGCAAACATCGTCCCAAAACCAAGTGTCAGCGTAAAGAAAACCTGACTCGCCGCTGCGATCCAAATACTCAGATCACCGAGCTTGCTCCACTCAGGTACGAATATAAAACGCAGACCTTCTATAGAGCCGTCTAGTGAGAGAGCATTGATCGCCAGTATCGTCACCAGTATGAAAGGCAGGGGAGTGATAAATTTCGCTACTATTGAGATACTGTCAACACCCTTCCAGAGCGTGAAGTAGAGCACGACATAGATCAAGGCCGTCGCGATGACTAGCGCAGGGACAAACCCACCAATTGTTTCGACTCCGTCAGAAAGTTGTAAAAAGTCATTGAAAAAGAAATTTTTTGTATCTTCACCCCAAGCAAGTGTCGGTGCAAACTTCAAATAGTTTGCGCTCCAAGCCATAACTACCGTGTAGTAGCTGACGACTACAGCGCCTGACAGTACGCCCATCCAGCCAATGAAACGAAAGATGTTGTTTTTCGTTACACTTGCCATTGCTTCAGGGGCAGACTTGCCTGTACTCTGACCTATACCTAGCTCCGATATCAAAATAGGGAATCCGATCAAGGCAAGACAAACCAAGTAGGCTACAAAGAACACCGCACCGCCATTTTCATATGCGAGATAAGGGAAACGCCAGACATTACCCAGACCAGCAGCAGAGCCGACAGCCGCAAGGACAAAAAGCCACTCGGAAGACCAGTAGTTATTTTTTGGAGTAAAGAAGGACATGGTGAAGAGTTAGGTTATCAAAGTTCTTACCCCAAAGCGTACACCCACGCATGAGTTTGAACAATTCCAAAAATTTAAGATTATTCTGCCAACGCGGCTGAACCACCGACGATCTCGCTGATCTCCGTCGTGATTTGTGTCTGACGGGCTTTATTCATCACTAGTGTGAGAGCCTCGGTGAGTTCTTTGGCATTATCTGTTGCCGACTTCATCGCAATCATACGGGCAGACTGCTCAGAGGCGTTGGATTCTAGCTGGCTCTGGTAGATGGTCGTCTCCAGATAGCGGGGGAGGAGGCGCGCTAGGACAGCATTCGCGCTAGGCTCAAAGAGGTAGTCCATAGCCGCCGCTTTTGCTTGATCCTCTTTAGTCCTCTCGGGGGCAGTAAAGGGCAGCAGGAGGCGTTCTGTGATCTCCTGTGTCATTGTGTTGACGAAGTGGTTGTAGACAACGCGTACCTCATCAAAATCACCATTCAAAAAACCGTCGATCGCGACACGCGTGACAGGGACAGTGTCGAGATAGGTGGGTTTGTCTGTTAGTCCTTCGAACTCCGCGACGACCTCTGTACCGACGAAGTTTTGGAAAAAATTCATACCTTTACGACCAGCACAGATTAGTAGCTTACTCTGACCAGCACCGAGCTGTTTTCTTGCGATATAGCGGATTAGATTGGAGTTGAATCCACCACAAAGACCACGATCAGCCGTAAAGAGGATATAAGCAATCTTCTTGGGGTTCTCACGCTTCAGGAAGTACGGATGCTCAAGGTTGTCCGTACCGGCGTGGAGTAAGAGTGACTCGATCAGCTTCGCTAGCTCCTCAGCATATGGACGACCAGACAGTGCCGACTCTTGGGCTTTTTTCATCTTGCTGGCGGCGACCATCTGCATAGCACGAGTGATCTTCTGTGTGTTTTTCACAGATTTGACACGACGGCGGAGATCTAGGAGTGACATATATTTAGGAAACAGATTTTAAAGACACGGGACACAGCTCTGTTTCCTGTGTCCTGACCAGCTGTGTTCTGATATTATTTCCAGCCTTTCTTGAAGTCCGTGAGAGCTTTTTTTAGTTCGTCAGCTAGTTCGTCGGCGACTTTGTTGCTACCGTTGAGTTTTTTCTCCAGCTTGGCGTAGTTCGCGTGCATGAAGGCGTAGAGGTCAGTCTCCCAACGCTGGACGTCGTCGACTGCTACGTCATCGAGTACACCTTCATTGACGGCGAAGATGATCTCCGTCTGATTGGCGACTGAGAGCGGGGAGTACTGGGGTTGTTTGAGCACTTCGACGATACGTTTACCACGTTCGATCTGCTGTTTGGTCGCTTCGTCGAGGTCAGAGCCAATCTGAGAAAACGCCTCCAACTCGCGGAACTGAGCGAGACTGAGGCGCAGATTACCCGAGACACCCTTCATACCTTTGGTCTGGGCAGCACCACCGACACGACTGACCGAGAGACCTGCGTTGATCGCGGGACGGATACCTTTGTAAAAAAGATCGGTCTCAAGGTAGATCTGACCGTCGGTGATTGAGATCACATTCGTCGGGATATACGCCGAGACATCGTTGGCTTGGGTTTCGATGATCGGGAGAGCCGTGATACTACCACCACCGAGCTCTTTGGATAGGCGCGCAGCGCGCTCTAGTAGACGACTATGGAGGTAAAAGATATCACCAGGATAAGCTTCGCGTCCAGGTGGACGGCGCAGCAGCAGACTAATCTGACGATAGGCAGCGGCTTGCTTCGTGAGGTCGTCGTAGACGATCAATACATCTTTACCCGCCCACATCCACTCCTCTGCCATGGCGACTCCAGCGTATGGTGCGAGGAACTGGAGACTAGCTGGATCAGAAGCGTTGGCAGCGACGATAGTGGTGTACTCCATCGCACCGTGTTCTTCGAGCTTGGCGACGACTTTGGCAACCGTACTAGCCTTCTGACCGATGGCGACGTAGACGCAGAGACAGTCCTGACCTTTTTGGTTGATGATGGTGTCGATCGCGACCGCAGTCTTACCTGTCTGACGATCACCGATGATTAGCTCACGTTGTCCACGTCCGACGGGGATCATAGCATCGACAGCCTTGATGCCGGTCTGCATCGGAGTACTGACAGGCTGGCGCTCAATAATGCCGGGGGCTTGTAGTTCGACGAGGCGGTGAGTTTTGGTCTTGATCTCACCTTTGCCATCGATCGGCTGCCCGAGAGCGTTGACCACGCGACCAATGAGCGCGTCACCAGCTGGTACTTCCATGATTTTACCAGTCGTTTTTACTTCACTACCTTCTTTGAGGTCAGGGTTTTCGTCCAGTAGGATTGCACCGACAGTATCCTCCTCTAGATTGATCGCGAGACCGTATTTATTGCCAGGGAATTCGACCATCTCGCCCATCTGGACGCCAGAGAGACCATGAATCTTCGCGATACCATCGCCGATCTCAATCACAGTACCGACATTTGCTTTTTCGGCAGGAGCTTTGAAATCTTTGATTTTTTTAGTCAGTAGGCTGCTGATCTCGGAGGCTTTGATGCTCATAATATAGGAGTTAAGTTAGCTTAGTACTTGAGTTAATTTGTTTAGTTGACCCGCGAGAGAGAGGTCGATGACTTCGTCGCCGAAGCGAATCTTGAGTCCACCGAGGAGATCCTTGTTGACTACCTCTCTGAGTAAGATATTTTTATTACTTAGTTTTTTTAGAGCTGCTGTGATTTTTTCTGTAGTTTCGCCAGTTAGCTTCATTGGAGTCTCTATGGTCGCAGCGAGCTGACCACTAGCAGCATCAGCGAGTTGTTTGAAAATCGTCGCAATTTCAGCTAGCTCGCTAAAACGATTGTTTTGTACTAGCGTTTTGAGCAAATTAATAATAGAAGTAGAGAGCTTATCCGTGAGACTATCCAAGATCTGCTCCTTGTCCTTGGTAGCGATATCTGGACGAGCGAAGAAAGCCTGAATATCGTCTGCCATACTGGCTGCTGCTACAGCAGAAAGCTCTGTTTTGAGTAGAGCAAGCTTGCTTGGCTCAGTGCTGATAGCAAGTGCTCTGGCGTAGCGAGTGGCAACTTTACTCATAGTAATTATTTAATAGACGCCAACTCTTTGGTCGCATCGCTGACGAGCCGCTCTTGATCTTTAGCATTGATTTCTCGCTTGAGGAGCTTCTCTGTAGCTAGTAAGACGATCTTAGTAACTTCGCCTTGGATCTTGGCAGTAGCTTCATCACGCTCTTTTACGATCTGTGTACGACCTTCCTCGACTATCTTTTCCACTTTGATTTTAGCGTCAGCAATGAGTTTGTCTTCGACCTCTTTGGCACTTTTCTTTGCGTGAACGATGATCTCATTTGCTTGCTTTTGGGCCTTTTGGAATTCTGCTTTAGTTAGTTCCTCCGTTTTGGCTAATTGTTTTTCGATTTTGTCAGCATTCTTTTCTGCCTTGGCGATGCGATCTTTGCGCTCATCAAGCACACGCAACAGAGGCTTGTAGATGAAGAAACTCAGAATCGCAAGTAGAACAAAAAAATTGAATGCCTGCGCGAGCATGATAGTAGGGTCGATACCGAGATTGGCGAGAGCCTCCATAAAAAATCTTTAAAGTATTAATTTCAAGATGTCGAATGCAGACTACAGGAAACGAATAATGAGAGCGACGACAAGGGCATAGATAGAGATCGCTTCAGCAAAAGCAATAGCGAGAATCATCACGGCTTGAATTTTACCAGCCGCTTCCGGATTGCGACCAACCGCTTCGGCAGCTTTTGCGCCTATGAGACCGATACCGATACCAGGACCGAGAGCACCGAGACCGATGGCGAGCGCAACCGCGAGGTTGTTGAGTTCAGGCATTGTGGAGAAGATTAAATAATATATGGATTTAATGCCGAGGCATTATAGACGAATTTTTAATTAAAGCAATCTCAGTGAGCTTCCGTTGTTGCCATTTTGAAAAAAACAAGTGTCAACATAGCAAAGACAAGTGCTTGAATCACACCTACAAAAATCTCTAACGCGTAAAAGGGCATCGGTGCGATATAAGGTGCCAGGCTAAGTACCACCACGAGGAGCACTTCGCCAGCGAAGATATTGCCAAAGAGACGAAAAGAAAAACTAATGATTTTTGAGAATTCAGAGATAAGCTCCAAGATACCGACGAAAAACATAATCGGACTTTTGAAATTTAAAAAACGACTGAAATAATGCCAAGCTCCGAGCTTGCGAATACCGTGATACTGAGTCAGCAGCACGGCGATCAATGCGAGCGCGAGCGTAAATGATAAATCCGCACTGCCAGCACGAAAAATATAGTTCAGTTTGCTTGGCTCAGTCTCTTTATTTTCTGAATTATTAGCTTCTCTCTCTGAGTTTGTGTCCAGATTTGTGTCAGCGGCGGGACTCACCTCTTCATCTATCTCAGGCTGCTCCACGATACCGATCGCACCGACACCAGGTATTAGCCCTGCCCAGTTATTGAGTAGTACCAAAAGAAAAATTGTAGTAATAACACCAAAGAAAAGCCGAGCTTGCTTCGCATCGTTCGTTACACTTTCGATGATTCCGAGCGCTCCTTCGACTATAATTTCAAAAACATTTTGTAATCCTCTAGGTTGCTTCGCATTGAGCCGGATACGTAGATATAGACCGATCAGAGTGATAAAAAGTATCACAACCCAAGTGGTCAGCAGTGAGTTCGTCACAGCCAGTGGGCCGAGATCAAATAGTTTTTCTGCTGCGATGGATACATGAGGAGCTGTCATATTGTTAGTTGTATTGCTTTTAAAATTAGTAAATTATTTTTTAGAATTAGTATTGATTTTATCACAAATTGGTTTCACGATCTGCCAGACTAGTAAAAAGCTAGCAATCAGTCCGAGACTGGCACCGATCCAGAGAAAAATTGGAGTAGTATCGAAATGTTTATCGAGCCAGTATCCACCATAAATAAATAGAACGGCCGTGACCGAGACTGCGAACCCGAGCTGAAGCGCCAAGCCAACAATAGCCTTATTCGTCAGCGGGTTAGATGTTTGTAGTGTTTCAGGCATATCAAAAATGCGCAAGCAGTCTAAAGGAAGAAATGGAGATGGTCAATTTAATCTAAATTAACACCTAGTCTGTTTATAGATTCGCGCAGGAGGCTGATTAGTTCTTCATAACTAAATGGTTTTTTTATCTCACCAATAATTTCCCTTTTATCTTCGTCTGTATAGTTGATCAATGCAGTCAGAACATTAGGATCTCCACGTAGTACAATATCGCAATCTAGCGCTTTGATTATCTCATCACGACGACGCTCATCGCCATTTTGCACAACTTCTGAGATATCATAGTCGGCATGAATATCTCTTACGACACTCAAAACTGCTTCGCGGGACGGAGGGTATTCGTCTATAACGACAATAGAAGTTTGTTCTGCCTGTGCCATCTAAAAATAATTAGTACTCAATACTATTAGTGTCTTACGACTTTGTCAAGTTCTACTTAAACTTGTCGTAGTCGTGCATGACCATCTGTGCGTTGATCTGACGCATCAGGTCTAGTACGACACCGACGACGATGATGAGACCAGCGCCAGAGATGAGTAGCGGTACCGATCCGAAACTCTGACCAGCAAAGAAAATTTGGATCAAGATCGGCATGATAGCGACGAAACCAAGGAAACTACCACCCCAAAGATTGAGCCTACTACTGACATTGCCAATATACTCAGCCGTCTCACGCCCTGGACGAATACCTGGTACAAAACCACCACGCTTTTGAATATTCTCGGCGACTTTTTCTGGCTCGAAGGTAATCGAAACATAAAAGTAAGTAAACGCCATTACAAATGTGAAGTAAAGGACGATGTAAAGAAAACCAGGATTAGCACCATTAAAATTATTCGTCACCCAAGTAGCGACACTGCGGACAAACTCACTACTAGAACCTTGGGCAAACTGTGCGATGATAGTCGGAAAAGTAACCAGCGAAACCGCGAAGATGATCGGAATCATGCCGGCCTGATTGATACGCAAGGGAAGTGTGGACTGTTCACCAGCGCCACCACTACGAGCATAAGTAATCGGAATCTGGCGTACGCCCTCTGTGATCAGTACGACGAGGATAGTCAGTGCGATAGTGATGACGAGCAAAATCGCAAATGGGACAAGTTTCTCTGGATCGAACTGAGCGAGACCAAGAGTCTGACCAAGTACTGGTGGGATACCAGCGATAATCGAACCAAAGATCAACAGTGAAATACCATTACCAATACCACGCTCCGTCATGATCTCACCGATCCACATGAGTAGCACTGTGCCAGCTGTGACCGTGAGCATGATCGGTAGCATGACAGAGATATCATTTGTATCTGCGATCAACGCACCACCAGAAGAGCGATTGAGCAAAACAATCATGCCGTAGCTCTGCAAAAAGGCAAGCGGAAGGGTGATATAGCGAGTCCATTTATTAATAATTTTTTGCCCCTCCTCACCCTCTTTTTTTAGCTCTTCGAGACGGGGAATGATGACAGTTATAAGCTGCATAATGATACTGGCGTTGATATATGGCGTCAGTCCCATGAGGATGATAGAGAAGTTTTCCATACTACCACCTGTCAAGATTGAGAAAACTCCAAGTAGCTCGTTATTCTTGAAAAGATCGACCAAAGCAGCATGGTCGATACCTGGCACAGTGATATGTGCCATCACACGGAAAAATGCCAGAGCAAACAGCGTAAAAAAAATCTTTTTACGCAGATCAGGAGCTTGGAAGATACGTTTGAGATAGTTCAGCATTGCTTAGTTATTAGGCAGCGACAGCTTTCCCTCTTTGGGCTTTAGTAGCCTTTTCAATTTTCTTTGGTAGATCTATCGTGCCACCAGCTTTTTCAATAGCAGCGATAGCTGTCTTACTAGCAGCATCTACTTTGACAGTTAGCTTTTTCTTTAGTTCGCCCTTACCAAGGATCTTGATGGGTAGGTTTTTTTTCTTGATCAAGTCCGCAGCATAGAGTGTCTCGACATCAGCCACCTCAGTGTCCAAACGAGTCTCTAGGTCAGAGAGATTGACAGGCTGAAAGGGGATCTTATTGGGATTTTTGAAGCCACCGAGCTTTGGCATACGACGAATCAGTGAGATCTGACCACCTTCAAACGCCGCAGAAAACTTACTACGACCGCCGACACGAGACTGCTGACCTTTACAGCCACGCCCAGCGAATGTATCGCCGATACCACGACGGTGGTGTACTTTGCGAGAGCCGGCGCGAGGTTTGAGAGTGTTTTGCTGCATGATTGTATTTGTAATAGTTATATTTGAACAAGGTCAAATAGTAGTTTTAATTATTTACGTACAGGTGCTTTGGAGTTGGTTTTGGCTGTCTCCGCCAGACTGGCAAAGATCTTTGGCTCGCGGACAGCGAGATCAGCGAGATTTTTACGATTAACTATGATCTTGGCCTTGGTGAGACCCTCTATCAGACGACTGTAGGTCATGCCGAGGTTACGAGCAGCAGCATTGATACGCTGAATCCAAAGGGCACGGTAAGTGCGCTTCTTGAGCTTGCGACCACGATAGGCATGGAGTCCAGCTTTCATATTGGCCTGCTTCGCTACACGAAAAGTGTTGCGTTGGCGACCACGATAGCCTTTGGTCGTAGCGAGGATTTTTTTGTGACGACGACGAGTGACGACACCACTAGTAACGCGAGTCATAATAAGGAAAGTATAAAGTCTAAAATATAAGTTTTTATCATTCCTGCACGAGCAGGATTTGGACTACAAGTGTGGCAATAAGTGTGCGACACGCTTCGCTTCGCCTTTCTTTAGCAGGTGCGGCTTATTGACTAGTTTTTTTTGTGTGCGGCTTTTTTGGAGCAGTAGATGACCACGACAGGACTTACGTCCGACGATTTTGCCAGTGCCAGTCACACGGAAGCGCTTTTTGGCGGAGGAGTTGGATTTGAGTTTCATAATTCAAAAATAAGCCGCATGAGTATAGCGGACATGATTTATTTTGCCAAATCTTTTTTACTCAGGCGGTGTGCTGCGTGATGGTGACAAAACCATGATCAATTGTCGTCCAATCTTCTTAGGTGCTTCATCAGGCTTGGCAACTTCGGCTAGACTTTCAGCAAATTTATTGAGCTTTATGATACCAAGGTCGGAGTGTTGGATCTCGCGTCCACGGAAACGCAACTCGATTTTTAGTTTGTGACCCTTCGCGAGGAATTTTTCAGCTTGTCTCAGGCGTACTTCTACATCGTGTTCACCTGTACGTAGCCCGAGACGGATACCCTTGACAGCGAGAGCCTTGCCAGCTGAACGTTGTTTGCGAGCGGTGCGTTTTTGCTCATAAAGGTATTTACCATAGTCAATAATCTTTGCTACAGGTGGCTTGGCATCGGCAGCTACCAAAAGCAGATCCATTTCGTTGGCACGCGCTTTCGCCAAAGCTTCACTAGTGGCGATCTCACCGAGCTGTTCACCATCGGCGTCTATGAGCAGTACCCGTGTCGCACGGATACGTTCATTCATAGTAGGGCGGGGTACTCTGATGGGAGTTGGTTTTTTCTTACGAGGAGGCAAAAACTTTTGTAAAAAATAAAATCTCTTTGAGCTAAAAAAGTTTACGCAAGGGAGCAACTACTGTCAAACGGTTTTGCAAGTCTTTGATATTTAGATTAGGATACTATCTTGTTTTAATTTTTGTTCCTTAAAATTTCGGTTGTGTTGTCAGGGTTCTTTCGGATTTGTATGAGCAGATCGAACTAATATAAAAATGGGTAATTGTTGGTTTGAGGTGTTCTCGAATCCGGCGGTTGCCTTGATAACTTGATAAATATCAATACAGGAGAGTTAAAATTATGAGCAAAAAAGAATGGCTATGCGCAATAGCCATAATTATTGTAGGAGAGGCGTTGTTATGGGTCTTGACCAGTAATTGGGAGTCATTTTTTCTCAATTCCATTCTCATTAGCATAGGTTTTGCATTTATAATTTACTGGAGGAGACAACCGTAACCTAGGCGGCGTAGGACTAACCCTCTTGCGTCGTCGCCCTTTTGTTGTGCCTATTTGCTAGACTACTTTTCCATGCCCTCACTAGATGGTTTTCTCGTTGTCAATAAACCTCAAGGGTTTACTAGTCATGACGTTGTGGCAATCGCTCGTCGACAGTTAAATACTAAGAAAATCGGGCACACAGGCACGCTTGATCCTATGGCGACAGGCGTACTAGTGCTCGGTATCGGACAAGGTACGAAGCTAATCGAGTATTTGGTCGGCTGTAAAAAAGAGTATGAAGCCGAGCTGACTTTTGGCTGTACGAGCAATACTTATGATGCCGATGGTGAAGTGGTAGAAAATAAAAATACTCAACCATTTGAAAAATCTGAATTGGAAAAACTTTTACCAGAATTCACAGGTGAGCTATCCCAGCGACCACCAGCTTTTTCCGCGATCAAAGTAGATGGCAAGGCTGCCTATCATCGCGCACGAGCAGGAGAGGTGCTCGATCTACCACCACGTCGAGTACAGATTTTTGGACTAAAGCTCAATAAATTCTCTTGGCCCAAGGCTGAACTGTCCATACACTGTGGTAGTGGTACTTATATACGTAGTTTGGCACACGACCTCGGAGAGCAGCTCGGCACAGGTGCTCTACTCTCGCGCCTAACGCGCACACGGGTAGGGAATTTTTCGCTTAATCAAGCAATTCCGCTCAAGAGTATTTGTCCAGCGAAGGTAATGCCGCTGATACGCGGGCTGACATTGCCGCAATTCAACCTGACTGCTATAGAGACAGCCAAGCTCCGTCAAGGTCAAAAAATCGTGCGCCCTACACGAGCAGGAGTGGAGTGCGAAGAGCGTTTGGTTGGTTTATTTGACGATCAGATCATAGCGATCTTGGAACCCGAAACTAGTAAGCACACACTGAAACCAGTCAAAGTGTTTGCCGAGTCATCATCTTAACTACAAAAACAACAGAATGCTAAGATTAAAATAATGGATTATTTACCATTCTTGACGACTTTCGCACTCACTATCGTTTTAACTTTTTTGGCGGTGCGTTACTTTCCGCGACTTGGACTCATCGATCAGCCAAAGAAATACCGACTCACACGAGCACCGATTCCGTACTTCGGAGGATTGACCATCTTTGTAGGAATTTTATTGAGTAGTTTGATTTTTTTACCATTGACGAAAGAAGTCCTCGGACTGCTAACTGGCATGACGCTACTCACACTTGTAGCCTTCCTAGACGACCGTAGGGGAGTCTCGACACTTATGCGACTCGGGATTCAGATCTTCGCTGGTTTGATCTTGGTCGTCGCGGGTATCGGTATTACACAGATTACGAATCCTTTTGGTGGAGTATTGGATCTGACTGCTATCAATTGGTTAGTTGGTTTCGGTGGTGAGCACCATATCTTTTTGTTGGCAGACATCTTTACATTGCTCTGGATCGTCGCTCTGACCAATACTGTCAACTGGCTCGATGGTATACCAGGATTGGCAAGTGGTGTATCTGGCATGGCAGCACTGGTGCTTTTTTTCCTCGCGGCACGTCCCGACTTTCACTATTTCGATCAGTCTAGCGTTATGATGCTGGCAGAGATCATTGCTGGAGCAGCACTTGCTTTTACATTTTTCAATTTTCCACCACCAAAGATACTCCTCGGTGACACCGGTAGTATGCTGCTAGGGTATACGGTGGCAGCTTTAGCTATTTTTTCTGGTGCGAAGATCGCGACTGCCACACTTGTCCTTGGTTTCCCTTTGATCGATGCGATTTGGGTGATTTTTGACCGCCTACGACGCAGAGTACCACCTTGGCAGGGCGGCGAATGGGATCGTGAGCGCAGAGCTGTTCATCTGCACCACAGGTTATTGGCAGCTGGCTATACCGAGCGCCAAACAGCCTTTTTAATCTTTACAGCGTGTGCTACTTTCGGCGGAGCAGCACTACTGCTAACCACCGCCCTAGAAAAACTAATAGCCCTACTGATTTTGGGCATTACTGTACTTGTAGTCGGTCTCTGGCTGACGCGTGTACAGACAATCAAGCGAGCTTAGGCCCGCTTGATTGCTATTTTGGATACACACAATACTATTTTTCCTCGTCTTCTCCCTTCTTTTCTTTATCTTCCTGCTTAGCCTTAGTAGCTTTTTTCTTAGCAGGTTTTTTCTCCGACTCCACATCTTTGAGCGAGAGTCCGAGACGATGTTCATCTACATCGATCTTGATAATCTTAGCCTTGATTTCATCATCAACCTCTAGATTTACATCTGCCTTCTCGGCATCTTCATCCTGAGCAATTTCAGAAATATGAACCAAACCATTGAGATCTTGTTTGATCGTAATGAAAGCACCAAAGGGAGTGATTTTATTGACTTTACCTGAGACGATATCACCGACTTCGTAATCTTTGACTAGATTTACCCAAGGATCTGGCGTCAAACGCTTCATCGAGAGACTAATCTTGTCAGCCTCTATACCGATGACGATTGCCTCTTTTTCTTCGCCTAGACGCGCATGCGCAGCTGGATCAGAGACACGTCCCCAGGCAATCTCAGAGACATGGACTAGTCCTTCGAGACAACCTTCAAATAGTATAAAAATACCGAAATTGACGATACCGGAGACCTTACCTTTGATTTTTTGTCCGACCTTAATGTTATTGAGAGCAGCCGTACGTTTGATGCCGATAGCCTCACGCTCAGAGAGGATTAGCTTATCGTCATTTTGATCCGCTGTGATGATCTTGACTGTAAACTCCTCTCCAATGTATTTATTGAGACGACGTAGGATCTCTGCTGCATTCGCGCCATTGACACGAGGATAATGCTCTGGAGCAAGCTGGCTGACTGGTATAAAGGCACGAATACCAGCTAGCTCAGTCATTAGTCCGCCTTTATTCGCCTCTTTGATGCGGACTGCAACAGCCTCACCGTTTTTTTGCATTTCCACTATTTTTTGCCAAGCTTTTTCACGACCAGCCCTACGCAAACTGAGAATATATAAACCTTCGGTATTTTCGTTTTCTACTACATAAGCAGAGACTTCATCGCTTACAGCGAGATTCTTGGCAGTACCGAGACCGTCGATAGATTCACGTCCACCGATGATACCTGTGTAAACACCATCTATCTCTACCAAGATACGATTATTTTGGAGATTGACTACAACACCTTTGATTAGCTGACCTGGTACAGGTGGCTCAGGAGGTACAGCATCTTTAAGAAGCGCTTGCATCGGATTCACTTTAGTTGTTGCTTCGGTCATGGTTTTTTGGTGGCTGGGGTTAAGGATAAAAATGCTTCAACTACATCGCCAGCGTTTCGATGTACTTGAGCCGTGGGAGTTTAAAGGAAATTCTCAACTCTGACAAACTAACAATAGATTGATAAGAATTTTGTTCAACTCTTGACATTCAGCTCTGAATTCTCTAAAATGGCATACTTATTTTTTATTCAAAATCCCAATATGTCCGTCGAAAAAGATTTTAGTCTCAACATCCTACCAACAGAATGCTCACACACTGCTAATGAAAACAGTGCCTATACTGTACGTCTACCATTATCACTACTACAAGAAAACTCTGACGACTTCACTAATTCATTGCTAGATACAGCCCATGTAGCTTTTGGGCACAATGCTCCCCAAAGCCGTCAAGTTTTCCTGACTTGCCCCGAGGGCAGTAGCGCACAGCTGGCAGAGCTAAAGCGACGCCTAGAAGTAAGTGGTTGCCAAGTCAAAATTGAGGAAAAAGCAGATGATAGCTTCATCGAAGCAACAGTGATAAAGAAAATTCAAACTACTTGTGTTGATCGTCGCTTAGACGATCTCGCTGGCGGAGAGGATGGTGCTCAAGTCACACATCCGGCCGGACTACTATTTCTGCACCCAGAAATGGCCAAACTTTTGAGACAAAATGGTTTTGGTCATCACCCAAGGTACTTGACCGAAGTCTTGGAACAAGTCAAAGCGAATAATCAAAAAATCACAGAAATCACTACACACGTTGGAGTCAATGGCGGTGGTGGCTGTGGTGGTATAGGAGTGTTAAACCAACTGGGAGCAAATATCAACGAGCAAGCCACCATTGTTAATTTATTGCTTGAGACTAGAGATGCGATCTCAAAGCAAATAGAGGACGTAATAGACTCAGATTGCGAAGTAAACGTTAATATGGTTGGACCAGAAGAAACAGACGAAGGTACTGTGGATTTAAATAATTGCTCTGGTGAGGTCGCTGAATTTTTGAAGGACAAAAGTGTAAAAGTCTAAGTAGCTTGTCTTTTTTTTGAAGATGTCTAGAATGCTTGCATAATAATTTTTTAGCTATGGTTATTCACAGCAAATCTCATGTTCAGTCTCACGTTTGTACAGCTGCCCTCATCTGTTGTATGGACTTTCGCTTTTGGAAAGCTACGACCAACTATGTCCAAAACACACTAGGTATTTACGACTTTGATCTAGTTACTCAGGCAGGAGGCTGTCAGTGCGTAGCAGAAAATGAAGTAGACATGATTCAAAAAGTAGAAAAACACCTTTCTATTTCCAAAGGTCTACACAAAATCAAAATGCTTGTGATTGTCAATCATCAGGACTGTGGTGCCTATGGCGGGGCGAAAGCTTTTGCCGACGAAAAATCTGAACAAGCGGAGCACATGCGTCATTTGAAAAAATCTCTGCTCTCCTTGCAAGCCAGTCACACTGGTCTCAAGGTGATTGCTCTGTTTGCTCATTTCAATCAGTTCGGCGGTATCAGCTTCGCCAGAGTAGACCTGCCGGATGAAAAGTGGCGAACAATTAAAAAAACCTAAACTATAAAAACCAGATTGGTCGAGCGTGTAGCTTGCCATTTGAACACTTCAAAACTAGAATGCCTCGGCTTTAATTCTGGTTTTACTTGAAACACCGTGAGATAATCAAGACCGCTTGGCAAATCACTCGCTCTCAAAAGGGTTTGCTTTGGTATGGTATTGTACCAGCGTTTTTTTCTACCGTCGTTGGTACTGGTTATATTTTTTATCAAGTTTGGGCATTTAAGACTTCACCATTTTTTGGTGGCCTAAATTTTGATTATTCGAGCTTAGTAGATCAAATCGTTACCTTCTCTGGGGAGCACATGACATTGTCGATTGTAGCGGTTATTTTGGCGATTATCAGTGGTTTGGGGTTTTTACTTGCGCCATCACTCTGCGAAGGTGGTGTCATCGGCATAGTATCTGCCGTAGCACGCGGCAAAGAGATCAAATCAGGTGACGGATTCAATATCGGTCTTGCCAATTTCTTTCGCATGTTTGAGTATCGTCTGATTGCTTCGACTTTTAGTTTCGCTGAATTTTTTACAATCTTTTCTGTGATAGTTCGTCACTTAGGTCTGAGTTCAGTTTTTTTTATCGTCTTTGCGGTTATTTTTGCTATCTCGCTGATTACTTATTTCCTTTTTCTTTACAGCGAGATTTTTATTGTTTTAGAAAAAAAATCTGTTATTAACAGTATGCTGAGTTCTGCGCGTCTTGCCTTTGGCAATCTCCAGCATACTTTCCTCATGTGGATGCTGATGTTGCTGATCGCTGCACGCGTCATTATCAATATTGTATTACTTTTTTTAATCCCAATGCTAGTCGTCTTCGTTACAGACTTTTTTGTTTCTCAGATTGCATTGACGATCGGTGTCATACTAGGATCTGCTGTCGGACTACTTGTTTTACTGCTTTCAGCTTATCTAGCTGGTACATTGCACGTTTTTATTACCGCGTCTTGGACACTTACTTTCCTCTCGCTGGATCATAAACGAGTAGAAAATCTAATTTAATAAATAAAAATGTCACTCAAAACTAAGATTTCGCTTTTTATCCGCTGGAGTTTGGTCATTGTCGGTATTTACTTTGTTTTTCAAATACTCTCGATCGGTTACGCACTCGTCTCTGGTAGTAGTATCAAAGACGTAACTTGGTTATTTTTCAGTGGTGAGCTAGCACAGGACGCTGAAAACAGGACGAATTTCCTCATCCTAGGGACTGGAGGTGGTAAGCATGATGGTGCTGATCTCACCGATACCTTTATGATCGCTAGCTACAATCACGATTACGGTACACTTTCCCTACTCTCTATACCGCGTGATTTTTATGTCAAGGCTGAAGATGGCTATGGTATGCGGATCAATGAAATCTATGAGTACGAAAAGCGACGACTAGATGATAGCGAGTCTGCTCTAGAGTCTACAGCCAAAATGGCTAGTCGTGTCTCTGGCGTACCAATTCACTACTATTTAAAAGTTAATTTCCAGGGATTTACCGATCTAGTCGATGCACTCGGGGGAGTGAAAGTCCTCGTGAAAGATTCAATCTCTGATCCTTACTATCCATGTCCTGGCCTGACTGGTTATTGTCCTTTTGAGCTAAGTGCTGGGGTCCACACACTCGATGGACAGACAGCGCTACGGTTTGCTCGTAGTCGCAAGACAACTAGCGACTTTGATAGGGCAGCACGTCAGCAGCAGATCTTGACTGCGATTCGCGAAAAAGCTTTTGCTCAAGATATGCTGCTTGATCCTAGTAAATTACAAGATTTGTACAGCATACTTTCAGAAAACATGGAGAC
>VAPL010468325.1_pt1 | contig 17219 bp, 14 predicted proteins | sample 3395061 | NCBI WGS metagenome assembly VAPL01 (sample SAMN08290444, study PRJNA428436) | hydrothermal vent metagenome | isolation source: Deep-sea hydrothermal vent chimney 2 | place: Pacific Ocean: Juan De Fuca Ridge | depth 2182 m m | reverse complement strand
TGGCCCGCGCCGTAACTCGCGCAGCCAGGCAGACGTGCCAATCAGGCGATGGTCTACGGCCGGTTGCACAATCCGGATCGGGTAGTCGTCTTTGCCGAGTCGTTTGTTGCCCTCCCACGCCAGTATCCAGACGCAGGCCATGTCCGGATAAACCTCACATCTGCCGTCGGAACGCACACCGCCACAAGGCCCGTTGCGCATTTTTTTCGGGCAGTTCATTGGGCACGACATGCCCGTATCGCCCACAATGCACTGGCCGCAACTTTGTGAGTCGAGCAGAAAACCCTTGATTGCTTTTTCGGCAGCGACGAAAGGCCTGTCCAGGCGCTGGTAACCGATAAGGCGCAGCAGAGGCTTGAGCGCTCTGAGCGCCAGCTCCACGCCGCCGTAAAGGGCTTTAAGCCAGCGTGCGTTTCGCACCGACCATGACCGCATGCGATACATGGTTATCGTTCGCTCCGAGAGCCGTTATTGCGGATTAATTCCCGTAAGACTTCGTCGGAGAACTCCGACTCGAATCGACGCGTTTGCAGCTCAGCGATCTCACAGAGATCCGTATCGGTTTCTACAGACGATGATTCGCGACGCCATTCGGAAAGGTAGGCACTGCTGCTGCCCTTGCCGGCACGCATCGCGGCACGATCAATCGCTTTTTGAAACCGCGAACTCAGTTGTACCTTCTCGCGCCGGCGACCACGCTGCACAATCACCTGTGCCGGAATGTCACGCCAGTAGATGAGGATCATTTTGACCATAGGTCCGTCCTGTTAACAACGACTGCAGACTTGTTTCCAATGCGCCATAACCGCAATGCACATGCTCGAACCTGAGCTCCAGGCGATCCGCTGCCTGTTTCGCAAGCCGCAGCAAAATCTTATCGTCGGTCTGCGACAAAAATACGAGGCGGCGGTAGTTGCCAAAGTAGGTGTCGCGCAACTGCGGATGTTCATCGAGCTTCAGCGGACCGACCACCAGGCGCTGGAAATTGCGCGCCAGAAAGTCCGTCAGATAAAACGTACCCGGTTCCTCCTCGGCCAGCGCCGCGAAACGCGCATCTCCGGCGAAAAACTGGTAACAATGCACCCCCGGCAGTCGTTCGATCCCTTCTTCTTCGAGAACGGTGTCGATGGCGCCGCCCGTGCCGCAATCGGCGTAGCCTACGAATATTCGGTCGTACTGGTTCTTGTGCGCCTGAATTTTCTGCCGCAGGACAGCGGCGATCAGTTCGGGCCGGTTGTGCAGCCGGGCATCGATGCATTTGAGGCGCAGGTGGCTCCAACCATAGGCCCGCTTCAGCTCGTTGATCTCCCGAGCCAGAGCGCCGCAGGCAATGACGAGTACGCGCTCAGGCAACGGCTGCTGCCTCGCGTCGCTGCTTAATCAACTGCGGGGCTATTTCAGCCGTCTGCGCTGCGTCACGGCAGTAGGCATCGGCACCTACAGCCGCGCCGAACTCCTCGTTGAGAGGTGCACCGCCGACGAGCACGATGTAGTCGTCGCGAATACCCGATGCAATCATTTCATCGATAACGACTTTCATGTACGGCATGGTTGTGGTCAGTAGCGCCGACATGCCGAGGATGTCTGGTTGGTGTTCCTCAAGCGCCGCGAAGTAGTCCTCGATCGAATTGTTAATACCGATGTCGATCACCTCGAAGCCGGCGCCTTCCATCATCATCGCAACAAGGTTCTTGCCAATATCATGGATATCGCCTTTGACCGTGCCGATGACCATCTTGCCGATCGGCTTCACACCGGACTCCGCAAGTAATGGCTGCAGAATCGCCATACCGCCTTTCATCGCGTTTGCGGAGAGCAAGACCTCAGGTACAAACAGGATGCCGTCGCGAAAATCGACGCCGACGATACGCATACCCTCGACGAGCGCCTGGTTGAGCACTTTGTCAGCAGTCCAGCCGCGACTCAGGAGAATGTTCGTGCCTTCCTCAATATCATCTTTCAGACCGTCGTAAAGGTCGTCATGTATTTGTTCCACAAGTTCTTCGGTAGACAGTTCGGATAAGACGACGTCTTCAACATCCTCGGTCATAAGGCTAAACTCACTGGCTTCAGGGAATTGTTGTCGATGGAATTTCATGTACCCGCAGATTCGCGCTGCAAAATGCGATCAACGTGGACAAACCGCTATTTTCTGGTTTAGTTTGCGCCGACTCTTTCATAAAATGGACGGTAATTATCATTTTCGGGAAGAAATGCGTCGATTCCGCCGGAAACAGGAGGTCGCTGGCAATGAAATTCATCGGCACGCAGGCCGGGTCAGTACTTCATCCGGTAGTTTCGGCGGTGCACAGCGGGCGTAGTGCCAAAGTACTTTTTGTAAGAAGTGGTTAAATGCGATTGTGAGCAGAAGCCAACTGCGCTTGAGATCGCTGCAATTGACAAGTGCGAGTGGAGCACGAGGGATTTCGCACGCTCGAGCCGCCGCCGTGTCAATATCTCGCCCGGCGTCTTGCCGGTTTCACGCCGAAAAAGGCGTAGGAGTTGGCGACGGCTGAGTCCGACCCGTTCCGCCAATTGCGTCACGTTCATACGCTGTTCGACACCGGGATCGATCAAGCTCAACGCGCGTTGTACGCGGTGAGAATAATGGTGGCTGCCGTCCTGCATCGAATCCGTTGCGAGTTCGGCCGGGTTCGAATAGTCGTGCAGCAACATTTGATGGGATACCAACGAGGACAGGTCGTTGCCAAGATCTTTGTGGACGATTTCGACAAACAGATCGAGCGTCGCTGTTCCGCCGGAACAGGATATGCGGCTTCGATCGATCAAATAGCGCTGGTAACGCGCTGTGACTTTTGGATACAGGACACAAAAGCTTGCAAAGTCCTCCCAGTGCACGGTTGCCGCATAGCCGTCCAGCAACTTGGCTTGTGCGAGCAGAAAGCCACCGTTGGATATGCCACCGATGATGCTTCCCGAAGACGCTTGTCGATGTAGCCAGCCTGCAAGGTTCGGCGCGACTATGTTAGTCGGCTCAAATCCGGCAACCGCAAATGCCATGTCTGATGGAACGGCATCGGCAATCGTTGTGCTCGGATTTAGCCACAGACCATTGTTGTCTTGAATCGGGTCGTTGTCTTCGCAAAGGATCGACCAGGTATAAAATTGTTCGTCCGTAAAACGGTTGGCGTGACGTAGAACCTCAAGCGCCGAGGCGATACAAAACAGTGGGAACCCCGGGCAGAGGCAAAAAGTAATATGGCGCATCGGTATATCGGGTCTCGCGAAAATATTCGGAAGCGTATCGCTCGAATATACCAAAAAATGTCCCAATTATTAAAGTAAGTACCGCAGCGATTCGCTAGCATCCGTCTGAGTGCTCACTTGGGCATCCAACCTACGTTTCGAATCGTAGTTACCGGGGCATCTCCTATGGCAAGAACCAGCCGCAGACGTGGCCGCCGCAGAACACACGACACGACGGCCGCTAATATTCACCAGATTGACAAGAAAGTCCTGCGCAATCGCATGGCGCCGCTTGAGCCACTCGACGCTGAACAGCTTGAATTAATCCACGACCTGTCGCTGCGGATACTCGAAGAAGAGGGTATCGAAGTAATGGGCGAACATGCCCTAAATCTGTTTCGAACAGCCGGCGCTGCAGTAGATAACAACGGCATCGTTCGTATTGAGCGTGGCCTGCTGCTTGACACTGTCGCACTGGCGCCCGAAACGTTTGCGGTCACGCCTCGAAATGCGGACCAGACTCTACATGTCGGCGACGATGTGATTAATTTTGGACTGGTATCAGGTCCGCCGAATGTTCACGACAATATCAACGGCCGACGTGCTGGAAATTTCGAAGACTACAAGAAACTAATCAGTTTTGGTCAATACTTTAATGTGCTGAGCTTCTTCGGCAATCAGGCCACGCCACCGACAGACATGCCGGCCAACTCGCGACACCTGGACACCACCTTCGTCAACCTGACGCTATCGGACAAGGCATTCTTCACCACGGGTATCGGCGCTGGTCGTTCCCGTGATGCCATCGAAATGTCGGCGATAGCTCGCGACCTCAATCTCGAAGAAATGAAAAGCAGCCCGAGCGTGATGACAAATATCAATATCAATTCACCACGCAAGCTTGACGATTCCATGGCCTACGGCGCGATGCAGATGGCGCTGTTCGGGCAGCCGGTTGCGGTTACTCCGTTCACTCTAATGGGAGCGATGACTCCCGCTACCATGGCTGGCGCGCTGGCCCAGCAGAACGCCGAAGCGCTGTTCGGCATAGCGTTGCTGCAACTTACGCGACCCGGAGCTCCGTCGATATACGGCGCGTTCACGTCAAACGTCGATATGCGCTCGGGTGCACCGGCATTTGGAACACCGGAAAACAGTCTCGCCAATATTGCCGGCGGGCAGCTGGCGCGACGTTATTGCCTGCCTTATCGAACCAGTGCCTGCAATGCTTCGAATGCCGTAGATGCGCAGGCGACCTATGAAACGCAAATGGCCCTATGGGGTGCCGTGATGGGACATGGCAACCTTATCTACCACGCTGCTGGCTGGCTTGAAGGTGGACTGGTCGCATCGTTCGAAAAACTCGTCATTGATTGCGAGATGTTGCAGCAGATGTCCGCAATGCTGCAGCCGCTTAAAATTGACCTGGCAGAGGCTGGCCTGGAGGCAATGAAGGAGGTCGGTCCAGGAGGCCACTTCTTCGGCTGCGACCATACAAAGGAACGCTACAAAACAGCTTTTTATGCCCCGTTTCTTAGCGATTGGCGAAACTACGAAAACTGGACGCTTGCCGGTTCAAAGGACGCTACAGCGCGCGCAACAGAGCTCTGGCCAAAAATTCTGGCCGAATTCACACCGCCCCCCATTGACGCAGCGATACAAGAAGAGCTCGAAGCTTATGTAACAAAGCGCAAAGAAGTGTTGGGGAAAGAAGAACCGTTGCTTGAACCAAGTGAATAAACCTCTTCTGGTTACTCGGCCCGAAAAGTGTCACATGTTGTGCCGATTCGGCAGTTTGCCCGGTCCATTTTAGGCCCTGCTCCCCAGCAGTGGCCAGACACCAGTTCCAGGACCATTTAGTAGCCTAGGTTAAGTCTGGAAGTTCGCGCTCGAGGTCTGAGCAGCAAGTGCAGTTGCTAGTGGACTTTATTTAGGCGTCGCTTAAGTTCGGACAGTCCGGATGCCCAAGAATCTCACAGTTCCTCAGAGTTCGATCAAAGCTGAACCTCTTCCGGTTGTTGTGACAACCGGAAGAAACCCGGTAGGTACTGCAACAGCGACTATGAAATGCGCGCTTCGAGTACCATGTTTGTGGGTGTTTCAGCGGCCCGGCGGACCGTGTTGAAACCTGCCTCATTCAGTACCCTCGTCAGCTGCTTCTGACCAGCCTGCGCGCCGAGCGCCCGGCCCACTTCTTGTGCCTTGGAGGTCGGCACACAGATGGTGGTCGAGAAGCCGTAGAAAATCGCACTCAGGAGGTTGAGGTTATCTTCGAGCTTATCTCCCGCGAGTGGCTCAACGATCATGAAAGTACCGTCCGGCTTCATGCATTCTTTGATCCGTTCCGCGGCACCCACAGGGTCGCCCATGTCGTGAAGTGCATCAAAGATACAAGCGAAGTCGAATTCCGCTTCCGGTATATCCTTGGCCGCCACAGTATGGAACTCAATGTTGGTAACACCTGCTTTGGCCGCTTTCGCCCTGGCCTCTTCGATCGAGGGTTCGTGAAAATCATAGCCGTATACTCTTGAGTTGGGATACTGCTGTGCCATCAAGATGGAAGACGACCCGTGACCGCAGCCGATGTCTGCGATCTTGCCGCCAGCGCTCAGTTTTTCTTCAACACCGTCCAATGCCGGGATCCAGTTCGGAATAAGGTTTGACGCATAGCCGGGACGGAAGAAACGATCAGTGCCACAGAAGCAATTTGGCGAGTGATCGCCCCACGGGCGGCCGTCGCCGGTCTTGAAAGTATTGACCGCTTTTTCATGTTCGGCATATTGCTCGACGATTATCTGGAAGAATCCCTGCATACAGGTTGGTTCGCCTTCGTGGGTAAACAGAGCGGCCTGTTCAGGTGAAAGGCTGAACTTCTTGCTTACACCGTCATAGTCAATGTATCCAGCTGCCGCGTTGGCGGACAGCCATTCGAGTAAGTAGCGGACGGTAATCCCTGACTTGTCTGATAGTTCTTCAGCGGTACACGGCCCGGCTTCTTCAAGGACTTTGTAGACGCCGGCCTGATCGCCGATATAGGCTATCAATACCCCGATCGCACCACCGATATCGGCAAATACTTTGCCAAACAGTTCGTTGAACTTGTCTTCATTAAATGTTTGCATCGTGTTGTCCCCTTATGAACAGAACTGAGTGCGTCGTTGACGCGGTTAGAATTACAAGAGTTCGTTGAGTAGTCGCGCGGCTCTTGCTGCGCCGCCGACCTCAACCGGGAGGCTGGTTCGTGGCCTGGAAATCTCGTCGATCATGGCTTGCGCTATCCGCTCCGGGCAGCTCTGATCAAAGATCATTTTGCGACCCGCACGGTACTGCTCGAGGCGGTGTGCGACGTGGAAGTTCTGCTCGAAGTGGTTGTTGAGTGGAAAGTACAAAAAAGGCGTACCTGCAGCCGCCAGCTCCATGCAAGTGGTGAGGCCGCCCTGAACCAGCGCCAGGTCGCACGCCGCAAGATGACGATCCAGGTCTGGCACGAAAGCGCGAGCCTCAACACCGGCCGGAAGCTTGAACTGCGCAGGGTCAAGCCGTGGCCCGGTGACCACGACCATCCGCAGTTCCGGTATGTGCCGCTTTGCAGCGGGGTAGGCGGCAACGATACGGCGGATAAGGGCGCCGCCAACCCCGGAACCACCGACCGTGACAAGACAGACTTTTTCGTCGGGCTTGTAACCCAGCCGGGCACGCAGCTCCGCTTGCTCGCCGAACGTGCCGGGATGTTCGCCGATGACGTAGCCGCTAAAGTCGAAGTGCTGCGGAATCCAGTCACGCATTTCCGGCAGATCAGCGCCAAAGCTGTGCGGGATAATATCCTGTCGGTTGCCGACAAAGATCGATCTGTCGCGCACGCCAGGGTGGCGCTCCACATGGCCGATCATTTCGGCGTTATAGTTACTGGTCAGAAAAATCTCAGCAGCGCCGTTCTCCGGCATCGGTACCCAGCCGACGAAATCCGTTAACCAGGCGACCTGCGCCCTCTTCAGTTCCGGGTGTTCGTGCCAGTAGTGATCGACCTCCCACGCCTCGTCAGCGATGATCAGGTCATACCCCTCTTCTTCAACCACCTCCTGAAAGATCATGAAATTCCGGATCAGAATCTCGTCCATGTTGCGGATAGCCTGAAAGGCGTTGAGGTCGTGTTCACCCGCTTCGCTTTCGATGTGCGCCGATTCGTTCGCCAGTTTCGCGCTGGCCGGGTGGATGCGTTCGTCGTTGCCGCTCAAGAATCGAGTCACGGGGTCTTGTGCAAGCCAATCGACCTTAAGGCCAGGATGCAGGGCGCGCAGCTCGCGGCTAATCGCCAGATCACGCCGCGCATGGCCAAGCCCGATGGGGGAAGACAGGTACAACACTTTCTTGGTCTTGGCTTTTGAGGCGTTCGCCGGTATGTCCGGTTTCCACGTGCCCAGATGTCTGGCGAGAAAGTCACGTATCAACAAATTAATCTTGGCGGGCGCGCGCGCGTGCGGACCGTGTCCGGATCCTGGCAGGATCACCAGTTCACCGTTCGTCAGTTTCGCAACTATTTCTGAAGCTTCGGTCGGGATAACCCTGTCCTGGTCGCCGTGGATCGCCAGGAGGGGGCACCGAATCGCTTTGTACGCCGCTTCGTCGATCATCGGTCGAGCGCCGGCCGGTCCGTCATTTGCAGCGATTAGTGTCTCGCCTACGGTTTGAGCGGCCCAGCCAATGGTGTCTTCAATCTGTTTGGTGGAGTGAGGTTCATTGAACATTTCGCGACTAAAAAAATCGACGAAGTTCGGAAAGTGTTGCCGCCAATATTCCCGATTGTACTTTTGCCAGCCAACGGGTTTTTCAATCTCGGCCGCATAGTATTCCGGTCGCCTGTGCTCATGGGGTGTCGCCAGAGGCGAAACGGTACCAACGGTAACGATGGTTTCTATGCGGTCCGGGTAAAATGCCGCCAGACCTGCGCACACATTTCCTCCACACGACAGGCCGACCACTGTTGCTTTATCGACGCCAACTGCATCCAGGACGGCAAGGGCGTCGTTGAGATGGGTCTGTAGGCCGTAGACCTCTGGGTCAGTAGGGCGGTCCGACTTGCCGTTGCCGCGCGGGTCGTAGGTGACACACTGAAAGCGCTCACTGAAATACGGGATCTGCGCCTTGTAGCAACGCGAGTCGATGAGCGGCCACCACGGCACCAGGAACAAGATCGTATGGTCTCCTTTGCCATAGACTTCGTAATGAAGCATCACACCATCACGATCGATCTTGCCTTCAAACTCGGGTAATTTTGCTCGCATTACACGTCCTCACGCATTGCCTGGTCTTCGAACATCCGCAGGACATCGCCGAAGCGGCGCAAAGCGGACCTCAATGGCACGCCGGTGTCTTCAAGGCCGAGCAATATGAACGTTTCTGCGCCAACGAACGCCGCGCCAACAAGTGCTGCGATCTCTTCAGCGGTAAACGGGCCAAGCGACCCGTAGGTCTGCTCGGCCTTTCGGGCGAGATCGGTGAGCAACGTCTGCCATCCGCGGACCCCCTCGCGCACAACCTGTCCTATCTCGGGGTTGGACCAGCCGACAGCCCACAGCTCGTTCAGTACTCGCACATAGCCGGAGGCCAGGTCATCGTCGAGGTAGTTGCAAGCCAGGTCCCACTTCTGCGAAAGTGACAGGCTGTCGTCGTCAAACATTGCGTTCTGCCGGTTGAGCAACTGCCCGTTGAGGTGCTCAAACAGCGCCAGAACCATGCCGTCCTTGGAGCCAAAGTGGTACTGAATCTGACTCATGGGCGTGCCGGCCGCCGCTGCTACGCTGCGCGTCGTCAAGCCTCGGTAGCCGTCGGCAAGCAATACCGACCGGGCCGCTTCAAGCAGACCTATCTTTGTTTCCCGGACCTTTTCTGCAGTCACCCGCGCCATAGCACCCTCCCTTGACTGCAAATTAATTCATTCGAACGAATTAGTCAATGCGTGTGTTCTGGGGTATTCAATTCCACGTGAGATTCAAAGAGCGCTTACGGTTGTTGCACGCGGTATCGCCACAATTATCAAGCCCCGGCGAACGGTGGTCAGGCCCTTAGTCGTCCGAGCCTGCGCCGAAGATAGTCATCGAGTTTAAGGATGGGTCGGTCGAAAAAATCAACCTTCCTTCGATGCTGTGCTGCGTTTCCGATATGATCGTTATGGATGAATACATCGGCAAGCTGGAGAAATCCGATTCCTGGATTCTTGACAGATACTCCTGAAGAGAGTCTTCATTACTCGATGTCACCGAGGCGACGCAAAAACCTCTCCCGCAGTTTGTGCTCTGGGGAACCACCTCGCCGGTGTTTGCAAGCGGTTGCGAATAGAGAATGTTCTGAAGTGCCAACTCCGTGTTCCCTAGCTTTATCGGCCTACTACCGATGCTCATCGCGGTTACAAGCTTCGGGAAATTCTCGTCAGACAAGAGCTCTGCCGCTCCGTGCACGTTAAAGGACTTACCATTAATCGTGAGAAAATCCTCTATGGCTTCCATCCCAGCGGCTAGAACACCATCAATCGTTGTACTGCCATTCTGGGTTTCACTTTCGACCTCCCCGCGCCCCGCAACCTGAGGCGCGCTCCCGGTGTTGGCGCTCGATACTGGTGCTCCACCCAGGCCCGCTCGATCGGAAGCATGCTCTTGCGGATCGCTGGTCGGGGGCGTGCGCTGGAAGCCATTTGAAAGTAGAAGAGTAAGCAGCGACAAACCGACCAGCAGGACAACAGGCAGCGTCGTCAAAAGAATTGCCAAGCGTTTATGCACGGTAGCGGGTCCGGTGTCCGCAGGCGGAGTGCATTGCCTTCACTCGACCATCAAAGGTCAATATCGCGAAATGTACGTACATGAGGATGAGTTTCTAGCCCGGACTAGACAGCGGCACCTGGTTTAAAAATCGGCAAATACGCTGCAGTTACAGCTACGCTAAGCACAAACATCGAAAGCCCGAAGCTAGCAAATACAGCCATGAATAATCGATTGCTCTCGGCAATTTGACGATTCCGATTCCAAAGAAGCGACACACATGGGACGAGACCAATCAGAATCAGAACGCCGTAGTATTGGTACGAACCAAGAAAATAGCGCGTCAGTACGGGGAGTTCATCGCCGAAGCCTTGGAACAAATCTCGAAACCCTGCTCCATAGACAAATATCACCCCGTAAATTGCTGCGGACGCTACTGTCAACACAACAGACAAAATCATCATCCATAGTTTCACTGGTCGGCGTATATCCTCCGCGCCACGTGGTGGTTCAGGCAAGGTAATCGCGATAGGCATTTGAGCTCTTCCTGCGTTACGAAAACTGTTTGTTTCGCGCACCTCAGGATAACATCCTCACCGCGCTGTTAGCGCCGGTTTTAGATTATTGGCAACCGCATTCATTGGCCCAAAATGAGAAGCTTGAGCCTCATGGGTATCCCAGAACTTCGCCGTGTAAAAAAGTGGATCGACTCAGTCGTTGAGTGTCCCAGTGAGCCAATGTATTACGTTCAGAACGAACTGGGCATTGTCGACAGCGGAAGGGTGATTCATTCCCATTCTCCCTACACTTCCGTCATCGCGCCCCCAGGTCTGTGCGGTAAACATTGCCGCCTCACCGAACACCGCCACCCTACCGGAGCCGAACCTTAAAACCGCACCTTGTACGAGACCTCTCGCGGAAACAAAGGGCGTACTTTTACCAATCAGATTGGCTTCGTTTGGTAAGAACACGGTCCAATCGTCAGGCATTAGCATAATCGGTTCCACGTCATCCGCAGCTCGAAATGCCTGCCCCGTAAAGCTTGTTATTGTCTGAATGGCCTCGGAATCGGATCGTCCCCGGGTAATGGCATGGTCAGTCAGAGACCCGGAAGAGCGCGAGAAAGACAGTTGGCCGCTACCTCGTAGAGATTCTTTGGCATATCCGTTGATGAAATCGATACCGAATTCGTTCGCGATCATCGAGGTTGCCCCCGGGAATGGCATGTGATCCGCAATTAGTAGCAATGACCCGCCGTTCTTGACCCAGTCCACTATTATCTCGACTTCCTTGGACCAGAATGCCGGATGGGTCGGCAATATCCATTCTGCGTCCTCACCTCCATAGATGGCGTTTGAGATCACGAGCACCCTAACCGGATCAAGTAATTCCTGCGTAACTTCGCGAGTCGCGCTGTCTACTCGATAGCCGTCCAGGCTGAGTAATTCCGCGAAAGCAGAAAAGCGACCGTCGATAGTATGGAAATTTCCATGAGCGGCATCGACTAATATCGTTGGACCCTTGCCAAGTGGAAATTCAGGGTTCGTAACCGTCGGTGACCATCGATCATCCGCAGTTTGGCCGCCGGCATTATCAGCGACGGAACCGGCCGAAGGTACGACAACGCAAAGGACAAGGAAGAGCCGGAGTAGGTGCAGAATTCGAACTACGCTCGCGTTGGTCATACTCAAAACTCGATGTAGAGACGACTTAGGTTAACACGCAGAATCTGTTCTTGACCGCTTCAGGTCAATGGTGAACGTTCCACCACAATGACGTTTTCGTAGCTGCCTAGCGCCTAAACGAAATTGAAACCAACGCACCGCGGCATTCATTGAGGGTGACGGGAGTAGTTTGCAAGTGCGCTTGCCAGGCTGCGCCCAGAAAAAGGAAAGCCCGGGTATGGGTGAAACGGGTTCGAATGGCCATGCTATACAGAAACCGGATTAAACGTGTAGTGCAAAACAATACCGATAAAAACGACCATTCCGATATAGTGGTTGTGCAGAAACGCCGAGAAACATCCCGCAGGTTGACGGTCGCGCGCCAACCGCCAGTGATAAACCATTAACACTCCGGCAACGGTGACCGAAGCGTAATACCAGAGACTCAACTCCGCACGAAAACCGATGAACAACAGAGCAACGAGCATCAACACTTGCAGACCCGCGACCACGAAGATATCGACATCCCCAAAAAGTATCGCAGTCGATTTTATACCGACCTTGAGGTCATCTTCGCGATCAACCATGGCGTAAAACGTGTCATAGATAACGGCCCATATCATTGCCGCGCCGAACACCAGCCATGCGAGTTCTGGTGTTTCCCCCGTTTGTGCCGCAAACGCCATTGGCACCGCCCAACCGAACGCCGCACCCAGAATAAACTGCGGAATCGATACGAATCGTTTTACGAAGGGATACGCGATCGTCAATCCTGCAGCGACGATCGCCAGCAACTGTGCCGGGCGGTTCAGTAGCGTTGCCAGCCCAACAGCGATCAGGCCTAACGCAACAAACAATATCAGCGCCTCCAACGGCGCCACTGCACCGGACGCAATTGGGCGCGTTCGTGTGCGCTCAACATACGGATCAATCTTGCGATCAACGTAGTCATTCAGAACGCACCCGGCCGATCGCATCACAATAACGCCGAGCACAAAGACAACGAACAGTCCCTGATCGGGATTGCCCTCGCCCGCCAGCCAAAGCCCCCATAAAGTCGGCCACAACAACAACCAGATACCGATTGGTTTGTCGATGCGCATCAGCTTGCTGTAGTTGCGAAGCTGCTTGATCAGTTCCGGCGCAAAATCCGGGGCGAGAAGTTTACTCATGGCGCGAGTTTACACTTTCCCGTAGCGGCCCGCGTCACCGAGCCAGCGCCGGACGATAGCAGTAGCACGGTTCCCCGGTCGTTTTCGCAGCGCTTCTGCCGTGATCTGAACCTGCGGCATCAGTTCTGCATCGCGCACCAGGTCCGCGATTCGATACTCGGGCAGACCGGTCTGCTTCGCTCCCAGCAACTCGCCCGGCCCGCGAAGCTCGAGGTCGCGTTGCGCAACAACAAAGCCGTCGTTTGTGCCGCGTAAAACGGTGAGTCGCTGTTTGGCAATACGCCCCAACGGTCCTTTGTACAACAACACGCAGTGACTTTGCGCTGCGCCCCGACCCACTCGCCCGCGGAGTTGGTGCAACTGCGACAAGCCCATGCGCTCTGCGTTTTCGATAATCATCAGGCTCGCATTCGGCACGTCCACACCGACTTCGATCACCGTTGTTGCGACCAGGACCTGTATCAGCCCGTCTTTGAACGCCTGCATACCGCGCTCCTTCTCGGCCGGTCGCATACGACCGTGCACCAGACCAACACGAAGCTCGGGCAGCGTTTCGGTGAGCATCGCGTAACTAGCCTCTGCCGCCTGGAAGTCGAGAAGTTCGGACTCCTCAATTAGTGGGCAAACCCAATATGCCTGTTGGCCATTCGCACACGCCGAACGAACACGCTCTACCACGTCGCTGCGACGTGTTTCGGGAATGGCAATGGTTGTTACCGGCTGTCGACCCGGCGGCAGCTCGTCAATCACCGACGTATCGAGGTCCGCGTACGCGGCCATCGCCAGGGTTCGCGGTATGGGCGTCGCCGTCATGACCAGCTGATGCGGATGTCCGTCGGCCGATACACCCTTGTCGCGTAGTGCCATACGTTGGTGCACGCCAAAGCGATGTTGCTCATCGATGACCACCAGCCCAAGGCGGTGAAAATCCACACCCTCCTGAAACAGAGCATGCGTTCCCACAATCAGCTTTGCCCGACCGTCGGCGATTGCCCCGAGTGATTCGCGTCGTGCCGCCGCACGCTGACTGCCGCTAAGCCATGCCGGCTCAATACCGAGCGGGCGAAACCACTCCGAAAAACTGCGCCAGTGTTGTTCGGCAAGAATCTCCGTTGGCGCCATGATTGCGGCCTGAACACCGCAGGCGACTGCCTTGATACACGCAATTGCGGCCACAACAGTTTTTCCCGAACCAACGTCGCCCTGTATCAAGCGCATCATCGGGTGCGGTTGTGCGAGATCGGCGAGGATTTCTTCGACCACGCGTTTTTGAGCACCCGTCAGTTTGAACGCCAGATCACCAACAAAACTACTGACATCCTCGTTGCCGTTCGTCAATGGCAGCGCATCTTCGGCGGCGGCGAGTTCGCGCAGGTTTCTGAGGCTCAGGTAGTGAGCGAGCAGCTCCTCGAAAGCCAGGCGCTGCTGACAAGGATGGGTGCCTGCCAGCAGCTGCCCGACTTTTGCATCGGTCGGTGGGCGGTGCAGGTAGCGAATGGCATCTGCCAACGAGGGCATCCCAAGTTTTTCTGTAATCGCAGGCGGCAATAGTTCCTGCGGCGGGTCTGCATCCATCTGTGTCAGTGCCTGATCGGTAAGGCTGCGCAGCCGGCCTTGTTGCACTCCTTCGGTCGCCGGATAAACGGGAGTCAATGCATCGTCAGTCGTCGCGTCTTCGCCGTCGCGCAGGACTCGGTATTCCGGGTGAATTATTTCGAACCCGGTTTTGCCCCAGCGAGGCTCGCCGAAACACGTCACGTGAACACCGGGGCGAAACTGTGCCTGTTGCTGGCGGGAGAAGTGGAAAAAGCGCAGCGTTAGTTGTCCGCTGCCGTCGCTGATTCGTACCAGCAAATTCCGGCGGCCACGATACACTATCTCCGTAAGCAGGACCTCGCCTGTGACCAGAGCACGATTGCCTGCTTGCAGTGCGCCTATTTTTACCAGCTGCGTTCGATCCTCATAACGCAGCGGCAGCAGGAAAAGCAGATCGTCCACCCGAAACAAGCCGAGCTTTTCGAGTTTTTTGGAGAGCGCCGGACCGACGCCCCTTAACGTTGTTAGCGGCGAATCAGATTGCAAGAACTGCGTCTACCTCAACGTCAACACCCTTGGGCAGTGCGGCAACGCCGACCGCGGCCCGTGCGGGATACGGCTTCTCGAAGAATCGCTCCATGACTGCGTTCACAGCGGCGAAATCGTTGAGGTCCGTCAGGAAAACACCGATCTTAACGGCGTCATTCAGGTTGCCACCGGCGGCCTGTGCGACCGCCTGAAGATTCTCGAAGACCTGGTGTGTGCGTGCTTCGAAATCGCCTTCGACGATCTCCATCGTCGCGGGCACCAGTGGAATCTGACCCGACAAAAAAACCAGACTCCCGGCTTGTACCGCCTGGGAGTACGTGCCGATTGCCGCCGGCGCATTTTCAGTGTGTATGGCTTTCTTGTTCATCGTTTGATCCCTGATGGTCACGCACAGTCGCGCGAGACGCGAATGACGTTTTTCATGTTGCGCACGCTGCGCATGATTCTCGCCAGGTGCACGCGGTCTCTTACCTGCAACAGGAAAGACAACACCGAACAATCTTCGTGCCTGCCCAGCACCTCAACCTGCTCGATATTCGAATTACAGTCTGCGATCGTCGCTGCAACCTCAGCAAGGACACCCGGCTTATTGCGAGTATCGATTTGAATCTGGCACGCGAACTCGTGGTCGATATCCTGTTCCCAACTGACAGAAATCCACTTTTCCGGTTGCTTGCGAAAGCTGGATACATTGCCACATTGATTACGATGAATAACGACACCTCGCCCGGCCGTCATATAGCCCATGACATCGTCGCCCGGTATCGGAAAACAGCACTTGCCGTAGCTTATAACCATGCCTTCGGTTCCTGCGATGATCAGGCTTGCCGTGCTGCTGTCGTCGTCGTCACTTGCTCCGGCAAGAAACCGCGCCGTGAGTGGTGCCAGCCTTTCGCCGAGCCCCACCTGTTCGAACAACTCGGTGTTGTCGTTCAGGTCGAGTTCTGCAAGCGCGGCGGCCATACGTATTTTGCCAACCTTGCGCAGCGACGAGCCGATATCCTTCAACGAGCGATCCAGCAATCGCTTGCCCAGGTCGACGGACTCGGAGGTGCGCAGGTTTTTCATGTGTTGGCGAATGGCGATTCTTGCTTTAGCGGTGCGTACAAACGTCAACCAGTTGGGATTCGGTTTTGCGCCTCTTGCGGTGATGACCTCAACCGTCTGGCTGTTTTGCAGCTCGGTGCGCAGTGGTACTAGGCCGCGATTAATCTTTGCCGCGACGCAACGATCACCGACGTCGGTATGCACGGCGTACGCGAAGTCGACCGTCGTGGCGCCTTTTGGCAGTGGCATGATGTCGCCTTTGGGCGTAAAGACGTAGATTTTGTCCGGGAATAAATCGACCTTGACGCTTTCGAGAAACTCTTCCGAGGTCCCGGACTGTTGCAGCTCTTCCAGATTGGCGAGCCACTCGCGCGTGCGTCTTTGCGGACTTGCATCGGACTTTTCGTCGGCCTTGTAGACCCAGTGCGACGCGACACCCGACTCGGCAAGGCGATCCATCTCACGCGTTCGAATTTGTACTTCCAGCGGCAAGCCTTTGGGCCCGAACAGCGTCGTGTGCAGGGACTGATAGCCATTGATTCGCGGAATGGCAATGTAATCCTTGAAGCGTCCCGGCATCGGCTTGTATAAGCCGTGCACGATACCCAGCACCTGGTAACAGGTATTTACGTCATCGACGATAATACGAAAACCGTAAACGTCAACGACATCCGACAGCAAACGGCTCTTATCTGCCATCTTCTTGTAAATACTGTACAGGTGTTTCCGTCGGCCAATGACTTCGCTTTCGATGCCTTCGTCAGTCAGCGCGGAGCCGAACTCTTCCGAAATTTTCTTCACGATCTGTCGCTGGCTGCCCTGACTTTTCTTCAGCGCGTTCTGAAGTACACGATAGCGATACGGATGCAGGTGTTTGAAGCCGAGATCTTCCAATTGCACTTTCAGGCGGTTGATGCCCAGGCGGTTCGCAATCGGCGCATAGATGTCGAGCGTTTCTCTGGCTATGCGCCGTCTTTTCTCCGGCGCCATAACGTTGAGCGTTTGCATGTTGTGCAATCGGTCCGCGAGTTTCACGAGAATGACGCGGATGTCCTCAATCATTGCCAACATCATCTTGCGAAAGCTCTCGGCCTGAGCCTCCGCGTGGCTGCGGAACTGAATCTGATCGAGCTTGCTGACGCCATCGACAAGCAGCGCGACTTCGCTGCCAAACTGTTCCGAAATTTCCTCAAGCGAGGCGGCGGTGTCCTCAACTGTGTCGTGCAGGATCGCGGCCGTTATCGCCTCTGCATCGAGGTGCATTTCAGCGAGTTCCTGGGCTACCGCGACCG
>VAPL010598113.1_pt1 | contig 17220 bp, 13 predicted proteins | sample 3395061 | NCBI WGS metagenome assembly VAPL01 (sample SAMN08290444, study PRJNA428436) | hydrothermal vent metagenome | isolation source: Deep-sea hydrothermal vent chimney 2 | place: Pacific Ocean: Juan De Fuca Ridge | depth 2182 m m | reverse complement strand
CGAACTACTTCGAAACGGTGCCATCCGGGGCAATCGACATGGCTTTGTGGATGGAAAGCGACCGGATGTCACACCTTCTCGGTGCCGTTACCCAGGAGGCGCTGGATGAACAGCGCGGCGTTGTACAAAATGAGAAACGACAGGGCGAGACACGGCCCTACGCGCAGATGCACGACAAGATACGCGCTGGAATTTACCCGCTGGATCACCCCTATCGTCACTCTGTGATCGGCTCGATGGACGACCTGGATGCGGCCTCGCTTGACGATGTTCACGAGTGGTTTAATCAATACTACGGCGCGTCCAACGTCATTCTTGTACTGGCGGGCGATATTTCAATAGAGGACGCACGGAAAAAGGTTCAGCACTACTTCGGCGGAGTGCCCGTTGGGGTGCCGTTGTCGCAACCTAAGAAGTGGATTCCGAATCTCACCGAAAACCGGGAAGAAAGGATGTTTGACGATGTTGGTCAAACGCGCATTACTCGAGTCTGGGCGCTGCCGGGCTTGAACGACAAGGACACATCACTGATGTACCTGGTCAACGACTCACTGGTCGCGAACAAGAATTCGCCACTGCGCAGAAAGCTGGTCGATGATCTGCAACTTGCGACCAGCGTCCGGGGGAGTGCGCACGGGCGCGTCATGAGCGGTGAGTATCGTTTGACGATTGATCTTCGTGCCGGCGTGACGCCGCAACAAATCATGCCCGTCGTTGATGAAATAATTACCGACTATCTGAAAACGGGGCCAGACGAGCAGATCGTCGAGAACGCGAAACTCGGCGTAAAGATGTTCATTCTTGGTGCGCTCGAAACCGGCTCTCAGATTGGCCGCCTGTTGGCCGAAGGTCAGTTGTTCTCCGACGATCCGCTGTTTGTAAATACCGAGTTGCGTTGGCTGAACGGCGCCGGCGCTGAGGACCTCCGACTAATTGCGAACCGGTGGTTGAGTCGAGGTTATTATCAGTTAACCGTCGAGCCTTTTCCTGATCTGCACAGTGTGGAATCAGACGTCGATCGTTCCTCTATCCCGGAAGTCACCGCGAACTCGGTCATAAGTTTTCCGAAAATCGAAACGACCACGCTGCGCAACGGCATGAATATTGTCGTCGCAAATCGCGGCAACATTCCGCTGATCGATGTCTCGATACAAATCGGCACTGGTTCGATGGCGGCTCCGGCCGATGCGCCGGGACTGCCGTCGTTTGTTTTCGGCTTAATGGACAAAGGAACCGGCAAGTACAACGCGAATGAGTTAGCGGCGGCCAGAGACAAGATTGCAATGGCTGGCAGTTTTCGCAGCGGCGCTGAGCGCAGCTCGTTTGCTTATCGAATACTCGCCAGCAATCTTCAGCCGTCACTGCGGCTGGCGGTCGAGATGCTGCGCAATCCGACGTTCCCTGATGACGAACTCAGCAAGATGAAAGCGCAGATGTCAGCCTACTTATCGAATTTGCAACATTCACCGTCCAGTGCCGCCAGTGGCCTGTTCGACAGAGCGATTTTCGGTGTGGATAACCCGATGGGGGCTGTCTGGACACCGGAACTCGTCGAGCAGGTCGATCAGGCGAGGTTGGGTGCATGGCACGCTGCTGAAGTTGCACCGGACAACATGACCATCTACATGATCGGTGACATCGACCTCGACACGGCGACCAGGGCGCTTAATTCGAGCTTCGGAAAGTGGTCGGCGAAAGCGGATTCGGCCCGTCGCCCGATCGGCGATGCGAAAGAACCGAATAACCGGGTCATTCTCGTCGATCATCCCGGCGCAGTTTCCAGCACAATTGTCGCCGGACATGCGATCGGGCGCTTCGATCCGCAGGCATGGACGACGATGTCGATTATGAATCGGGCCTTCGGCGGGAGTTTTGAGTCTCGCTTGAACATGAATCTTCGAGAGGACAAAGGCTGGTCCTACGGCTATCGATCTGGCATCAGCCGCAATGCAAGCGGCGCGATGACGATACGCTCGGCCGGGCAGGTGCAAACGGACAAGACCGCCGACAGCATGTTGGAAATTCGGCGCGAGTTTGAGGAGTATGTGTCGACGCGCCCGGCGACCGCATTGGAGATCGATCGCATACTGCTTAACCGCACCCGGTCACTGCCGGGCCTGTTCGCGACCAACAGAGGGTTTCTTGGCAGCATTGTCGACTCCGACAGTTACGGTTTGCCGTTGGACTATGCCGAGTCATCAGCTGAGCGAATTGCCGGGGTAACGCTTTCTGCGGTGCAGGCATCGGCTCAGGAGCTTATCCAGCCCGGCAAACTAACCTGGCTTGTCGTCGGTGACCTAAAAGAGATTGAAGCATCCGTTCGAGCGCTGGGTTTTGGCAGCGTTGAAGTGTGGGACGCGTTCGGAAATAAACTGCGCTAGACCCGCTGCGATGAAGCGTGCTCCGGGCAGGTTGAATCGTGCATATCGCTTCGTCCGCGCCTTTATAATCGGTGGCGGGCTGCCGGGAATATATGAACCTTGAGAATTGACTACCTATTTCGTAGCAGAGCTCGACTGTTCTGGGTTCTCAATATCAGTGGCTGGGCAGGTTACGCAATAACGGCGTGGCTGGGTGCGCTCGCTCACGAAAAACCCGAAGCCTACTTTGCGGTGATCGCGGCCACTGCGGTTACCGGCTTCGCCGCAACCCTGCCGTTGCGATACGTATATCGGCGCTTGTGGGAACGCTCTCCGCTGACGCTGGCAGCCGGCATGGTTTCTTCGTGCTACGTACTCGCACTTGCCTGGCGCTGGCTGCAAAATTACCTGTACTACGATTGGGTGAAGAAAAACTGGTGGCCCAGTGACGTAATGGACTACGTGGGCGGAGTAATGGGGTCCTTCTACATTTTGTTGTGCTGGAGCGGTCTCTATCTCGGCATCAAGTATTATCAGCAATTGCAGGATCAAACCGAGCAAACGCTTAAGGCAACGTCCGCGGCGCATCAGGCGCAGCTCAAGATGCTACGCTATCAGCTAAATCCGCATTTCCTGTTCAATACCCTGAACGCAATATCCACATTGATTCTCGACGGTGCTAATGACACCGCGAACAAAGCCGTAAGTCGACTGAGTGACTTTCTGCGTTACACGCTTGACAACGACCCGATGAGTCGTGTGACGCTGGGTTCCGAGTTGTGCGCACTGGACCTTTATCTCGAAATCGAGAAGGTCCGCTTCGGTGATCGTTTGATTATAGAAAGAACGATCGAAAGCCCGGCGGAGAAAGCGCTGGTGCCGAGTCTGATATTGCAACCGTTGATAGAGAATGCGATCAAATACGCTATCTCTCCGAGCGAAGAAGGCGGCACGCTGAGAATTATGGCTCGGGTCCAGCGTGGTGTGCTCGTCATGCAGTTGTCGGATACCGGGCCGGGTCTGGGCAACGGCAAGAACGATCAAAAGTCCAGTGGCGTTGGCCTGAAAAACACTCGGGAGCGACTGCAGCATCTGTACGGAGACGAGCAGGCATTCACTCTGGCTCCAAACGAGCCGTCCGGTCTCACTGTCACAATCAATCTTCCGTTCGATGACAGCGATGATTAGGACACTGATCGTCGACGACGAAGAGCTCGCGAGACGCGGTCTGGAGATTCGCCTTCAAGATTACGCCGACATTGCAATATGTGCACAAAGTCGTAATGGGCGCGAAGCGCTGGAGGATATCCGGAAACACTCTCCTGATCTCATATTCCTCGACGTGCAAATGCCGGGGATGGGTGGTTTCGATGTGCTTAAGAGCTTGTCGACCAGCAACATGCCGGCGGTAATCTTTGTCACCGCGTACGATGAATTCGCACTGCAGGCGTTCGATGCCAATGCGCTCGATTATCTGTTGAAGCCGATTAATGACGAACGGCTCGCCGAGGCAATCGAAAGGGCACGCCATTACTGTGATGAAAAATTGGCGGATGGGCATCGCTCAAAACTGCTGAAGTTCGTCTGTGAACTGAGCGGGCAGGAGTTGTCGCTCGACGCCGCGCTACAGGCGGCGACCGACGGCGGTCTGAGTTATCCGAAACGCCTGGCTATTCGTGATGGCGCAGAAACGACCTGCGTTGACGTCGATACGATTGACTGGATTGACGCGGCAGGTGATTACATGTGCGTGCACTCGGGTGGTGACACTCACGTGTTGCGCGGCACAATGAAGAGCCTGGAGAGCTTGCTCAATCCGGAAATGTTTATCAGAGTACATCGCTCGGCAATCGTCAATCGCCATCGCGTCAAGTCAATGCGGCCGCATCGTAATGGCGAATACTTCCTGAATCTTGGCGACAAGGTCGAACTGAAGCTTAGCCGCAAGTATCGCCACAATATTCGGCGTATTGCTCACCGCTCGACCTGATTGGCGAACTTTTCGTCGCATACACTGAAACCTTGGTATCCGATTTTCGTCAAAAGGCACATTCCATGAATAACTCCGGGAGAACAGAATTCGCACGCTTTCTCGAATTTCGATAGCCGCCTTTTCACTGTTGTTCTTATCGGATGCTGTGGCTATTCATCTTGTTGCCGGTGAGCGCAAGTCATTTCGAATCCACCGCGCGCAGTCGGCGCCGGTTATTGACGGGCATCTTGAAGACCAGGTCTGGCAGCGCGCCTCGAGAATTGACGATTTTCAGCAAATCGTGCCGAATGAGGGTGAGGCACCGACCGAAACAACCATCGTATACGTGGCCTATGATGACGAGTACCTGTACATCGCCGCCGACATGAGAGATGGCAGCCCGGACCAGATCCGTGCCACGCAGATGGTGCAGGGGAAAACATTTTCCTCAGATGACCGTTTCTACATCGTACTCGATAGCTTCAACAGCAAGCGCAACGACTACTTCTTTCAGGTAAACCCTAACGGCGTGCGGCGCGACGCATTGCGCGAAAATAATGATCGCTTCATCGAGGAGTGGACGACGATCTGGGTGGCCGAAGCGGCCATACATGAAAACGGTTGGGCAGCCGAAATCGCGATTCCCTTCAAATCGATCTCGTTTTCCCCGGACTCGACGACCTGGGGCATTAACTTCGGTCGTGGCATCGTCAGAAAGCTGGAATTCGTGTTGTGGTCGTCGCACGAGCGTCAGGACTGGTCGGCTTATGGTGGTGAGGTTCACGGTATCGAAAATATCGAACAGGGATTGGGCCTGGATATCGTACCGTCGGTCAATCTCAGTCGTCAGCGCGATCTGGCGCTGGGAGAAGGCGACTCCGGTCTGGAGCCGTCGGTCGATATTCGCTATCGAATGACGCCATCGTTGTCGGCGATGGTTACGCTCAACACTGACTTTTCTACCGCCGAGGTCGATGATCAACAGATCGCGCTGGATAGGTTCTCGTTGTTTTTCCCGGAGAAACGCGACTTTTTCCTGCAGGACGCTGGAATATTCGAGTTTGGCAATATCGATACCAACGGCCGGCCGTTTTTCTCGCGACGCATAGGTCTTGCTGCCAGCGGCGAGCCTGTGGGTATCGATGGTGGCATCAAATTGGCGGGTCGCCTCGGCAGCCTGAATATTGGTGCGTTGGCGATTCGTCAGGAAAGTTCCGGGGACGTTGAAGCGAAGGATCTTCTGGTTGCCCGCGGTTCATACAATGTTCTGGACGAGTCGAGCGTCGGATTCATCATGACCTATGGTGATCCGACGTCGAACGTGTCGAACAGCGTTCTCGGCGTGGATTTTCTCTATCGCGACAGTGACGGGCCGTTCGGCGAGATTCTAACCGGTCAATTCTGGGCGCAGAAAAGTCGTACGTCGGACTTGAGTGGTGACGACCAGGCCTTCGGCGCGCGCCTCACCATTCCAAGCGACAAATTGCGGGTGTATGCTGGCCTGCAGAATATCGAAGAGAATTTTAACCCGGCGCTGGGGTTCGTCAATCGCGTCGGTGTACGTATCTCAGACGCCGGCGTTCGATATCGTTATCGCCCGAAAACGGGGCGATGGCGAGCGATTAACGCGCGTATCGATGTCACTAATGTCAGTAGCATCAATGGAGGTACGTTGTCTCGAAGGATTCGGGTGCGCCCCAATCTTTTCTCGCACAGCGGCGATTTTCTGTTACTCGACTTCGAGCGTAATATGGAACTCGTGCAAGGCGAATTTTTCTTATTCGGTCGCCTTGGTATTCCGGCCGGTGACTACAAATTCGATCGTATTCGGGCGGAGATTTCGACCGGTACGCAGCGGACCTTTAGCGCGATCCTTTCGTTGCAGAGCGGCGGGTTTTTCGGCGGTGATCGGTTCGAGAAGTTCGTGGAGTTGCAGTGGCGACAATCGGCGCATTTCTTCCTGGGTCTCGGTTTTACCCAGAACGAGGTCGACCTTCCCAGCGGCAGTTTCACCTCGAATCTTGCCAGTCTTCGTGCCGACGTGGCGTTCGATTCGAAGTGGTCGTGGAGCAATTTCGTACAGTACGAGAATGCTGGCGATACTCTCGGAATCAGCAGTCGTTTACGCTTCATTCCAGAGGCCGGCAAGGAGATGATGCTGGTATTGAATCACGGCGGTACGGTCGACCCATCCGGTAGTTTCTCCAGCACACAAAGCAACATCATCCTGAAGCTGTCGTATACTTTTCGCTACTAATTGCTTCGGGCACGCTCAAGCGAAGCCTGGTTCCGCCTGTCGATGGAAACGGTTAAGCCGGCAGAAAAATCGTCGCCGGGTGTTCAAGCATTTCCTTGATGCGCTGAATCATCGCGGCCGCGTCGTAGCCATCGACAAAGCGGTGATCAAACGAGGACGAAAGATTCATCATCAGCCGCACAGCGATCTGACCGTTGAATACCATGGGGCGTTCGACGGCGCGATTGACGCCGATAATCGCGACCTCTGGCAGGTTGATTACCGGAGTCGATGCGATGCCGCCCAGTTTTCCGAGGCTGGTAATCGTAATCGTCGAACCGCTCAGTTCGTTTTTCTTCGCGCTATTGTCGCGTGCCGCCTTCGTAAGTCGTCGAATACCGCCGGCCAGGCCGTCGATATCCAGAATCTCAGCGTGTTTGACGACCGGAACCTTTAGCCCATCCGGCGTCTGCGTTGCAACGCCCAGGTGCACTGCCTCGTGCTGCAGCAACACGTTTCGGTCCTTGTCGTAGGTTGCATTGCACTGCGGAAACTCTTTCAGTGCGCGCATCAATGCCAGCCCCAGAAACGGTAGCAACGTCAGGCGTTCCTCAGGGTCGTTTCTTCGAGTGTTCAGATGTTTGCGCAGTGTGTCGAGCTCGGTGATATCGATTTCTTCGATGTAGGCGAAGTGCGGTATTTCCTGTTTCGCTCTTGTCATGCGCTCGGCAATAATGCGGCGCAGACCGATGACCTTGATTTCCTTGATCGCCGTCGATGGAACGGCGGACGTGACGACGGCCGTTCCTGCTGTTTGTGCCTTTAGATAGTTGTCGAAGTCCTTGCGTTGGATGCGGCCGTTGGAGCCGGTACCGGGTACCGTGGTCAAATCGATGCCGGCCTCTTTTGCGCGCCGTCGTACTGCTGGCGAAGTTATCACGCGCGACCGGGATTCGCGGGCCAGATGAGGCGTGGCGTCGGAGTTTGCTTGTGCTTCGGGTCGCGGTTTCGTTTCGGTCTCCGCCGATTTGACACTCGGCGCTGTGGCGCTGCCGTTGGTTTCGAATATGACGAGTGCTGCACCGACAGCCACGATATCACCGGGTTCGCCAGCCAGTTTCACGACCGTCCCGCTAACCGGTGAGGCCAGCTCAACAGCGGCTTTGTCCGTCATCATCGTGCCGACGACGGCCTCTTCCTCGACGAAATCGCCGACTTTAATGAACCACTCGCCAATCTCGGATTCGACCGTGCCTTCGCCGAGGTCCGGCAGCTTAAAAACGTGTTCGCTCATTGCGCCTCCATCACTCGGCGTATGCCTGCCGACATGCGCTTCAGCCCGGGGAAGTACTGCCATTCGAACGCGTGCGGGTAGGGTGTATCCCAGCCTGCGACTCGCCCGATCGGTGCTTCGAGGTGGTAGAAGCAATCTTTTTGCACAGTGGCAACAAGTTCGGCTCCGTAGCCGCCGAATCTCGTCGCCTCATGCGCGACCAGGCAGCGGCCGGTTTTCTTTACCGAGTCAGTCAGTGTCGGAACGTCCAGAGGCACCAACGTTCGGACGTCGATGACTTCGCAATCGACGCCGGTATTTTTCGCTGCGGCGATGGCCACGTGTACCAGTGTGCCGTAGGTTATGATCGTCAGCTCTTCGCCAGAACGCGCAATATCCGCCTTGCCGAGCGGTACTGTGTAGTGGCCTTCGGGCACTTCGCCTTTGGGGTGTGAGGCCCACGATACGGCCGGTTTTTCGGGATCGCCATCGAACGGACCGTTGTAAATCCGTTTCGGCTCGAAGAACACTATCGGGTCGTCGGACTCGATCGCGCTGATCAACAGGCCTTTCGCATCGTAGGGGTTGGATGGCATGACGGTCTTGATGCCGGTCACGTGGGTGAAGATACCCTCCGGCGATTGCGAATGTGTTTGTCCGCCGCGAATTCCGCCGCCGCACGGCGTACGTATAGTCACGGGCGAGAAAAATTCACCACTGGAGCGATAACGCAATCGTGCCAGTTCGCTGACGATCTGGTCAAAACCGGGGTAGATGTAATCGGCGAACTGGATCTCCGCAACCGGTCGCAGACCGTTAACACCCATACCGATTGCTGCGCCGATAATGCCGCCCTCGGAAATCGGCGCGTCGATGACTCGATGGTCGCCGTACTTTTCCTGCAGCCCATCGGTGCAACGGAAAACGCCGCCGAAATATCCGACATCTTCGCCGAGCACGATAACGCCGGGATCTTTTTCCATCACGATATCGTGTGCCGAGCGAATGGCTTCGATCATGTTCATGCGCGCCATTATTCGCCCCCCTCGACTTCGAGCATTCGCCGCCGCTGCGACTCCAGATTCCTGGGGGTTTCGGCGTACACGTCGTCAAACATCGTACCAGGGTCCAGCCACGGGCCTTCAGTCATCGTGCCGTGTTTCTGCGCCTCCTTCCACGCGGCGGTAACCTCGGTGCGTAACTCGTCGAGCAAGCTGTCGTGCTTCGCGTCGGACCAGTGACCTTCGGCGATCATGTGTTGCTTTAGTCGCTCGATCGGGTCGCCGAGTGGAAACGCCTGCCACTCGTCTTTTGGTCGATACTTTGACGGATCGTCGCTGGTAGAGTGCGGGCCGCCGCGATAGGTCACGAGTTCGATCAGCGTCGGGCCACCGCCGTTGCGAGCGCGTTCTGCGGCCCACAACGTTACCGAATAGATGGCCAGCAGATCGTTCCCATCTACGCGAATGCCAGGGATGCCTAAGCCCAGCCCACGCGCTGCAAACGGCCGGCGCTGTCCTCCGGCGGTCCCCTGAAACGTCGAGATGGCCCACTGGTTGTTGACGACGTTGAGAATGACGGGTGCCTGGTAGACCGCTGCGAACGTCAACGCGTGATGAAAGTCAGCTTCTGCTGTGCTGCCATCACCGACCCAGCTTGCCGCGATGTGATCTTCGCCCTTGATCGCTGACGCCATCGCCCAGCCAACGGCATGCGGGTATTGTGTGCAGAGATTTCCCGATACCGAGAACACGTTGCCGCCTTTGCTGTGGTACATGATCGGCAATTGCCGGCCCTGGCACATGTCGCGGGTGTTGGAGAGGCATTGGCACATCATGTCGACGAGTTTTACGCCGCGATACATGAACAAGCCCTGGCTGCGGTACGACGGGAAACACATGTCGCCAGGCCGCAAGGCCATGCCCTGCGCAATGGCTACGGCCTCTTCGCCGGTTGCCTGCATGTAGAACGATATACGACCTTGACGCTGGATCTGCCACATGCGTTCGTCAAATACGCGGTTCAGCAGCATCCACCGTAGTCCGGATTGCAACTGTGTTGCATCGAACTCCGGGTTCCACGGACCCTTGGCGCTGTGATCGTCGTCAAGGACGCGGACCAGTCCGCTGCTGAGGTGTTCGAGATCACGCGCCCGAGTATCTGGCGGTGGCTTGTCGACACTGCCCGCCGGGGAAAGATCCAGATAGCTGAAATCCGGTTTTTCACCCGGTCGTGCGGTGGGCTGAGGAATATGAAGGCGTGATTTCTCTGTCATTAGCTGTCTGCTTTCGGTTTCCGGCCGGTCGCGATCAATCGGCGCGCCAGCTCGTCGGCGAGTTCGTTGGTCGGGCGACCGGATTCGATGGCCTCAGCGAACAGGGTTTCAAGGCGTTGCGGAATTTTCGCAACGTCGCTGCGCACTTGTTCTGCGGAGCTGCTGTTATGGTATTCGTGCGCCACACTAATGATGCCGCCGGCGTTGATAACGTAGTCCGGCGCGTACAAGATATCGCGCTTTGCCAGCCGCGCGCCATCGGCTTCAGTGGACAACTGGTTGTTTGCTGCACCGGCAACGACCTTCGCCTTTATTCGGGGGATCGTTGCCGAGGTCAGGACGTTGCCAAGCGCGCACGGTGCCAGAACATCGACATCGGCGTACAAGATATCGTTCGGAGCGATAACTTCGACAGGTATCGCGTTGCTGACTGCGTTGAGGTTGTCTCGATTGACGTCCGCAACGATCAGTTTCGCGCCCGCGTCGTGCAATAACTGGCACAAGTGCGAACCGACATGGCCGACGCCCTGCACGGCGACGGTCAAGCCATCGCAGGAGTTCCTGTCAAGTCGCACCTTGACGGCCGCCTGAATACCAAGAAAAACGCCGACGGCGGTCCAGGGGGATGGATCGCCGCCCGCGCTGTCGCCGTCCTGTGGAAGACCGGAGACAAATTTGGTTTCTTGTTGCACATATCGCATGTCGTCGACAGAAACCCCGACGTCTTCGGCGGTGATGTAACGACCACCGAGAGAGGCCACGGCCCGGCCGAAGGCGGAGAACTGTTGGTCCGATTTTGACGCGGTGTCATTAGCCAGAATAACCGCTTTGCCACCGCCGAAAGGTAATTGCGCGACAGCGTTCTTGTAGGTCATGCCGCGGGACAGGCGCAGTGCGTCGGTCAGCGCGTCAGCGTCGTTTGCATACGACCAGCGTCGGCACCCGCCAGCGGCCGGGCCGAGAACGGTGGAGTGAATAGCGATAATTACGCGCAGGCCGGTCGTCGCATCGTTAAAGAAATGCAGCGACTCGTGATCGTTGAATTCGGCATGATCGAAGACGCCCATGCGTCTCCCCAGTGTTGCGGTGCATAGACTGACTAATATATCGCGAATCAGGACAATAAAACATGCAAAACCTTTCAAGATTCTCGGAAAACACGCATAATTATCGCTCTATAGGTAATTATAGTGACTAATAAATGCAGAGCATTTCCCTCGATCAGGTCGACCGTAAGATACTCGATTTGCTGCAGACCCACCCGGGCATCAATGCCACCGCTATCGGCGAGCGCATCGGGTTGTCACAGTCTGCCTGCTGGCGCCGCATGCAACGCATGCGCGAGGAAGGCGTGATTCGCGACCAGCCGGTAGTTCTGGATCGCGAAAAAGTGGGGCTGACGACAATGGTGTTCGCGCACGTGAAGCTAACCTCGCACGGGCGCAGCAATCTTTCGTCCTTTGCGGAGGCGGTCAAACAATACCCCGAGGTAATGGATTGCTACATTGTGCTGGGCAACGTCGATTTCCTGCTGCGCATCGTCGCGGCAGACATTAAGGCCTACGAGCAGTTTTTCTTCGAAGAACTTTCACAGCTACCCGGAATCCAGGAAGTCACGTCAAGCATCGTGATGTCGGACATCAAACACACCACGGCACTCCCCCTCGAACAATTGCGGTGAGAAATAGGGCCAGCGTTACCGTAATTGGAAGGTGGCGGTGCGCAGGGCTTGCTGTGTTGAGACTGACGCGCGCTTCATGCCCTCGGAGTTGTAGAGTGTTGCGATCTCGGTGTTGCCGGTCACGGCAATAACACCGGCATCCCCGCCCAGGCGTCGTACTTCGTCGAGCATGTTGCGGATAGCCGTTTCCAGGTCTACTCCATTTTTAAACGCGCAGGCGATCGACACGGCCCCGCCGGCGCGGATGATGTGCTCTCCGGTTCCGGTGCATGAAATCGCGATGTCATCGTCGGCCCAGGTGCCCGGGCCAATCATCGGCGTGTCGCCGACCCGGCCCTCGAGTTTTCCGAACGTACCGCCGGTGGATGTGGCTGCCGCGAGGGCGCCGGACCGGTCGAGTGCGACGGCACCGACCGTACCGTGAGCACCGCTGTTGCCTGTTTCTTCTGCGGTAAAGCCGACAGGAAGGACGTAGTAGCTGTCCGGGTCGCTCACTGTTTCGTACTCATTTTTCAGGGCAAAGGCGTTGGCACCTGCTCCGGCAAGCAGGACGTGCGGCGTCCTGTCCATTACGCCGCGCGCGATTTTCACGGCGCTGACAAATCCTGACAGCGCAGCGACTGCGCCAGCGGTGCGATCGGGTCCGTTCATTATCGAAGCGTCGAGTTCAACGTAGGCGGCGGTATTTGGAGCGGAGCCGCGGCCGGCAACGTACAAACCGGATTGCTCCATTTCCGCGACCGCGATCTCGACAATGTCCAGAGCGCTGCGGCCGTTCGCAAGTAAGGCCTCACAGTCCCGAGCCAATTTCGCAAGGTGTGCTTCGACGCGGCTGTAGTCGCGACCGGCGACCGCGCCGGCGCCACCGTGCAGCGCGAGTGCGTAGTCAGTTTTTGCTTCACTCATCGCTTACTTCAGGCTCTGTCGCGGGTTCGGAAAGAGGGGCGAGCATAGCGGCGAATTGCACCGGGCGATAGCGTTCGTTGTTGTTTCAGAATTCGTCTTAGCGGTCCGGCACTGCAATTGGCAATTAGCATGGGGTTAACCTACACGAATTGAGGGCAAATACGTGATCGAGGGCCGCTCACAGCCAACGAAAATCCGGAGACAAATCCTTTCGCCTGAACAAAACCTGCTGAGGAAATCTTGGTAAGATTGCTATCGTGTCCGAGAAACCCCTAATAATATGCTGTCACGTTGGGGCACTACACCAGAGAGGCAATAGGCGATGAAAAACTCGATCAGCTCAGCGGCAATGGTAGCGTTTACATTTCTTGCCGGCGTGCTTGCCTTAATGGCGCCACGCCACTTGTTAGCAGATGACAGCCTCGACGAGCTGCGGAGTTGTGCTGCGCTGGAAGATACCTCGCAGCGCCTCGCCTGTTACGACAAGCTCAGTGGCCGCCAGAGCGCGTTGCCGGCGGAGCCGCGACTCCCGGCCATGCCAGTCCCGGACGAATTGGGGGCCGAGTCACTCGGTCGCTCGGATGACGAAGAAGAGGCGCCAGCCGTAGTTGCGCGAGTAATCATGTGCAAGAAAGACGTACGTAAGAAATACCTGTTTCACCTTGAGGGTGGTCAGATCTGGAGGCAGGTCAGTGACAGGCGACTCTACTGGAAAGAGTGCGACTTTAACGTAACAATCAGCAAGGATATATTCGGCTACAAGATGCAACTGGAGGGCGAAAAAACGAGGTTTCGTGTCTCTCGAATTCGCTAGCCTGGACCAAGCGTTGGTTGAGTTCAGCCTCAATCGCGTGGAATTGCCTCGCCCAGCATCAGTGCACGCACGTACTTCACGGGCGGCGAACCGTAACTCAGCACCTGATCGTGGTAGCGGCGAAGCGTAAACTCGTCAGCCCAGGCCGCCTCCATGGCAGCGCGCGTCTCCATGTGCTCCTGAAAACCGACGAAATAAGTAGAGAGCTGTGTCGAGCTCAGTTGTGCGCGCACCCACTTGTTTGCGGCCTCACTTTCTTCCTGAAAGCCGCCCTCAATCATCAGGTTCATCGCCGATTCCCGACTCATGCCATCGACATGAATTGCGGAGTCAATTATTGCGTTGGTAATGGCGCGCAAATACCACTTTAGATTAATGAGCTTCATGAGCGGGTCGTGATTGAGGTAGCCCTCGGTGATCATCATTTGTTCGGCATACACACCCCAACCCTCGACAAAGGATGCCGACCAGAGAACTGATCGCAGCGCTGACGGGTATCGGTTACTCAGCGTAATCTGCAGGAAATGCCCAGGCACGCCCTCGTGAAGTGTCAGATTTTGTATCGAATACAGGTTGTACTCGCGGAGGAACGACTGCACCTGTTGCTCGCTCCAGTCGTCGGGCAGGGGCGCAACGGCATAGAAGGCGGCCTGATCGCGATCCAATGGGCCGGGCGGGTCGAGATAAGCAACTGTTATGCCGCGTTGAAACTCGGGCATGACGATGATTTCCACCGGATTATCGGGCATTGCGACAATATTTTCTTGTACGACAAAGTCGGTTGCCTGTTGCAGTTGTTGTTTTGCAATAGCAACAATGCCATCGCGTGGCGGGAGTTCCTGGTAGGCCTGCTCCAGTGCCGCGCGAATAACCACCTGTTTGTAGGACTCGTTCGGCTCGTCAGGAAACGCGGTATGCGGATGCACTTCTGAGTAGATCGTCTTCGCAACCCGATACATTTCGTTTCGCACGGCTTCGTATTCCTGCTCTGCGCGTGCCGTGATTTCCTTGCGGCTTAACGGAGAATTCAGTGCGTAGGCGAGTTTGGTGTCGTACAGTTCAGCGCCGACACGAAAGTCACCTGCGGCTCGCGGCAGTAGATATTCTTCGAGCCATGTCTGGTGGTCGGCGATCGCGTCCTTCGCGACGTCTATCGCAGATTTCAGTCGTTCGTGGTCCGCTCCGGAGAGCACGTTCATCTGCGGGACGATCATCGAATCGATGATCGACGTTAGTCCGGGGTTTTGGCGTATCGCCGTTTCGACATGAATTCTCGGGACTCGCTGCGGCTTGATCGCAGCGCGGGTCTGCTCCAGGAAGCGTGGAATTTGCGACAACCGCGAACTGGTACTTCGCAGCCGGCTTTCGAGCGGCGCGAAGTCCCGCGCGACGAGTCCGTAGATCGCATTGCCCAACAGGCGAACGTAAAACGACGGGTTCCATGCCCATTCCTGCAACTCATCCGTTGACCACAGCTCGGATTGGAGTTGATTCAGCAAAATCCCTGCGTCAACCTGATTGGCGCGGGACAGGGCATCGATATCGAGGGCTTGCAGTGCCTCAATGTATTCGAGCAGGAACTCGCGATTTCGTGCTCGGGCAGCGGCATCCACACGGTCCAGCTTGTGGTCGGCGCTATGGTCGCCGATAAGGGTGCCGTTTACCGGCGAGAAGTTCGTCAGATCGCTGATGTACTCGTCGGCAAGATTTTGAAAAGCCTGATCGGTCGTTGTGCTCGCAGCGGCGAACGAGCCGAGGAGAAGAAAGACCGCAACAAGAAAAAGTCGTTTCATCGTCGCGCCTCACGCAGATTCTATCGGTGCAAACCTTAGCACGGCTGAGATAAGGCTGTAATATTGGGCGATGCTCCGCCTTTATCGATTCCTCCTGCTGGCTACTGTCGTTGCGGCCCCCGGTTTTGCGCTCGCTGAGGACCGGTTGCCAGCGGCCTTGATTCGGCTACCTCAGTCTGTCACAACGGTGTTTCTTGCGGAAATAGCAACGGCTGAATTTCATCGCTTTGACCGCTTGGGTGACGATATTGTGTATTCAGGCGCGCACTACATGTCGATCGGGCAGGCGGGTGCCGGCAAGCAACGCTCGGGTGACAAACGTACGCCGCTGGGCGTGTACTTTGTCACCGAGAGACTGGATACCTCGAAAATACACCAAAAATACGGCGTGACCGCATTTCCCCTCGACTACCCAAATGCCTTGGATCTGCGGGCAAATCGCAGCGGTGACGGCATCTGGGTGCACGGCATGGATCCCGACGGTGGCAAGCGACCGCAACGGGATACCGACGGTTGTATCGCGCTGCAGAACAGCGATTTGTCGCTGTTGGCAGAGGAGTTTCAGGACAATGTAACGCCGGTCCTGGTGATGCAGGAACTGGACTGGATTCACGCTGCAAGTAACGAGGTGCTGCGAGCGGAGCTTGAAAATTCCGTTGCGGCCTGGGCGGATAGTACGGCCAACGGTGATTTGCACGCTTACCTGTCGAGCTACGACGAGGAGTTCCGGCGTTGGGGGATGGACAAAGCGCAGTGGTCGTCGTTCACCGTACAGAATGAAAGCTCGCGTTCGGTCAGCGCTGCCTCGGTCAGCGAGCTGTTATTAGTGGCGTATCCGGAGGAAGCTGGTGTCTATCTGAGCCGATTTCGGTTACGGGTTGTGAACAACGGACTGGCAACCGAACTCACGAAACGCCTGTACTGGCGCCGCGACAAGCACGGCACCCTGAAAATCATAGCGGAGGATGACGGCTAGCAGCCCGCTGAGCGTCCTTATCGCAGACCTTCACGAACAGTGAGTTCGTCGATGAGCTCGATCAGCTTCGGATAGCTGCCGGCCATCGCCTTATCGGTTCGATACTTGCCGTTCACAATCATCGCTGGCACGCTCATGATGTTGTAACGACGCGCCAGATCTGCCGCCATCCGCAGTGCCTGATCGACTTCGAACGACTTCCAGGTGCGACTGAAGTCCTCCTCACTGACACCGGCGCGGACGAACAGGCGCTGAATCGCTGCCTCGGATGTCAGGCGGTTCGCCCGGTTATGAAATTCATCAAAGACCATGTTGCGAAACGCGACCGGGTCTTTTAGTTTGCCGCTCTTGGTGAGAAAGACTTCGGTGTAGTAGAGCTGGGCGTGCAGCTGCGCCAGCGAATTGAATACTGCAGGAATCCGCACAAATCGCACGTTCGGGCTCTTGTCCTCTTCCCAGGAATTGAGGTACGCCTCCAGGTCGTAACAATGCGGGCAGCTGTACATAAAAACTTCAGCGACTTCTATCTTGTCCGCGCCGCCGACAGTAGGCTGCGTAGGAATCATGCGTGTGAAGTTCTGCCCTTCCTTGAATTGCCAGTTTCTGGCCGTCGCAGCAATGTCGTTCGTCTGTGCGAGGAGAATTTTCTGATCGTCGGACTCTGCAACGGTTGCCGACTCCTCGACAACCTCAAGCGGTTCGGTGTCCAGAACGGCACTTTCGCCGGCATCGACCGTAACCTCGTTTGCCGGTTCTTCAACGGCGGCGACTTCCGATGCCCGAGTATCAGCCGCCTCTTGTTTGCTGCAGCCGGCGACGATGAGTGCTAACGCACATATCCAGATAAATTGTTTCATGGTTACTTGAGACCTTGCACGTAGGAAGAAAGTGCCGCGATATCTTCTTTATCGAGTCGGGCTGCGATGTCTTGCAT
>VAPL010898313.1_pt1 | contig 17224 bp, 18 predicted proteins | sample 3395061 | NCBI WGS metagenome assembly VAPL01 (sample SAMN08290444, study PRJNA428436) | hydrothermal vent metagenome | isolation source: Deep-sea hydrothermal vent chimney 2 | place: Pacific Ocean: Juan De Fuca Ridge | depth 2182 m m | reverse complement strand
TTCCTGAAAAAATTATATATATTGGAGTTTTAATAAATCTGGTTGCGACGCTTTGGTATATCAAAACTATTTTATATGGGAAGACACGGCCGAATTTAATTTCTTGGACTCTTTGGGCTTTAGCTCCTCTTATTGCTACATTTCTTCAAATAAAAGCTGGAGCAGGGCTTTCTTTTCTTGGTCCATTTATGGCTGGTTTCGGTCCACTTGTAGTAATAATTTTTGCTTCTATTAAAAAAAGAGGATTTTGGAAAATAACAAAATTTGATATTATCTGTGGTTCTTTGTCTTTATTCGCTTTAATTTTTTATATAATAACTAACAAATTAGCTATTTCTATCTCATTTGCAATTTTAAGTGATGCTTTAGCTGCTATTCCGACGATAAGAAAGTCCTGGAATTTTCCAGATACAGAATCAGCTTCAGCATATATTGGTGGAATAATTAATTATATTTTATCTTTGTTAATTATTACTAATTGGATTTTCTCAATCTATTCATTCAATGTCTATCTGATCGTAATAAATCTCGTAATAATTTTTTCCATCTATCACAAAAAAATTTCTAAAATAAGATTGAAAAATTTGCTCAAATTGAGTTAAAATTTAAAAACTGTTATCATTAATTTTATGTGTGGAATCATTGGATATATAGGTAAAGAAGATTCTCTCCCAATTTTAATAAAAGGATTAAAAGCTCTTGAATATAGAGGTTATGATTCTGCTGGGGTTGTTATTTTAATGAATGACAAATTTAAGGTTAGAAAAAGTGTTGGTCAAGTAAAAGAATTAGAAAAATTATTAAATAACGAAAAAAATTTAGCTAGTCATATTGGCATAGGTCATACTCGTTGGGCAACTCATGGGGCTCCCAGTAAATCCAATTCCCACCCTCATCATGATTGTTCAAATCGTGTTTTTGTCGTTCATAATGGAATTGTTGAAAATTATAAAGAACTAAAAAAATATTTAAAGAAGAATGGACACAAATTTGAGTCGGAAACAGACACAGAGGTAATACCTCATTTGATTGAAAACTTTCTAAAAGAAGGAAAAGATTTTGAGACTGCTTTATCTTATGCTTTAGATTTAATTAAAGGAACTTATGCTCTTGCTGTAATTGATACAAATAATCCTAAGATTTTATATGCCACTAAACTTTCAAGTCCTTTAGTTATTGGTGTTGGTAATAATGAGAATTTTTTAGCTTCAGATTCATCTGCTTTAATAGGTAAAACAAAAAATGTTATATATCTCAACGACGGAGAAATAGTAAAGATTAGTAAAAAAAATATTAGTATTTACGATTTGAAAAAGAAAAAAATTCCCTTAGAGATTGTTAGTTTAGAATGGAATTTAGAGCAAGCTCAGAAAGGTGATTTTTCTCATTTTATGCTTAAGGAAATTTTTGAGGGACCAGAAGTGGTTCGTTCGGCTTATCAAGGTAGAATAAATATCAAAGATGGCTCAGTCAAATTAGGAGGCCTAGAAAAAGTTGCTGATAAATTAAAAAAAGTTAAAAGAATATTAATATTAGCTTGTGGCACTTCTTATTATGCCGGTTTAGTGGGGGAATATCTTTTTGAAGAGATTGCAAAAATTCCAACTGAAGTACATTTTGCCTCGGAATTTCGTTATAGAGATAAACCTTTTGAAAAAGGAACTATCGTGATTGCAATTTCTCAATCAGGAGAAACGGCGGATACTTTAGCTGCTTTACAGAAAGCTAAAGATAACGGATTAATGACTCTTGGTATCGTTAATACAGTCGGCTCAACTATTTCTAGAAAAACAGTAGCCGGAGTTTACAATCATGCTGGCCCTGAAATTGGAGTTGCTTCAACCAAAGCTTTTTTGTCTCAAATGACAGTCCTTCTCTTGATGACAATGTATTTAGCTAAGGATAAAAAATTATTAAAAACAATCTTAAAAGAACTTGAAAAAATTCCTGAAAAAATAAAAAAAATACTAGAACAATCAAAAAAAATAGAAAAATTAGCCGAGAAATATAAAAATTACGAAAACTTTCTTTTTCTTGGTCGGCGATATAATTATCCTGTTGCCTTAGAAGGTGCTCTAAAATTAAAAGAAGTATCTTATATACATTCGGAAGGTTACTGTGCTGGTGAAATGAAGCATGGACCAATTGCTATGATTAACCCTAATTTTCCAACTATGGCAATTGTTCCTCAAAATGGAATTTCTGGAAAAATGTTTTCAAATTTGGAAGAAATCAAAGCTAGAAAAGGACCAATTTTTGCAGTTGCTACAGAAGGAGATAAAGAGATTCTATCTTTAGCAAATGATGTCTTCTTTATACCTAAAACAATAGAATTACTTGAGCCATTTTTAACTATCATACCCTTACAACTTTTCTCTTATTATATTGGAATTAAAAAAGGTTTTGACGTTGATAAACCAAGGAATTTAGCGAAATCTGTAACAGTTGAATAGTTTTAAAAATAAATAAAATAAAACACTTTTTTGACAAATATTTTAAAAGGTGTATAGTTTTATATAAATTTGTTTTTTTAAATTCTTAACTTAAATTATCATTATGGAAAGAAATGGAAGTACTGTGGTTACGGCCACAAAAAGTGCTTATTCCTCCGAAGAATTGGAGGAGTTCAAGCAGATTATTCTGGGAAAGTTAGGAATAGCGAGAGCTGATCTCGAGTTGTTAACTGAAGCTTACACTGACAACAACCATCATGTCAGTGTATTAGATCAGGGTCGAAAGACCCTGTCAAAAGAAGAAAACAGCCGCCTTGCCGCCCGCCAGCGCAGCTTTATCAATAACCTGGAAAATGCATTGGTACGTATCGAAAACGGAACCTACGGCATTTGCCGCGAAACCGGCAAGCTGATTTCCAAAGAGCGCTTGCGCGCCGTTCCCCACGCCACACTGTGCGTGGCTATTAAAAAGAAAATGAATGGAAATTCCATTCTTAGCAAACATTACTAAGAATTAAATTTCCAAATAAAATAAAAATCGGCTCAAAAGGTCGGTTTTTTTTATTGCTTAATGTGCCACTGCAAATCCGACAACCTTTCTGGCTCCAGCTTTTTTAAGAATATTAATAACCTCATTTATTGTTCCGCCAGTTGTTGTAACATCATCAACTACAATAATTGTTTGCCCCTGCACTAATTCTTTATTTTTAATTTCAAAAGTACCCTTAATATTTTTTAAGCGTCTTGATCTATTAGTAATCCTAGCCTGAGGAATAGTTTTAATTTTTTTTATAACGATATTTGTTTTTAATAAAAAATCTTCTCTTTCTCCTTTTCCACAAAAACCCTTAGCAATTTTTTTAGCTTGATTATAACCGCGCTTCTTTTTTCTTTTTTTAGAAATTGGAATAGGTATAACAATAATTGGAGCACCAGCTGTATATATCTTTAAATCAGAAATATCCTCTAAAAGTTCCTCATATAAAATTTCCCCAAGTCTTTTTCCTAAAGATGGACGATGGTGATATTTTAAATCCCAGATAGCTTTTTTAATTAGTAAATCATGATATTGGAAAACGGCAATAATATTTCCGGCAGTTTCTTTTTCTGTTCTTTTTATTTTTATAATACAGCTTGAACACAATATCTCACCTTTAGTTTTACAGCCCAGACAAGAGGAAGGGAAAAATATTTCTAATATTAAATTGATTATAGGTTCTATGGATCTAACACTGGATTTCATTCATTTATTTTACTATATTTATGATATACTAGTATAGTAATTTATGAATAATTCGTTAAAGAAAATAATATCCGATGGAATAAAAGGGCTGTCCAATATTTTTCGTTCTGATAATAATAGTGAAAGTAGTTTGGGAATTGATATTGGCTCGTCGGCAATCAAAGTTGTTCAGCTTCGTAAAAAAAATGGGAAAGCTGTTCTTGAAACATACGGGGCGTTGTCTCTTGGTCCTTATGCTAAGACTGATATTGGCTCAGTAACCAATTTACAAGCTGATGATATTTCTCGAGCATTACTTGATGTTATAAAAGAGTCAAAAGTTACTATTACTTCTGGAGTTATTGCTATTCCTTCATCATCAAGTTTAATTTTTACTATTTCTTTACCCGGAAAAGTTAATGAGGATAGATTGGCCTCTATTGTTCCAATTGAAGCTCGTAAATATATTCCTATACCTATTTCAGAAGTAACTCTTGATTGGTCAGTAATTCCTCAAGAACCAAAATCCCTTGCTGATAGTTCAAAGAACTTTTTGTCAGAGAAAAAAACAAAATCTGATTTAGAAGTTTTAGTTGTAGCTATTCATAATGAAACTCTTTCTAGGTATCAAGAAATATTAAAAAAAACAAAAATACAATCAGAATCTTTTGAGATGGAAATTTTTGCCAACATTCGTTCATCTATTAGTCATGATTTAGCGCCAATTTTAATGATTGATTTTGGGGCATCGAAAACCAAGTTATCGATAGTTGAGGCTGGGGTTGTACGAGTTTTTCATGTTGTTAATCGTGGTTCTAGTGATATTAGCAAAAATATATCTCAATCATTAGGGATTCCTTTTATTGAAGCCGAGAAACTTAAAAGATCTATCGGTCTTATTAGTGAATCAAATAATAAAGAGGCAAAAGATATTATCCAATTATCAATAGATTATATATTTTCTGACATAAAAAGTGTTGTATTTGCCTATGAGAAGAAGTATAATAAAACTATAAGTAAAGTTGTTTTAACTGGTGGAGGTTCTCTTTTAAAAGGATTATTAGAGCAAGCACAAGAGAGTTTACATACTGAAGTAATTAGAACTGACCCATTTTCTAAAACAGAGGCCCCAGCTTTTTTAAAGCAAGTTTTAGAAGAAAGTGGTCCTGAATTTTCGGTCGCGGTTGGATTAGCTCTTCGCCAATTATAGTAAAATTGAAAAATATGGAAAATTCATTTCAAACATCATTTATACCCAAGAAACCAATTAGCTCAGTTGAATCAACGAGTGAAAAACCTAAAAGTGTTTTTGTGGTGTTGTCGGTTATTTTGTTAATCCTAATGGTGACTACCTCTATCGGATTCTTTATTTATAAAAGTTACTTAACAAAACAAAAAGAGGCCTTATCTTCTTCTCTTCTTAAAGTTCATAATAGTTTTGAAAAAGGAACGATTGATGAATTAGAATTATTTGACAAAAGAGTTAGCGCGGCTAAAAATATCCTCGATAATCATATAGTTCTTTCTCCGACGTTCAAATTATTAGGAGACTTAACTATCCCAACTATTCAATATACAAAATTTGAGGAAAGAACTACTAAAGATAAAGGATTGGTTGTAAAATTGTCAGGAATTTCTAAAGATTATAAATCAATAGCAATTCAGGCGGGTGTTTTTAATAGCCCAAAGGGACGGTATTTTAAAAATGTTATTTTTTCCAACCTAACAAAAAACAGAAAAAATTACGTTACTTTTGATATTGAATTCAATATTGACCCAAGTTTGTTATCTTATGAAAAAAATTTTTCACTTAAACAAGCTCAAGTAGATTCTTCTCAATTACCAGATAATTTAAACAGTAATTAAATTATGAAAATATTTTTTCCAATTTCACTTATTCTAATTTCTATCATATTATTCTTTTTAGTGGTTAACCCTCTTTATAATAATATTCAATTATTAAATAAAGATGTTTCTATCTACAATAAAGCTCTTAGTAATTCAACCATCCTCCAGAGAGAGAGGGATTCACTTTTAGAAAAATATAGAAATATTAGTCAAAAAAATAAATATCGTTTGGATAATTTTTTACCAGATTCAGTTAATAATATTAAATTTATTCTTGAGATAGAACAGATTGCCAATCTTCACGGTATGCCCTTAAAAAATATTAAATTTGAAGCTAAACAAAAAGAAAAAGTTGTAAGCTCGGGTAATAATATGATTGTTTCAAATAGTAATTTAAATTCTCAACCCTATGGAATATTCCCAGTTGAATTTATTACTGAGGGTAAATATAGTTCATTTATTCTCTTTTTAGAAGACTTAGAGCGTAATTTGAGAGTTATGGATATTAAGTCTATTTCTTTTATTGTCCCTAAGCCTGTAGCCAAATTAGCAAATGGTGTTGATCCAAATATTTATAGTTATAAATTAAACGTTAATACTTATTGGTTAAAGTAATTTAAAATAATATGAACAAAACTTATCATAAATTCTTAATATTATTTTCCATTTTAATTCTTATTGTAGGAGTATATTTTTATTTTTCAAATAGTTTAAAATCAGAAGCTTCTCTAACTTCTTCAACCTCATCACTTCAATCTTCTTTAAACAGTAACGGATTATCTTCGTCACCTAATGATAAAATTGCTTCAGATATCGCCTTTATTTCAACTCTAGCTTCTGTTTCTAGAATTAATATTGATACTACTTTATTCACAAATAAATCGTTTCAAGCTTTAAACGATAATACTGTAAAATTAGAAGTGGGAGTTCCAGGTAGGATTAACCCCTTTTCTCCAATTGGGAATAATCCTCTTTTAAATACAATATATCCTTCTCAGGTTATTACCAACAAGCCCTTAGAAATAAAAAATAAAACAGCTGTATTGAGTGGTACTATTAGTAGTACAACGGGAGTTACGGATGCATACTTTAAATATGGTTTAACAAAAAATTTGGATTTAAAAACACCAACAGCAACTGTTTCTCTTATTGGAGTTTTTATTTCTAATATTACAGGGTTAAAATCAGAAACAAATTATTTTTATAAAGCCTGTTCGAAAATTAATGGAGCGACATTTTGTGGAGATATTATTTCCTTTAATACTAATAAATAAATAGATATGATTTTTTTAGAAGAATTAGTAAAACAAAATATTATCAGCAAAGAACAGATTTCTGAAATAATTAAAATTGCTGATAAAAAATATAACGGTAATATAGATCAAGCTTTATTGGATATGAATCTTGATGAAAATAAAATTTTAGAGATTAAGGGTAATTTCTTTAATATTCCAATTAAGAATGTTGATCCAGATAGTATATTATTTTCAACTCTTAAATTAGTACCAGCAGAAACAGCAAAAATGTATCATTTGATTCCGATCGGAATAAATGAAAATATTATTGAAATTGGAATTATTGACCCAGAAAATGTTCAGGCAGCAGATGTTCTTACTTTTATAACAGCTAAGATGAACAAGCCATATAAATTATTTTTAATTAAAGCTTCTGTTTATAATAAATTACTAAAAATGTATGATGGTTTGACTGATGAAGTTGGACAAGCTCTTTCTGAGCTTGATTCCGAAATTGCTTCTGCTAAGAATGATGATTTATTTAAAAAGAATAAAAAAAATGGAAATGAAATAAAAATAAGTGAAGAAAAAATTATTGTAGATGCTCCCATAATTAAAATTGTTGCAGTTATTCTTCGTCATGCAATCGAAGGGAATACTTCAGATATTCATATTGAAAATGTTGGTGATAAAATAAAAGTACGTTTCAGGGTTGATGGTATTCTTGCAACTTCTCTTATTTTACCGATAAGTGTTTATAGTGGAATTATTGCTCGTATAAAAATTTTATCAAAACTCCGGCTTGATGAAAAACGTAAACCTCAAGATGGTGGTTTTTCTGCTAAAATTGACGGACGTAAAATTGATTTCCGTGTTTCTACTTTACCAACATATTATGGTGAAAAAGTTGTTATGCGTATTTTAGATCCACAAAGAGGAGTTAAACCTCTTGGTGATCTTGATATGTCTCCTGATAATTTAGCTCTTGTTCGTGAAGCACTTAATAGCCCTTATGGTTTAGTTTTGATTACTGGGCCAACTGGATCAGGAAAGACAACAACCTTATATTCAATGATAAAAGAACTTGACAGTGAAAAGAGCAATATAATTTCGCTTGAAGATCCTGTAGAATATCAAATTTCTGGTATCAACCAATCTCAAGTGGCTCCTGAGATTGGTTACACTTTTGCTTCTGGTCTCCGTTCTATTTTGCGTCAAGATCCAGATATAATAATGGTTGGAGAAATTCGTGATAGAGAAACAGCTGAGCTCGCTATTCAAGCTGCTTTGACGGGGCATCTTGTTTTTTCTACTCTCCACACAAATAGTTCTGTCGGTGCCATCCCTAGACTTATAGATATGGGGATTGATCCTTATCTTATATCTCCAACTTTAATTCTTTGTATGGCTCAAAGATTAGCTAGAAAAATTTATCCTACTTCAAAACATGAGATACCTATGGATGAAGCGACTAGGGTTATGATTGATAAACAATTTGAAAGTTTACCATCTGAATTTAAATCAAAGATTAATATTAGTGGCGATGTCATTTATGACGCGGTTCCATCTCCCGAAGCTCCAACTGGAATACATGGACGTGTTGCAATTTATGAAATGTTTAAAGTAGATAAAGAATTACAAAAAATTATTTTAACAAGACCTAGTGAACAGGAGGTTTTCAAAATTGTTCGTTCGCGAGGGATGTTAACCATTCGTGAAGATGCTATTGTTAAAGCGCTAGAGGGGCAAATTCCATTTAAAGAAATATACAACTTCTAAGACATAGGAAAATATTTGTAATTATATTATAATAAGTGGAAAGTAAAGTTATTTAGAGTAGACAAAATTATTAATAATTCAATAAAAAAGATTAATGGATTACGAAAAATATATAAATGAAATAGTTACTATTTTAATACATGAAGATGGGTCAGATCTACACCTTGGAGCAAATCGTAAACCAGCAATACGAGTGAACGGGCAACTTATTTTCGTAGTTAACCAGAAGGAATTAACTCAAGAAGAGATGTTGGGAATTTTAAAAACGTTACTCGGGAAAAAAAAAGTAGATAAATTTCTCGAAGAAAAAGAAGTTGATTTTTCGTATGCCTTTAAGGTAGATACTCATCTACGCTGTAATGCTTTTTTTCAACGTGGTTATGTTTGTTTAGCTCTTCGTTTAATACCTAAAATTAAAACTCTCAAAGAATTAAATTTACCAATTATTCTTGAGACTTTTACAAGAAAGAAACAGGGATTTTTTCTTGTGGTAGGTCCGATAGGACAAGGAAAATCAACAACTTTATCAACGATGATTGATATGATAAACAAAACTGAAGCTAGACATATACTTACAATAGAAGATCCAATTGAATTTGTTTATAAACCGGCTAAGTCAATTATAGATCAACGAGAAGTTGGATTAGATACAAAGGATTTTCCAATTGCACTTAAGTCAGTTTTCCGTGAAGACGTTAATGTAATTTTAATTGGTGAAATGAGAAACTTAGAAACTGTTTCAGCTGCAGTCACTGCAGCTGAAACAGGGCACTTAGTTTTTTCAACTTTACATACAAATAATGCAGCACAAACAATTGATCGTATTATTGATTCATTTCCACCAAATCAGCAGGAACAAGTTCGCTTACAATTAGCTTCTAGCTTGCTTGGTATTTTTTCCCAGCGATTGATTCCTCGTATCTCAGGTGGAAGAATTCCAGCATATGAATTTCTTATTAACAACAATGCCGTATCAAATTTAATTCGGGAAAAAAGGACTCACGAGATCAATACAGTTATTGAAACTTCTTCTAACGAAGGAATGGTTGATTTAAATCGCTCTTTATTTGATCTTGTTTCAAGAGGTGAAATTAGTATGGAAAGTGCTTATCAATATTCTATTAATCCCAAAGGGCTAGAACGGATGTTGTAATATAATTATGTTATTTAAATATGAAGCAATAACAAATAAGGGTGAAAGAAAAACTGGGGCAGTTGAAGCTGCTTCAAAAGATTTAGCTATTTCTGCTATTCAGCGTCGTGGTCTGATTGTTTCATCTATTAAAGCGGATAAAGGAAAAAAAAGTTTTAGCGAAATTACTTTTTTTGGAAGTAGTATTAAAATGAAAGATGTTGTGATTATGTCTAGACAGATTTCAACACTTTTTGAAGCCCAAGTTTCAGCTCTTAAAGCTTTTACCTTGCTAGCTACAAACACCGAAAACAAAGCTTTAGTAAAAATTCTTAATATTGTTTCCGAAGATATTCAATCTGGTTCTACAATCTCAATTGCCTTATCAAAACATCCAGATGTTTTTTCCGAATTTTATATCAATATGGTCAAAGCTGGAGAAGAATCTGGAAAATTAAAACAGACCTTTACCTATCTGGCTGATTATCTTGATAGGCAATATCAACTTACCAGTAAAACTAAAAATGCTCTAATCTATCCAGGGTTTGTTATTGGTGTTTTTACCATAGTGATGTTGTTGATGTTTATTTTCATTGTGCCAAGATTAGCAATTATTATTAAACAATCAGGTCAAGCTATTCCGCTTTCTACTAAAATAATAATGGGAATTAGTAATCTTCTTATTAAATACTGGTTGTTCTTACTCATGGCTGCCTTGGCTTTTGTCGTTTATGTTTTCAGATTGATAAAAACAAAGTCAGGTATGAAATATTTAGATACTCTTAAAATTTCAATACCAGTTTTCAAAAATATTTATACTAAACTTTATCTTTCTCGTATTGCAGATAATATGAATACAATGCTTTCTTCTGGTATTTCTATTTTAAGGGCGATTGAATTAACTTCTGCTATTGTTGGTAATCAAGTTTATAAAGACGTTATGAAAAAAGTTGCCGAAGATGTAAGAGGGGGGAGTTCTCTATCTGATGCTTTTTCTAAACATCAAGAAATTCCAGCCATAATGACAGGGATGATTCGGGTTGGAGAAGAAACTGGCTCAATGGAAAATATTTTAAAAACCCTAGGAAGTTTTTACAGTCGTGAAGTTAATGATGGTGTTGATACTCTTGTTAGTTTAATTGAGCCACTGATGATAGTTGTTCTTGGTTTAGGAGTTGGAATTCTCTTAACTTCTATTTTGATGCCTATTTATAATATTGCTGGTGGTATCAATTAAAATACACTAAAATAGAAAAAATAAAGAAAAGTTATCCACATTTGTTTTTTGACTATACTTTTATTAAATTATTATGATATAATATATATATTATAAGGTCGCGTTTTTTTAAAAGATAAAATTATTAAAATTAAAATTTTTCATATGAATAAAAATAAAGGTTTTACGCTTATTGAACTTTTGGTTGTTATCGCCATTATTGGTATTTTAGCTTCCGTTGTTCTAGCATCACTTAATAGCGCAAGAAAGAAAGGAGCAGATGCTGCTGTTAAAGCAAACTTATCAAACACTCGTGCACAATCAGAAATTATATACGATAATGATTCTAACTATAATGCTGTTTGTGGAGCTAATTCTGTAACGCAAAATAAAATTATAGCTGCTGCTATAGCTGCTGCTAATTCTGCATCAGGAGGAACAGCTGTATGTGGTAAACCTGCAACAGGAGATGCTAGTGCTTGGGCAATATCTTCACCTCTTAAATCTTCAGGTTTTTGGTGTGTAGATAGTACTGGTGCTTCAAAAGGAGAAGCTAGTACAATAACTACTACTACTACTACTTGTACATAAAAACTTAATTTAAGTTTAAAACAAAAAAACACTTCCATGGAAGTGTTTTTTTGTTTTAATAATGTTATAATACTAACATGAGTATATTTATATTTATTATAATTTTTCTTCTAGGAACAATTATTGGAAGTTTTTTGAATGTTGTTATTTATCGGTTTAATACTGGGAAGAGTATCACAAAAGGTCGTTCTATTTGTATGTCTTGTAATAAAAATCTTCGTTGGTATGAACTAGTTCCCATTTTTTCTTTTTTAATCCAGTCTGGTAAATGTCGTCGTTGTAAAAGTAAAATTTCTTATCAATATCCAATTGTTGAATTTACAACAGGGCTAGTCTTTCTTCTGTTAGCTTATCATTTTTTACCAATACTTTTCCTCTCTTATTCATTTTTTATTTATTCCCTTTCTTTATTTTCTTTGCTTTTTTCCCTGTTAATTATTATTACTTTTTATGATATTCGTCATAAAGTTGTTCCTGATAAATTAGTTTACCTTTTTATTGTAGTTTCTTTTCTATCTATCTTTGTTGTTTATTCAAATAATGGATTAAGTCTAGCTTGGCCTTCCTTACTTTCTATTTTTTCAGGATTAATTTTTGCAGCACCTTTTGCTTTTATTTGGCTTATTTCTAAAGGAAAATGGATGGGACTAGGAGATTCAAAAATAATTTTAGGAATTGGTTGGATGCTTGGCCCTTCAGTTGCCTTTGCTGCTTTAGTTTTATCTTTTTGGATAGGAGCTATAATTAGTTTACTTATAATGTTTTTTCCATATAAATTATTTAATAAAAAAATTATAAAAATAGGAATGAAAACAGAAATACCATTTGCCCCATTTTTAGTTATTGGAAGTTTAATTGCTTTTTTATTTAGTCTAAATATTACTTCGTTAATTAATTTGTTCCACTTTTAATTTTGATGTCTAAATTTTTAAATAAAATTAAATACTATTTTAAAAATCAACAGAAGGGGATGACTCTTATTGAGCTTTTAGTTGTGATAGCTATTTTTACGATGATTTCGTCCTTTGTTATGTATGACTATGGAAGTTTTAGATCTACCGCCTCAACTCAAAATTTAGCTAATGATATAGCCTTATCTATTAGAAAAGCCCAAAGCTCAGCTATTGGAGTACGTAGTATTGGTTCTGATTTTCAATATGGACACGGTATACATTTTACGAATAGCAGTAATATATCCAATCCGATGTCTGGTTCTAATAAATCTTTTGTATTATTTAAATACCTTAAGCCTAAACCTACAGGGAACAGTCATCGAGGACATTCAAGAATGTATAATTATAATCGAAATAACAATAGTATGAATTGTGGTAATCCAAAAGTAGAATGCGAAGAAATAGTTAACATAAAAGGACCAGATAAAATTTCTACAATATATTTAGATGGTGTTCGTCAATTGTCACCAGAAGGTAGTCTTGATATAGTTTTTGAAAGGCCTAATCCCGACGCACTCTTTTGTTATCGTAGCACTATTACTTCTCTTTGTGACACTAATATTTCTTCTGTTCAAATTGAAGTTTCAAAGCGTCTAAAAAATAAAAACAATTTAGTTACTAGAACTATAACTGTTTGGAATACAGGGCAAATAAGTGTTGATTAAAATATGAAAAAAAAATTTTCCAGAAAAATTAATTTTAGAAAAGGATTTACCCTTATTGAATTAATGGTTTCAACTTCAATTTTTATGGTAGTTATGTTAATAGCCATGGGTTCACTTCTTGTAACTTCTAGTTCAGCTAAAAAATCTAATGCTTTAAACTTTACGATGGACAATTTAAGTTTTGCTATTGAAAGTATGTCTCGCTCTCTTAGAATGGGAACAAATTATACTTGTTCTTCCACCAGTATAAATTTAACTACTAATCCAACTCCATCAGATTGCCCAAATGGTGGTAGTTTAATTGCATTTATTCCAGCAACAGCTAAACCTAGTGTTCGTATGGCTTACCAATTAATGTCAAGGACAAATGGTTCAACTAATACAATAAAACGTTGTGAAACAACAATTGGGAATAGTGTAAATTGTGTAGATTTAATTTCTCCTAATATAAACATAGAAGTTATGAAATTTTTTGTTAGAGGAGCAAGTCCCTCTGATTTAGTTCAACCTAGCGTGTATGTAATTATTAAGGGCTCAGTTATTATTAAGAAAAGGAAAACATCTTTTGCCGTCCAGACAATGATTTCGCAACGCACATTAGAATAATATGAAATTAATTAAAAAACAAACACATAATAATAAATTTAATTCAACTAAAACTGGATTTACTTTAGTAGAGACTATGGTTGCAATTTTTATTTTAACTATTGCTTTGACCTCGTTGCTTAGTCTGACTTCTAGGAGTTTATTTATGGCTAGGTATTCTAGAAATGAAATAACTGCCAACTACTTATTACAAGGAGCAGTTGATTATATAAGAAATCAGCGTGATTCAGTTGCTTTTCAACAAGAATTTAGTGGTGGTGGTTGGACTAAATTCTTAACAAATTTAGGCTCTCCTAATAGCAAATGTTTTTCAACGAATGGTTGTTATTTTGATGTTAATAATAAATCTTTATCTATTAAGGTTTGCAATATTTCTAATCCAACTTTTGGGCTTATAAAATGTCCAGTTTTTTATTATGATAGAGATGCTACTAGTGATAGTTTTTATACTTATACAAATACAGGAACACTTTCTAATTTTAAAAGAAAAATTCTCTTAAAAATAAATCCAAATAATCCAGATGAACTTTATATGACTATTACTGTTGAATGGTTAAATGGGAGTTTAGTTAGATCAAGATCACTGCATTCAAGTTTGTTAAATTGGCTTAGTAAATAAGATTTATATGGAAAAAACAAGAAAAAAAATTTTCAATAAACAATTACCCAAATCGCTTAAACAAGAAGGTTACGCTCTTATGTTTACTGTTATTTTAGTCAGTATTATTTCACTTATCAGTATTGGTTTATCTAATACGACCTATAAGCAAATGATACTTTCTTCTGGAGCAAATGATTCCGAATTAGCTTTTTATGAATCAGATATGGCAATGGAGTGTGCTTTATATCTTGATAATAAAACTAGTGTCCTAACAAATAATATTCTTAGTTATACTTGTGGGGTAGATGAAAAAGGAAACCCGTATCAAATGAGTATAAGTTCTGTAAAAGTATCAAAAAATCTTACAAAATATAATTTAAATCCGTCTAATTTTATAAACAACCCCAATGACTCTTGTTTTCGTATTGAAATAGATAAAGATAATTTGTCTAGTGTAACAACAACCATAATTAAAGCCAATGGTTACAATATTTGCGATACGAGTAATAATAGGGCTGTAGAAAGAACTATTGAAGTTACTTATTAAATTATATGAATAATTTATCAGCTAAAAAACGTATAGAAAAACTTCGTGAAGAAATTTCTCGTTTACAATTTTTGTATCATGTGAAGGACAACCCAGTTGTAACAGATGATATCTATGATTCTTTAAATAATGAGCTTAAATTACTTCTTAAGCAATATCCAGAATTTGTTAATCTTAATTCTCCCGAAAATAGAATTGGAGGCAACCCTCTAGAAAAATTTGAGAAAGTTCCACATAATTCTAGAATGTTTTCTATGAATGATGTTTTTAGTGAAGAAGAAATTACAGAGTGGAAAAATCGTATTTTTAAACTTACTAAACAACAGCATTCATATTTTTGTGAATTAAAACTTGATGGTTTATCTGCTTCGCTTATTTACGAAAATGGTATTTTTGTTCGTGGGGCAACAAGAGGTAATGGACTTATTGGAGAAAATGTAACAGAAAACTTAAAAATGATAAATACTATACCACTCAAACTTAAAACTCCATATCCAAAATATCTTGAAGTCAGAGGGGAAGTTGTAATGTCTAAAAATGTTTGGAAATCTTTAAATAAAAAACAAAAACAATTAAATAAACCAATTTTTGCTAACACTCGTAATGCTGCCGCTGGAAGTCTTCGGCAACTTAATCCAAAAATTGTTAAAGAACGTCGGTTGGATTTTTTTGCTTGGGAAATAGCTGAGTTATCTCCAATAATAAAAAAAATTGAAACACATTCTGAAAAACATAAAATATTAAGAAAATTTGGGTTTCAAGTTTCTTCTTATGAAAGAAGAGCCAAGAGCTTAAAAGAAGTATTTTCTTTTATTAAGAAAATAGAAAAAGTTAGAGGAGATTTACCTTACGGAACTGATGGTATGGTTATTTCCATTGATCAATTGGAATTACAGGATAAACTTGGAGCTGTAGGTAAAGCTCCTCGTTATATGATTGCCTATAAATACCAAGCAGAAAGAGCAACAACTAAAGTATTAGATATAACAGTTAATGTTGGGAGGACTGGGGTTTTGACTCCAGTAGCTCATTTTAAACCGACTCTCGTCGCTGGTTCAGTTGTTTCAAAAGCAACTTTGCATAATATAGATCAGATAAATCGCCTAGATATTCGTATTGGTGATACTATCGTTATCCAAAAAGCGGGAGATGTGATACCAGAAGTTGTTGAAACTTTAAACAAACTGAGAAATGGGGATGAAAAAAGATTTAAGATGCCGAAGTTTTGTCCAGTTTGTAAAAGTTTTGTTGCTAAAAAAGATAAAGATAAACAAAGTGTTACGTCTTCTTCTTCTGTCGCTTATTATTGCACTAATAAAAAATGTCCAGCTAGGAATCAACGGAGTCTTGAACATTTTATTAATGTTTTTGAAATATATGAAATTGGACCTAAAATAATAAATAGGCTTAAGGATGAAGGCTTAATCAGTGATGCGGCTGATTTTTTTACTCTTGAAAAGGCTGATTTATCAGGGTTGGAACGTTTTGGTGAAAAGTCTGCTGATAATATAATTTCATCAATTAATTTACATAAGAAAGTTTTATTTTGGAGATTTATTTATGCACTAGGAATAATTCATGTTGGAGAAAAAACAGCTCAAGATTTAGCTAACTATTTTCTCTCTTTAGAAAAAATAAAAAAAGCGACAATAGAAGAAATATTGAAAATAGAAAACATTGGACCAGTTGTTGCTGAAAGTATTTTTAATTTTTTCCACAATACTAATAATATATATTTTATTGATAAACTTCTGAAGAATGGAGTTACCATTTTTCAAGAGAAAACAAAAAATTTAAAACTATCCGGTAAAACTTTTGTTTTAACTGGGACCCTTTCTAGTTTATCAAGAGAAGAAGCTAAAAAGAAAGTTATTAATAGTGGGGGTAAAATATCAAGTTCTGTTTCAATTAAAACAGATTATCTGATAGCTGGTAAAAATCCAGGAAGTAAATATAACGAGGCTCAAAAATTAGAAATAGTGGTTCTTTCTGAAGATAAGTTTCTAAAAATGTTATAAATATGTTATTCTAATCTTATGCAGTTAGGAGAAATTAAAAAACTAGCAGATTTAGCTAGAATAGATATGAGTGAAAAGGAAATGATTGGAATGGCAAAAGATTTTGACTCTATTTTGGCCTATGTCAGCCAAGTCCAAGAGATTACTAAACTTATTTCTGATGACTCTACAAAAAAACAGAATTCTAATTCTTTTGTTGGACTTAAAAATATTATGAGAGAAGATGTCGCTACTTCTAATCCTGAAATATTTTCTGATAAGATTATAAAAGAAATGCCAAAGAAAGATGGCCGTTTTCTAAAAGTAAAAAAAATTCTATGATAGATTTAAAAGAATTAACAATAAAAAAAGCTCATCA
>VAPL010221506.1_pt1 | contig 17254 bp, 16 predicted proteins | sample 3395061 | NCBI WGS metagenome assembly VAPL01 (sample SAMN08290444, study PRJNA428436) | hydrothermal vent metagenome | isolation source: Deep-sea hydrothermal vent chimney 2 | place: Pacific Ocean: Juan De Fuca Ridge | depth 2182 m m | reverse complement strand
GGGCTAGCTCGCGCACGCCGACTGCATCGCCAATCTCGATCTCACGTTTGGGTCCATGAGACGTATATGGAGTGCTCTGGGCTGCTGCAAATCTGGCGACATCATCTTTACTTTTTACTTGTTTGATCTTATCGGTCTCCATTTTCTTGACTTTCTTGGCGATGATTTTTTCGCTGGCTTTTTTGGCTGCTGCCCAACGGCTACGAGCAGCCTCGCGCTCTGCAGTCGAGCGTTGGATAGCTGGTCCTATCGGCAGGGCAGGGCTATCTTCTTTGGCTGCCGATTCAGTTTCAGGTTTTTCTGGTTCAGATCCTTCTTCTTCAGATTCTTCATCGTCTATCTCTGATTTCTCCTCCTCCTCTTTTTCATTTTCTTCCTCCTTATCTTTGTCGTCGTTATCTGCACTTTCGAAAAACATACCCATTAGCTCTTGTTCTGGTTCTTCCTCTTTGGGAGTTATGCCATCTTTGAGTGCAGTTTGAATTTCTGTGGCTTTTTTAGTTGGTATATCTTTGATGTCACTACCCACGCCGAAGTCCGCGAGACGCTCGCGTAGATCGGTAGTCGAGATTTTCAGCTTACGAGCTAGGTCAGTTACACGCATGAATTTTGCATTTAAGCCGAAGCAGTTTAGAGGAAACTCTCCGAATAAGCGAGTTAATGGTTAATTTTCAAAATTTGAATTTTAAAGACTGAAAATTATTCTGCCTCCTATGTTTTGTGTCCTGAGTGAAGTGTCATCTCGCTCAAAAAGCCCAAGCAAGCAGTAAGCCGAGTTTTGTCGAGAGTGATCATTTCTCTAGTCCGACTGTTGCCAGTCGGATCAAGCAGCGAGCCAGACCGGTGAGCGCGTAGCTCGGATTCCAGTCTGTCCATCTCGCCTTGCAGCACGCAGGGTTTACCACGCCTCGCTGTCACCAGCGGGCGAGGAGAGTAGCTCAATCCTAGAATTTGAACACCTCTCCACTTTTCACCTTTAGTTCTGACGAATCAGAACGAGTATTGTCTCTGTGGCACTTTCCCTAGAGTTGCCTCTGGTGGCCGTTAGCCACTGCGTTTTACGCGAGCTGCTCGGACTTTCCTCCCTCTATCCGGAGATAGACAGCGATCACTTTGCTTACTTGGGCAGAGAGTATTTTACTGCAAAAAGAAGGCTTTCGTCAATGATGTGATTTAGTCTTTGCTATTGTTTCAGTTTACCAGCTCGTACGACTGGCTCACCGCCGACGAGTACATCTGTCGCCTGTCCTACTACCTGCCAGCCATCGAAAGGAGTATTGCGCCCTTTCGTTTCAAATTTGGATTTGTCGATCTGGTAAGAGTCCTTCAAATCCCAAATCGTGAGATCAGCAGCGGCACCGACTGCGAGCTGTCCGACTTCTTCGCGCATTATTCGTGCGGGATTTACCGTCAGCAGTTTGATCAGGTAGGGGAGGTCGACTGTTTTCCACTCTCGGACTAGCTTCGTATAGAGCAATGGAAAGAGTGTCTCCAGCCCCACCATGCCGACGGCAGCAGACTCAAACTCGATGTATTTGTCTACCAGTGTATGCGGTGCGTGGTCGCTGGCGATAGCGTCGACTTGTCCGTCTTTTAGCGCTTGGACGAGTGCGAGGCGGTTCTCCTCGCTGCGCAGCGGTGGGCAGACCTTGGCTTGGGTGTCGTAGCCGAGATAGGCTTCCTCATTTAGGATCAAATGGTGTGGTGTGACATCGCAAGTGACTGGCAAGCCTTCGGCTTTTGCTGTGGCGATGAGCTGCACGCTACGAGCCGAGCTGACGTGGGTAAAGTGAAAAGGTGTCGGTACTTCGCGTAGTAGCTCGATCAACGCGGCAATGTGCGCTGTCTCCGTGCTCTCGGGAGCGGCGGGCAGACCCAGCTGGGTGCTGACCCAGCCCTCGTGCATACAGATCCCGCCTTTCAGGTCGTGATTCTCTGAGTGACTCATGACTGTCAGTCCGTGGGTCTTGGCGTATTGGAGTACTTTGCGATACATTCCGAGGTCTTGGATATCGTCACCGTCATCCGTCACGACTTTTACGCCTTCGTTTTTTAGTTCCCAGAGTTCTGCTATTTCTTTACCTTCGCCGCGCTGGGAGATATTCCCCGTGGTGAATACATTCACTATGCCCTCCTGCCTGCCGCGTTCGAGTACGAACTTCACAGCGGTCTGGTTGTCTACGTGTGGATTGGTATTGGGCATGCCGAGTACACTAGTGATGCCGCCCTTGGCAGCGGCACGAGTGGCGGTGGCGATGGTTTCTTTGTCCTCGCGTCCAGGCTCGCGCAGGTGCACGTGCATGTCGACGAGTCCGGCAGTCACTACCTTGCCTTTGGCGTCGATCACAGTGTCGCCGACTCGGTCGAGGTTTTTACCGATTTTTTTGATCTTGCCATTATTGACGAAGATATCGGCTGCCCGCTCAGGACTGCGCTTCGCTAGCGGGTCGACTATCGTACCGTTTTTTATTAGCAGGGTGGGCATTAGTTTTTCCAAGGGTTAATTTTCTTCTGCTTCGCTGTGATGAGTAGCCACTCTAGTGCCATGCGGATTGGCAAACCATTCTCTACCATCTGCTGGACTAGGCTTTGGGGTCCTTCGAGCACTGGTGTACCGATGTCAAACTCGCGGATCACTGGACCAGCGTGGAGTGCGACAGCGTCTGGGGCAGCAAGCGCCATGCGCCGAGGATTGAGCATAAAGTTTTTCGAATATTCGCGTGGAGTCGGTATATCAGTACCAGCGGCACGCTCAGTCTGGAGGCGGATCGCATGGATCGCGTTGACACCTTGGAGTGCCTCTGCCTCACACTCGTAAAAAACTTCGATACCAAATTTTTCGACCTGATCTGGAATCAAAGTCTGGAAGCTGGCGAGGCGGAGTTTCCAGCCGAGCTTCCGATAGAGTCGTACCTGTGAACCAAAGACGCGACTGTGAGCTGCGTCACCGACGAAGAGATAAGTGAGCTTTTTGTCACCAAATCTCTCACGTAGTGTAAAAGCCTCTAGGAGCGCCTGAGTGGGGTGTTCGTGCCGACCATCACCAGCGTTTAGCACTGGTGCTCCGACACGCTCTGCGAGCTGGTAAGGGACTCCTGCGCGGGAGTCGCGTACTATCAGCAGGTCGGCGTTGTAAGCGTCGAGTGTGCGAGCAGTGTCGCCGAGAGTCTCGCCTTTTTTGCCGCTACTGGCGCTGCCTGTGATATTGATCACGTCGCTGCCGAGGTGCTTACCAGCTAGTTCAAAGGAGCTGCGTGTGCGGGTAGAGTTTTCGTTGAAAAAGTTAAAAATACTCGTACCTTTGAGCGTATCAGTCTTTTTATTGCCTGCGCCGGATTCCACGTGTTTTTTAAATATTGCTGCTGTTCGAAAAACAAGCTCAATATCAGCTAGTGTGAGATTGTCGACTGATACGAGGTCTAAAGAAGAGAGATCTTGCCCTTTACGAGCTTGCTGGAGTGCGGTTTGAAGGTCGAAACTTACCATTTCGTCACTAATTGTATCCTAAGTAGGTATACAATGTCAAATCTAGTGTCGGAATGACCGTATTCCAGTAAAAACCATCGCTATATTCGCAGCATTAGCTGCTTTTATGACCTCGTCGTCGCGGATACTGCCACCAGGTTGGACTATAGCTGTGACACCAGCTCGGGCAGCAGTCTCGACCGAGTCAGCGAAAGGAAAGAAGGCGTCAGAGGCCAATACAGAGCCGCTCACACGTGTGCCAGCCTTGGCGATAGCGATCTCTACGGCATCGACACGAGCAGTCTGACCAGCGCCGATAGCGACTGTGACACGATCTTTGACTAGCACGATCGCGTTGCTCTTGGCGTGCTTGACAGCGTTGGCCGCAAAGACGAGGTCTGTTATTTCTTGTTTGGTTGGTGGTCGTCTCGTGGCGACTTTGAAATCTTTCGCCGTTACAATACGCTGATCGCAGCTCTGGACGAGGAGTCCGCCCGAGACTTTCTTGACCTCGATACAGTTGGGATCACTTTTCAAATCTCCCAGTGCGAGAAGGCGGAGATTTTTCTTTTGACTGAGGATTTTCAAAGCTGCACGATCGAAGCTCGGTGCGAGTACGACTTCGATAAAAAGCGGACGAATTATTTCTGCGATAGTCTTTGTCACGGTTCGGTTGAGCGCGATGATGCCGCCAAAAGGGGACTTTTTGTCAGCAGCAAGTGCGCGGGTGAGTGCTGCTCCGATCTGGGTATGACTGGCGATGCCACAAGGGCAGGCGTGCTTGATCACGGCTGCTGTCGGTGTGACAAAGTCTCCGACGATTCGGAGTGCGACTTCTGCATCGACGAGATTATTGAAGGAAAGCTCTTTGCCTTGGAGGACTTTGGCATTTGCTACGCCTGTACCATCGCTTGGTTCGCGGTAGAGTATTGCTGCTTGGTGGGGATTCTCACCATAGCGTAGACGCTTGGCTTGTTCGTAGATAGGGGTGAAGTATTGCTCACCGCCGAGATAACCTGTGATGAGTCCATCGTATTTCGCAGTCTGAGCGAAGGCTGCGGCTGCGAGTATGCGACGCTCTGCTATTTGTATGCCAGTTTTTAGACTCTTTGCTACTTCGGTGTACTGATCTGGTCGGCTGACGACGGTGACTCGGTCGAAGTTTTTCGCTGCGGCACGTAGGAGTGAGACTCCACCAATGTCGATCTCTTCCACTGCTTCTGCCAATTTTACTTGTGGTTTGGCGATAGTCTCAGCGAAGGGATAGAGATTGACACAGACGAGATCGATTTTTGTTAGTCCGTGTTTTTTCAGTTCGGCAGTGTGGCTTTTCGAGCCAGTCGCGAGGATTCCACCAAAGACGGCAGGGTGGAGTGTCTTGACCCGACCACCGAGGATCTCGGGGAAGCTGGTCAAATCGGCGACCTCTGTGACAGCGACTTTGTGCTTCCGTAAAAGCGCTGCTGTACCTCCAGTAGAGATGATATTGTAGTTGAGTTTCTTTAGCTGCCGAGCGAAGCTGACGATATCAGTCTTGTCCGCGACGGAGAGGAGAGCAGTTTTGAGTTTGATCATGCGAAGCACTACTTTAACACATCTTTGTAAATGACTAGAGTCTCTTTTGCCATTTTATTCCAGTCAAGTTCTTTGACTCTTTTTTTACCATTGGTCGTCAGTGTGCGACGCAATCGAATGTCGCTCCATATCTGCCAGATTTGTGCTGCCATGTCTTTCGGTTTACGTGGATCGAAAAACACAGCATTGCGTTTGCCACAGATTTCTGGTGTCGCGCTGGTGTCGCTCGCAGCGACAGGTATACCACATGCCATTGCTTCTAATGGCGGTAGACCAAATCCCTCGTAAAAACTCGGGAAGACAAAGGCGCGAGCGGCTTGATAAAACTTTAGTAGGTCTGAATCTGAGACTAGTCCAGTGAAAATAACCGCCTTGGTTAGTCCGAGGGCTTTCACTTTCATGCGCAGTGTAGGTGCATATACAGGATCGGGACGACCTGTAATTATCAGCTTGCCGCCAAATTGTTTGGTTCGTCGGAGCTCACCTAGGGCGTCGAGTAGTCCTAGTAAGTTTTTGTGATCGCGCCAGACGCCTGTATAAAGCAAATAGTCTGATTTGAGATCGTATTTCTTGGTGAGAAATTTTCGTACTGTACTGATTGATTTAGCTGGTCGAAATTCACGACCTACGCCGTTGTAGATTACGTTTATTTTGGCTGTTGGGGTTTGGAGCAATCTTTGTAGATCCTGTTTGGTGTTTTTTGAGACGACGATGATCTGTCTCGCACGACTGACTGAACGACGCAGGACAGCGTTGTACGCGCTACGGTGTAATACACTCGTCATTTTTTGACCGGGATACATAGAGAGTGTCAGATCGTGGATCGTGACGACACTCCGACCAGTGTAGAGTAGTGGTGCATTGAAATGCGTGAAATGCATAAGATCGAGTCTTTCGCGCAAAAGGGCTGCAAGAAAAGTCGTCTGCTCGGCAGCAGAGTAGTGGCGGGCACTTACTCGGACTGCGCGAAAGTTTTTGGCTGGGCACTTAAAAGTTTTGAATTCGACGGGATTCAAAAAAACTACAAATTCTGTTTTGTGATCCAACCTAGCTAAATTCTGAATCAACTCGGCGGTATACCGACCAATCCCAGTGAAGCCGGTGGCGTACATTCTGGCGTCGATTCCGATTCGTTTATTATTCAACTGGGAGGAGATAGCTAAGTAAAAACACCAACGCGCCACCGAGGATTAACCAAAACAAATTCCCTTTGCCACGACTACTGTGTGTCTGGGGGAGTAGGTCTGAGAGTGTGATGTAGAGCAGTGCTCCTGCAGAGAATGCCAACCCAATCCCAATCTCACGCTCACTAAAACTCTGTGCTAGTGGAAATACCAATACTGCCAGTGGCGTCGTGAGAGCTACAGCGACGACATAGAGTAGGCTGCGCTTTTTGCTGCCGAGGCAGACCAGCGCATGGAGTACTGCTCCGTTTGGCAGCTTGTGAAGCATAATGCCAAGTGTGGTGAGGTAGCCCAGTGCAGGATTCGCTAGGAAGGCGAAGACAATCAAAATCCCATCAAAGAATGAATGGACACCAAGTCCTGCCGCAGCGATCGGTCCGAGGACGTGAGCCTTACATTCGTGCTCGCTGAGGTGCTCGGGGCAGCTATGTAAGTAAAAAAAGTGCTCCAAAATATAGAAAAATAAAACTCCTGCGAGGATAGTCAGCCAAGTCGCCTCTCCAGCCAGATCTGCTGCTTCGGGTAGGACACTGCCAAATGTAATAGCCAGCATCGCGCCACTGGCGAAGGCAATCACCGGAGCTGTATGGCGCGCAAAGAAGTGTGCCAAGCGGTGACTCAGCGCGCCTCCTGCTAGCATAGCGAGTGCTGCGAGACTAGTAGCGATGAGAGGTAGTGTTAAATCAGACATTTGCGACAGGGGGAAAGAAATTGCTAAGCTAGCTTAAGTTTTTTAACCTCAAAAATCCATGTTTTCAGAAAAGTCATCAACCAACCCTTGGCTAGTCACTACATTTACTCTAGCTGGTCTGATCGTCGGCTACCTCATCGGTACGGCGAATTACTCTCCGACTCTGACTGTACAGCCAGCTGCACCCGATACTGTAGTAGATGTGCCAGCGGTACCTAGCTATCCAGCTCCAACAGTCGATGACGATCCAGTCCTAGGCGACCCCGCTGCTCCAGTTACCTTGATCGAGTTTTCTGATTTTCAGTGTCCCTTTTGTCGTCGTTTTTACGAAGGTGCACTACCTCAGATCAAAAAAAACTATATAGATACTGGAAAGGTTAAATTAGTTTTTCGAGATTTCCCGTTGCCGTTTCACCCGATGGCGATATCAGCTGCTCAGAGTGCCAACTGTGCGGGCGAGCAGGGTAAATACTGGGAGATGCACGACCAGATTTTTGATCAGCAGGCTGGCGAAAGTGGTACGGTCCAGTTTACAAAAGATGACTTGATCACATGGGCGCAGGGTGTCGCCGGTCTAGATCAGACCAAATGGAAAACCTGCTTCGAGTCGGATAAGTATAGTACTGAGATCAATAACGATTTGGCAGATGGTAACACAGCTGGCGTCAACGGCACGCCGACTGTCTTCATCAATGGCACGCCACTTGTAGGAGCGCTACCATATGCCGCTTTTGCTCAGGAGATTGAAGCTGCACTTGCGAAATAAAGTTTTTTAAACTTAGCTGATTATGCGCAACTTGTTACGTTGTAAGCTGTTTTGGCTCGCTTTCACACTAGGTACGCTCAGTATGTTGATACTTTCGTTGTATCAGCTGGGCTGGTTGTCTTATCTTTTTTATGACCTAGAGACAGCACGCCAGATACCAGTGGCCAGCTTCGATGTGCTGTTTGCCATTGTTATTTCGCTTCTTGTTGGTTTCAATCTTGGTGGATTTTTGTATCTCAATCGTACCCAAAAAAAATCTTGTCGACCCAATCAAGTAGGCTGGCTAGGTACTATCGGGGCAGCATTGGGAGCTTTTTCACTTATTTGTTTCGCATGTAATCTGGCTTTCCTCGCTACTTTTGGAGTTGCTTTAAATATTTTTTGGCTTGTACCGTACTTGCCGATGCTACGGTTTATTAGTCTTATTTTGCTAGTGATAGCAGCGTATTTCATAGTCCGCAAGGTTCGCAATCCGAGCTGTCAGATCGGTACTATAAAAAAATAATCCCAAAAACCCGCCACGAGGACGGGTTTTATTTGGGTTTTTATTTTGGTTCTGTTTTTTTTTGTTTGGAGTTTTTTAGCTTTTATTTTTGGATTTGTTTTTTTACAAATCAGATCAGTTTAGCAGAGATCGCGAATAAAAGCAAGCCCTAGTCGAAAGTTTTTGGTAGACTAGAGCCCTCTCTTTGTTTTATTAGTTTTTTATTTGTTTGATCATGGGACAGACTATTACTCAAAAAATAATTGCCTCACATTTGATTTCTGGAGAGGCGACTCCAGGTAGTTTTGTAAAAATTAAGCTCGATCGACTGCTTTGTCATGACGTGACGACACCGCCAGCGATAGATATGTTGGCAGCGCGCAAGCTAAACAAAGTCTGGGATGCAGACAAGATTGTTGTTACGCCCGATCATTTCGTACCAGCGAAAGACGAAAAGAGCGCACTGCTAGCAAAGAAACTAGATGAATGGGTACGCCAGCAAGGTATCAAACACTACTATCCCATCGGACGGCACGGAGTTTGTCATACTATCTTCCTCGAAGGTGGGCATATCGGACCAGGTATGACGGCGATAGCGGGTGATAGCCACACTTGTACGCATGGCGTAGTTGGAGCGTTGGCTTTCGGTGTCGGTACGACCGATGTCGCAGCTGCGATAGTCTCGGGCGAGGTCTGGCTTGAAGTGCCTCGAACTATTAAAATCGTGCTAAATGGCAAGCTACAGGCGGGTGTGACCTCCAAAGATGCGATGCTAGCAGTGATCCACGAGCTGGGCTTTGACGGGGCGACCAACTGCGTGATTGAGTTCAGTGGTGAGATCATCGATGCGCTAGGAGTAGAGGATCGTGTAGTCTTCTCCAATATGGCGATCGAGGCTGGTGCTACATGCGGTATCATCGCACCTGATGCCAAGACTGTGGCGTACTTAAAAGAGCGTGGTTTAGAAGTTTCAAAAGAAAATGCAGAGCTAAAGGCTGATCCTGATGCGGAGTATACCAAGACCATTACTTTAGATTTCAGCGACCTTGAGCCGACAGTGGCGTATCCGCACTTACCGAGCAATACTAAGCCTATCTCCGAGGCAAAGCAGGACAAGATCAAAATTGATCAAGCTTATCTGGGTAGCTGTACCAATGGTCGGATTGGCGACCTACGTGAGGCGGCGGCAGTACTAAAAGGCAAAAAAATTGCTGACGGTGTGCGTATGATTGTCGTACCTGCTACGACTCAGATTTGGAATCAGGCAGAGGAAGAGGGTCTGTTCAAGGTATTTACAGCAGCCGGAGCTACTATCAGCACTCCTACCTGTGGCGCGTGTCTGGGTGGTCATATGGGTGTACTGGCGGCAGGGGAGCGGGCGATCGCTAGCACCAACCGCAACTTCGTGGGTCGCATGGGTAGTAAAGATAGTGAGGTGTATCTCGCTAGTCCGCGGATCGTGGCGACGAGTGCCTTAGCTGGTATTATCACAGACTAGGTGCGCTTTCAACGTTTCCACCAGCTCCGTACTACTCCGACTGCTCGCCGGCGCAATTCAGAGGTTGGTCTTGCTCCGAGTGATTTTGTTTTACCGCTTTTTGTGCACGAAGCTCTGAAAAAACCACAAAACATCAAAGCTCTACCAGGAGTGTGTCAGTACTCACTCGGCTCAGTCGTCAGGAAAGTCGAGCAAGTACTCAAGACAGGTGTTAATAAGTTTCTCATCTTTGGTATTCCAAAAATCAAAACCATCGATGGTGCCAATGCTTATGATCCAGACAGCATTGTGTCTAGAGTGATTCAAGTTTTGAAAAAAAAGTTTGGACAACAGATAGAGCTTCAGACTGATGTATGTCTTTGCTCGTATCTGAAATCTGGACACTGTGGACTGCTAAACAAAAATGGCACACTGCGAAACGATGCGACACTCAAAATAATCCAAAAGATCGCTCAAGTCCATGCTACAGCAGGAGCTGACTGGGTCGCACCGAGTGGCATGTGTGACGGTGCGGTAGCTGCTATCCGACAAGTTATTCCGAAAAAAACAAAGATCCTTGGCTATTCAGCCAAGTTTGCGAGTAGCTTCTATGGACCGTTTCGAGCTGCGACGGACTGTGCGCCGACTACGGGTGATCGTCAGACATACCAGCTAAACCCAGCGAATGCCAAAGAGGCCTTGGCTGAAGTCAAGGCTGACCTCGAAGAAGGCGCGCATGCTGTCATGGTGAAGCCAGCTGGACCATATCTCGATGTGATTACCAAGGCACGACAGTTGACTCGCAAACCACTCTACGCTTATCAGGTGTCAGGGGAGTATGTGAGTCTTGTATTAGCTATTCGGCAGGGTTATCTCGGACAGGAAGCGATCCACGAGAGCCTGCTCGGTATCAAGCGCGCAGGGGCTGATCGGATCATCACTTATTTTGCCGATCGGCTGGATTTTTGGTAAACTAACGCAAATCCCTCGACAAGCTCGGGATAATATTTTAAAAACTACATGCTGCCACTATCCAAACGTATCGCGACACTCGGTAGCCATACTGCGCTCCAGATCTTGAAAGGTGCAAAAGATGAAGGCTTCGAGACTATCTGCGTGTGTGAAAAGGGACGCGAAAAGCCTTACAAGATGTTTGGTGTAGCCGATGAGATTATTACTATCGATCATTTCAAGGATTTTTTGAAGATTGAAAAAAAGTTAATCGAGCGAGATGCTATTTTGATTCCACATGGTAGTTTCGTAGAGTATCTCGGACCAGACAAGATAGCCAAGCTCAAAATCCCACACTATGGCACAAAGGGGATCCTAAAGTGGGAAGCAGATCGAGAGCTCCAGCGCAATTGGCTCAAAATGGCTAAGGTCAAAGTGCCAAAGATTTTCAAGAATCCTGCCGAGATTGATCGACCCGTGATTGTAAAGTTCCACGGAGCGCGTGGTGGGCGAGGTTATTTTTTGGCCAACTCGACTGAGGAGTTTCTGCGTAAGATGAAGCAGCATCCACACGAAAAAAATTATGCTATTCAAGAGTATATCATCGGCGTACCAGTCTATGCGCACTACTTTCACAGTCGTGTGACTGGTGAGATCGAGCTGATGGGTTTCGACAAACGCTACGAGTCAAATGCCGATAGTATCGGTCGTGTGGCGGCGGGAGACCAGATCACAGTCGATATTGCGACGAGCTACACGATCGTGGGCAATATTCCACTCGTTGTGCGTGAGAGCTTGCTGCCGAGTATCATCGAGATGGGAGAGCGAGTGGTGAAGGTTAGCCAAAAGATCGAGCCGCCAGGGCTTTTCGGACCATTCTGCCTCGAGGGTGTGATCACGAGTGAGCTGGAGTACATCGTCTTTGAGATCTCAGCGAGGATAGTTGCCGGTACCAATCCCTTCATCAATGGTTCACCGTATACGCAGCTCCGCTACAACGAGCCGATGAGTACGGGTCGGAGGATCGCTCGGGATATCAAGACAGCACTGGAGCAGGATTGTTTAAGCAAAGTGACAGACTGAAATGGATATTTCAAAAACTCTTGCCGACTACGATCACAATAACCTCGCTATCGGTGCACTCGGTGGACATTCAGCACTAGAGGTCTGTCTCGGTGCGAAGAAACAGGGCTTCAAGACAGTCGTAGTCGCGCGTAAAGATCGCCTCAAAACCTACGCCAAGTATCTCAAAACAGACTCAAATACCGAGACTGGCTGTGTCGATGAGATTATCGAAGTAGAGCAATTCGACGATATCCTGAAACCTGAGATTCAAGAGCAGCTGCGTAAGCTCAACGTACTTTTCGTTCACAGTCGCTACTTTTGGGTTTACTTCGATGACTTCGCCAAAGTAGAGCAGGAGTTCAACGTGCCGATCCTCGGTACGCGCGAGCTACTGCGACTCGAGGAGCGCGATCAAAAGCCCAATCAGTATGAGGTTTTGGAGAGTGCTGGGATTCGGATCCCCAAGATATTCAAAAGTGCTAAGGAGATCGACCGTCTGACGCTGACGAAAGTAAATAACGCTACGCGAACTTACGAACGGGAGAATTTCGTCGCAGCTTCGCCAGTAGAGTGGCAGAAAATCGCCGATACCAAAGTCAAAGCAGGAGAGATCACAGAGGAAGCTTTGAAAAATGCCACGATCGAGGAGTTTATCTTAGGTGCGCAGGTCAATTTCAATTTCTTTTACTCGCCACTGTCCAAGCGTCTGGAGCTACTCGGTACAGATACGCGTCGCCAGACGAATCTCGACGGTTGGCTACGGTTGCCAGCAAATGAACAACTCAAGCTAAGCCAAGCAGGAATACAGCCGAGCCATATCGAGACTGGTCATATCGCTGTGACAGTCAAGGAAAGCTTGTTGGAAAAAGCGTACGAAGCGGGGGAGCAGTTTGTAAAAACTTGTCTGAAATATAATCCTAAGGGAATCATCGGACCATTCGCACTACAGGGTGCGATCGAGACCGATGGTAAGCAAGAGGAGCTAATTGTATTCGACGTTAGCTTCCGCATGCCTGGTAGTCCGGGGATCGCGGCGACACCTTACTCGCAGTATCTCTTTGGTCGGTCAGTCAGTCTCGGTGAGCGAGTAGCGATGGAAGTCAAAGCCGCCGTGATGGCTGGTAAGCTAGCAGAGATCACTACTTAGATGAAGCTTGAAACTAAATTTCTCGGACTGAAAATGACGAATCCGCTGATCCTCGCCAGTGGGATCCTCGGCACGACGGGTGCGAGTCTGGCGAATGTCGCGCGTAGTGGAGCGGGTGCGGTGACGACGAAGACGATCTTCCTCAAATCACGTAAGGGTCATCCCAATCCGACTGTACTCCATCTCGGCGGTGGCAACTGTATCAATGCAGTGGGGCTACCTGCTGGCGGTATCGAGACTGGTCTCGATGAGATTGATGCTTTTCAGCAGTCCTCCGACACACCGCTCATCGCTAGTATCGGGGCAGAGCGACTCGCAGACTGGGCGAAGATTGCCAAGGTGATAAGTGAAGAAGGCATGCCCGATGCTCTCGAGGCGGATATCAGCTGTCCCAACGTCGAGAAGAGCATGGCAAATATCGCTTTCGATCCGCGGAAAACTACTCAAGTCGTGCGCCGAATCCGTAAGGCGACGAAATTACCACTCATCATCAAGCTCAGTCCCAACGCACCGAATATCGTCGAAGTAGCCAAAGCAGCAGAACTAGCTGGAGCCGACGCGCTCAACTGTGGTAACAGCGTCGGTCCGGGTATGGTGATCGATATTGAGGCTCGCAGTCCAATCCTCGCGAATAAAGTCGGTGGACTCTCGGGACCCATGATCCACGCTATCGCTGTGCGGTGCGTGTGGCAGGTCTCGCAGGCGGTCAAAATACCCGTCATCGGTACAGGCGGAGTAGCGACTGGTCGGGACGCGCTGGAGATGATCCTCGCTGGGGCTAGCGTGGTTGGCATTGGTTCAGCCGTCGCCCACCGTGGAGTCTCTGTCTTCGCCAAAGTCGCGACCGAGATGGAGCAATGGCTAAAAAAAGAAAAGGTAAAGAGCTGGCGAGAGCTACGAGGGAAAGCTAAATAAGCTCTTGAATTCGTTCGATCTTATCTGCTTTACCAGTTTTGGTGTCCAGCTCTACTGCTACGCCGCAGACTACTACTGGACCAGTTTCTTCGACTTCGAGCTTTTTGCCGACTCCAGTAGTGAAGCGCTCACGAGCGATCTCGATCTTCGCCCCGATGACGCTCTCGCGTGGTCCACAGAAGCCTGCGTCGGAGATATACGCTGTACCACCTCGCAATACACGCTCATCGGCTGTCTGGACGTGTGTATGCGTGCCGACGACTACGCCGACCTGTCCGTCGAGGTAGTGCCCCATCATACTTTTTTCGCTCGTTGCCTCGGCGTGGAAGTCAACGAAGCTATGCCTTACTTTTAGCTTCTGTGCCGTAGCCAAAAGTTTATCTGCTGCAGTGAAGGGATTATCAATCGGCTCGCCCATGAAGACGCGTCCCATTAGATTGGTGACGAAGAGTTTTTGTTTGCCTTTTTTCAGCACGAAGTGAGTTTGCCCTGGTACACTCGCTGGATAGTTCGCCGGACGAGTTAGTGGTAGTTTGTTGTCTTTCAACAATTCTATGCCCTCCGGTGTGTCAAAGATATGATTGCCACTTGTGAAGCCGTCCACACCAGCATCTAGCAGCTCGTCGATCTGCTTCCAGCCAGGTCCGTGTCCGTGGGCGAGGTTCTCTACGTTTGCTAATACAAAATCAGGAGCGTGTTTTTTGATTAATTTGGGCAATACTTTTTTCAGACCTGTGCGACCAGGTTTGCCGTAGACGTCGCCAAAGAATAAGATTTTCATGAACTTAATTCTACCAAATATGAAAGGTAAACGAGGAGTCGGTGAACGGGGTGAGCAGCTGGCAGCTGAGTTTTTGAAAAAACTGGGCTATGAGGTAGTAGCGCAGAATTTTTACACTACTTTTGGCGAAGTTGATCTGATCTGTCGTGCTGGTGAGCAGCTGATCTTCGTCGAGGTCAAGCTAAGGAATTCAAACAAGTATGGTACAGCGCTCGAGGCTGTCACGCCAAAAAAGCTAGCAAAAGTAGTGCTAGCGGCGCAGGAGTGGCTCCAAAGAAACAACCTTGAGAATTCAAATTGGCGAGTAGATATAGTCACGATTGAAGATGGAAAGATCGAGCACTATCAGAATATTGGTAGCTAAAAAATAGCCCCCAGAGGGGTAAACCTCCGGGGGCGGATGCGCGCTCTGCAGTGCGTATCCGCATTCCCATAAAGGGCAGGATAGGCATATAAACAGAGCAGCAAGTTGCGTGAGGGGTGGACAAACCATCTCTCGCGTTCCCTACCGTTCTTCGGCAGATTATTTTGGAGCTGCCACTCCGGTTTTTGGCTTGAAAGATTCAAACCTGAAAGATTTGAGGTCTTTTATTAGGTTTGTTTTTGTTTTAGCCAGCCACCCCGACATTCATAGAAATGAAGCAAGAGAAGCCAGTAGAAGGACCTATTCTCCAAAACTCAAAGAGAAGAGAAGAAAGGCTGCCTTTCGGTAGGCGGGTCCGTAGCCGCGGACCGTATATCTGCACCTTTTGCAAGGTTACGATATACCGAGGTGCTATCGAGGTTTACTGGGAAGAGTAAATCGAATTTGGCATCTCGCTATCGAAAAGTAGGGAAGAAGCCCGTCCAAGTAGCTAGCAAGCTAGCTGCGAGTAAGTACTGAACGGGTTCCTTCCCCAACCGAAAGGGCTTTTGTGGTAGATTGTATCCGGTCTTTCAAGGGTGCTTTGGGAGTGCGAGTAAATTATTTCTCAAAGACCGTGTATAAGTTTAACACATTTATCTTTTATTGTCAAGTGTCTGGAAAGCTTTTTCTTATCGTTGGACCGAGTGGCGTCGGCAAGGGGACACTAGTCAATATTTTACGTGAGCGGTACTCGGAGTTTTACTATCCGCCGAGCGTGACGACGCGTCCGCCACGCGATGGGGAAGTCGAAGGTGAGGTTTATCGTTTTATCTCTGATGCTGAGTTTGAAAAGCTGAAAGAAGCAGGTGAGCTACTCGAGTGGGCGGTCGTCCATGCGACGAAGAAATACGCCACGCTCAAGCAGCCTATCTTAGAGGCAATCAAATCCAATAAGACTGTAATTCGCGAAGTGGATATCCAAGGTCTCAAATCAATCCAACAAGTATTAAAACCAACACAATTCACATCGATCTTCATTTCGCCACCAGATCTCGATACTATTCGACAGCGAATCCTCAAGCGTCAGCCAAAAATCAATCCAGTAGAGCTAGAGAGGAGATTGTCTAGTGCGGAGACCGAGTTGGCAGAAAAAACTATTGCAGACTACGAAGTGATCAGCAGAGAAGGAAAAATCGAAGAACTGGTCACAGAAGTTTTACAAATTATTAACTCAAAACAAGATCTCGTCTCAAATAGCGCCGCGTAGCGAGTATGCTGGCGAGTACTCCGACTAGTACAGCAGCGAGGATTTGCCAGCCCAATACGATGATGAGGCTGTTGTTATAGTTTGTCGTTGCCAGATTCAAGAGTTCACCATACCCACCACTCAGTATACTTAAGTCAATATTCTTTAGTAATAAAAAAAACACACTTGTACCAAGTGAAGCAGCCACAGCACCAAAAAACGCACCCTCGAGTATAAAAGGTAGACGGATGAATTGACGAGTCGCACCGGTCAGACGCATGATAGTGATCTCTGTTTGGCGTGACATGATAGTGAGTCGGAGTACTGCCACGATGATCAAGAGTGCCAATAGCCCAAAAGCCAAAGTAGAAAGCCAGCTAACCTGCCTCAACGTCTGATCGAAGGCAAGGATTTTATTAGTTGTATTGGTAGCAAGTTTGCCAGTAGCGGGATTATCGAGATTGAGTAAATCAGCGAAACGACCGGCTGCCAGATAATCAAGAATCGGCTGATGTAAACTTGCTGAAGCTGAGATCACCAGTGTAGCTGGCAAGGGGCTTTTGCTTGAGTTACGCACTAGCCAGTCTGCTAGATCTGGATTGGTCGACTGAAAATCAGCCAAAAATCCATCAAATGCTTCATCGGCAGAAATAAAAGTAAGCGTACGTATATCTGGAAAAGCATCTTGTAACTCTGCTTTTAGTGAGTTGACTTGAAATTCATCAACTGGTTTTTGAAATGGTAAAGCAAGCTCAAGTTGCTCATTGATTAGCTGTACAGCAGTTGACTGAGCGAAACTAGCGAAGATAACACCATTGAAAAGTAAAAAAAGCAGCGTAATAATCAAAACTGCGGTGAGACTAGCTAATCCATGACGAAAGATATTTTGGAGAGTTGTGCGAAGAATGCGCCAGATTATAATCATTTGGAAAATTTTTTGAGCTTAGAGGACTTATATTTGGCAGGATAGAAAGGTCGTAAGCGAATTATTTGAGGAGTCAGACCATGTTTTTTTAGCGCGGTTCTTAGCTTAGAGATGGAGAAAGTTTTTTGATCATATCCAAGCGCGATAATGTTTGGCTGGAGGTGTACTATCGGCTGGAGGAAATCATTGGCGTGTCCGAGTCGAGCCGATGAAACGTTTGGATCATGAGCGACACT
>VAPL010921116.1_pt1 | contig 17259 bp, 15 predicted proteins | sample 3395061 | NCBI WGS metagenome assembly VAPL01 (sample SAMN08290444, study PRJNA428436) | hydrothermal vent metagenome | isolation source: Deep-sea hydrothermal vent chimney 2 | place: Pacific Ocean: Juan De Fuca Ridge | depth 2182 m m | reverse complement strand
TTTTGATTGCTTCCACATCGCCGGTGTCTGCCACAATCGTGGTCATTTCTTTAAGTTGGTCTAATAAATTTGCCATTGCATCCTCCTAATTAAATTACAAAGTCTATAAGTAATACATAAAATAACCCAAACATTATATCTCAATTTAAAGTAGAAACTGCTTCTACCTTACATAACAATACAAACCTAGCAAATGTAAAACAATATTAATTCTGTTTACTTAAGCTTACATGTCATCAATACTTTTTATTAAGTATTCATATTTTAGTTGTTTACCATGTTGCAACATAAAGAAAATATTTCAAATAATGCATTAACACTGTTGGCTGAGAGTAGCAAATGGACACTTGCGCGCCATCAATGGCTTGTCGACAATATGCATAGTATATTAATGGATGAAAGTCCACCCTCGTTTGATAAGTTATACAAGTTTAATGATATCGTATCTAAGAACGCAAAGCTGACAGATGACCTTAACCATCATTTTAACTTAGTAAAAGCAACACTTGAATCCATGTGGGAAGATACGATATCAGCTAGCCAACCCGTTTCAGGCCTTACAATGCATGATCAATTGGGAAATTACCAAAGACTAACGCACAATTTTTTGGCATTAGTTCAGGAAGCCAACCAAGAACTATGGCAAGAATATGCTACACGTAATTTCCTGACAGGCACTTGGGCAAGATTAAAACTACAATCGTGCCTAAGCCAAGCATTAGAACATGCAAAACAACATAAAATAGCATGCTCAATAGCCTTGTTAGATCAAAATAAATTCAAATCAATTAATGATCAATGGGGACATGCGACAGGAAATGAAGCGCTGGTCAAAACAGCAACACTCATTGAAAAAAATTTAAGGCGAAAAGACAAGGTTTTCAGGTGCGGTCATGATGAATGGTTAATTTTAATGCCAGATGTTGGCACTGTTCTAGCAGAGAATATCATGCAAAGAATTGCAGCAGTATTTGAAATACACGAATTTGAATACAAAGAAGGAGAAGTGTTTAAATCAACTTTCTTCCATGGCATCGCCGAAGCTGCCAATGCGAACACCGCAGAAGAATGGATATTGGCAGCTGATGCCCATCTTTATTCTCATAAAACCAAGCAAATGCAACATTAATCTTCATGTGCTTGATAATCAATGATAGGTAATTGTAAGCTGAATATTGTTGGCTGGCCAATATCACTATCCACCTGAATAAGCCCTTGATGCTTTTCAGCCACCGTTTTTACAAAATATAATCCTAACCCTGCACCTTCTGACATTCTCTCTTGCCCTTTAACACGAGAAAATCTTCTAAATATATTTGCCTGCTCAACAGCTGAAATACCCACACCTATGTTAGTGACCGAAAATATTGCTTGTGTTTTATCATTATTTAAAGTTAAGAAAATATCCACAACTGTATTGTTGTAACCATACTTAACCGCATTGGAAATTAAATTAAGCACTGCACGATGAAGTAAGCCAAAGTTCCCTTTTACCCAGACAACACCTTCAACAACATTTCTTTGCAAACCCATGTTTTTTTTAATAGCACTTGCATATACATCATCTACTGCTTGGTGAATGAGTCCAGCAAAATCCACTTCATTAAAACTACTCACTTCCATCATTTCCGCCCGTGATGCATGCAAAAAATCCTCTGAAAGTGACAAAGCTTGTGACAATGGCTGTTGCAATTTGGATGACAGGTGCTGGTATTCTTTTAATGCCATCAATGCTTTAGCGATTGGCGCTCGTATATCATGCGAGATAAATGCCAACGTCTCCTTTCTGTCATTTTGTAAAAACCTTAATTGCTGTGTCGCTGCTCGCACTTGTGCAATTCGAGCACTAAACCTATCGTAACCTTCTAAACCTAAACCAGTTTTTTGCAAAGGCATAGTAATTAAATGATGTCTTAAATAATCCAACTCAAAATCTAAAAACTTTTGCGCAGCTTCTAACTTACGCCAACTCCAAATAGGGTATGCCAATAACAATGGTACCAATGCAGCCGAAGGCGGCACCCAAATATTCAACAACCGCGGCAACAACCCAAAAAACATAACAAGTAACACTACAAAAAATAATGTACTTAAAAAACCTGATAAAGCATGCAGCTTAGGCAACCATAATAATGGCAATACTGCGATGATAAAAACCAACATAGTAGATAACCAAAATGGCGCATCAGTAATTAAATTGTCGTTCCGTAATGACTCTAATAAATTCGCATGAAACTCTACACCAGCCATAGGCATGCGCAATCCTGAAACAGGCGTTGTCAAAAGATCGCCCATTCCCAAAGCCGTTGCGCCTACTAATACAATTTTGTTTTCAAATAGCCCTTTAGGGTAATTGCCATTGAGCACTTGCACATACGAGACTCGTTGGAAATGGCCTGGTGGCCCCACAAAATTGATTCTACGTTGTTTGTTTCTAGCTAATCGATATTGATTGCTCTGTTTTTCTGAAGTATTTTTTAAAAAATTATTTTTAGTCTTTTGCTTTTCTACCGTATTAATAACGGCCTGAGAAAATAATTGCCATGCCGGTGTACCCATACCTTCAAATAAATAAATGCTTCTCGCAATACTATCTTCATCCAGTACGGCATGTACTCTGCCAATATCGGCTACATGTTCCATCAAGTCGGGCAAAGGTAAAATCTCTACTATTTGACCATTCGCTCTGGTTTCTTCTAGCATCATCGGCAAGACAACATTACCCGCTTCAGCGATTGCGGCTGCCAATGCTTTATCTGCTAAGGGATCATGTTTATCTGCCTCAGAAAAAATTACGTCAAAACCTATGGCTGCTGTATTTTCATTTTTTAGGCGATGAATTAATGTGGCATGTGTTGTTCTAGACCAAGGCCAACGTCCTAACTGAGACAAGCTATTTTCGTCAATAGCAACAATCAAAACATCCTTAGGCGCATCAATACTAAAAATCTTTTGCCCTACATCAAAGATAAGATTATCAACACGACTAAAGAGATTGCTTGCTTGCAATACGGCCGCTATCAACAGCAACATCAAAGCTGACGATGCTAAATCGTTGAACTGCAACCGGTTTAATGTAAAGCTAAACACTATTGTGGATATGCATCAAATTTATAGCTAGCCTCAGGGCTTACCGACCCATCACCATCAACATGCTTAATTAACAAGGTTTGTGGACCATATTCTTTAAGCAAGAAATTAAATTGACCTTTTATATCTTGACCTACCCATACCTTACTTTGATTGTTCACTTCATTATCAACATCCACTTCATATGTAAGGCCCTTTAGTGGATCAGCCAATGTCACAAAAACTCTATTTTTTACAACCTCAATTTGAAGCTGACTAATATCTGGTTTGGGCGGTAAAGCTTTAAAATTAAATTGGCTTTTATTCACAAATGGACCAAGGTCATCAGCACCATTTTTCGTTTTCCCAATGCTGGCGACTCGCCAAAAATACTGGCCTGGAACTAAAGCTTCTTTTAATTGAAAAGTTTCCTTGTCGACACGTTGTTTAACGAGCACTTTCTCAAAAGCAGCGTCATAAGCAATCTCTACCAGATAAGATTTCACGTCGTTCACGGCATTCCACTTAAATTCAGGCTGTGCAGTTCTTACCGTACTATCTAACGTCGGCTGCATTAGCACAGGCGCAAACGGTCGTGCATTAACATCAAACTGTTTTATTGCATCGTACCCAGCCAGTCCAAGCTTATCCTTAGCACGTACACTCAAATAATATTGGCCATCAGGCACATCGGTAAAAACCAATTGATTGCCTTGAGACTCAGCTTCTGCAACAACTTGTTTAAACTGATTGCTAGGTGACACTTTTCCCATCCAAGCAACGGCACCTTTTTGTCTCGGCATATCGAAACTAATTGGCAATGTTGTATATTGTGTTTTCAATTGCGATATATCTGCTGCTGGTAGTAATTCCACTGGCGGAATGGGTGGCTTGCCTTTTTCAGCAAGGCTACCATAACCTTTTTTTACACTAATTTTTTTACCTAATGCAGCAAGCACAACCTCACCATCCAACGTTTCTTGCTTCATAGACTTCACATCTGCCCGCACACGGAACTTAGTTCCCCTTACTGCTGCAATCGCGCTTGGTGTAATAATTTGCATGTCATTACTAGGGATATGATTGGGGTTTGCATGCGTCTCTGTTTGCCCTTGTTGCAAGCGTAATTTAGTATCAACCATTGCCCCGCCGCTATAGATACTTAACGTATCTAACACCAAAACCGAATTAGACGACAACGTTGTCTCTGAACCGTCAGCAAAGCGTAATACCACTTTACTATTTTCTTTCGTGACCAATTTTGTGCCTGCACTGAGCTTTTGCCCAACCGTGATCATCTGAAATGTATTGCTTGTTTTTTGCAACTTTGCATGACCTGATACTACAATCACTTCAGCAGAAGCTGGCCCTTGTTTCAAAAGAAACACGGGTACAAGTAATGTCTTACCCACCGGAATATAATGAGGATTTTTAATATGATTGATACGCTGCAGTATTTTCCAATCATCGGGATTAATCAAATGGGCTTTACCAAAATTAATTAGGTTGTCACCAGGACGTACTGTATAACGCCAATTGACAGCGTCTGCTGCTAAAGCGTACTGACAAAAAAAGGTAAATAGCAAGATAACCGTTACTTTAAATTTCAAGAACCTAGCTAGTGAAAACCTTAACATGAGTCTCTATTCCAATCGCGCCAGACGATAGCCTTGTTGATAAACAGAAATTAAACGCCACCCAAACTGAGGCAACAACTTAAGCTTACTACGTAAGTGACTCACATGCACGTCTATGGTGCGTGTATCAATGTCAGGCGTTGTTCCCCAAATCACTTTTGTTAAGTGATTTCTTGCAAGCAAAACACCTTCTTGCCTAAAGAAATATAATGCTAAGTCGATTTCTTTTTCAGTCAGCTTAATAGGTATACCATCTAACACAAACGTTCTCTTAGAAAAATTAACGATTAAGTTGTTATACTCAATGACATTCAATGCTTCCGCCTTAGGGTTGGCGCGACGATAAAGTGCATTGATTCTAGCCAGTAGCACTTTAGGGTTTGGCGGCTTAACAATGTAATCATCTGCCCCTGACTCAATCACATCTGTTACATCCTCCTCAGCGTCATACCCTGTTAAAAACACTACGGGTGGGTATTGGCCTCTAATTTTCAAGCTTTCCAGTACTTCTCTACCACTCATGTCCGGCACGTCCCAATCCAATAAGGCAAGATCATACTGCTCTTCTTTAAGCGCTTTAAGACACGCGCGCCCTGAAGAAAAATGGTCAACCTCAATACCTGATGCGCGTAAGACAGCGGCAATCTCCTCAGCAAATAAAATATCGTCTTCCAAAAAAGCAATTTTCATTCATTATCCCAATAACGTGGCAACTAATATTTTACCAAAACAAGCATAAGCACAATGTAAACTATTATTAATTCTGCAATAAAGCACTTACAAACAATGTTGCAACCGTTAAATCTGCGCTAGTCCCAGGATTAATGCCTTTCTGTTTTAAATTCTGATCAAACTGCATTAGTTTGGATTGATATTGTTTAGGGTTTGTTTGTTTTAAAAATGCTGTTTTATGTTGCAATGCTATCGCTTGCAAATCATTAGCTACCTTAAACCCATATTTACGCACAACATGGCTATCTAGATAATTTGCCATCCAAAATAAATGTAACGCCGTTACCGCCCATGCAGGATTCTGCCAAAGTGCTAATGCAACTTGATATTGCAATAAGCCGACATAAAATACATCATTAAAACCATTACTATACTGCAATGCAATAACATCCCTGTCTGCCGCCGTTTTCATTGCTTCTAACAAAGTGCATTGCGCCTCATTTTGCACATCGTGTGAGTAGCCTGACCCTAACCCAGCTGGCTGCGCTAATGTAATGGCATTAAAAGCTGATTGCGCATCATCAATTGTGCTATTTGCCAATATTTGCAGTAGTTTCTTGTGCAAAGCATCTTTTTTAATGTCTTTCATTTGTAAATTGATAGCGGCATGAATAATGGGTGCACATAGAAGCACAATGCCTAAATTAGTATTGCACCCTACTGCTTGCCAAGTAGCGTCAACAGCACAATTAATACGTGCTCCTAGTGTTAATTCAGGTCGTGCAATAACGGCAGATGAAACGCTCGCACTTTTAATGAAATCCTGTACGACCATGCCATGACCATCGGCGAATAGATGAACATTGCCAGGTTTAAGTGCTTCGATTTCTGCCAAACAAGCAGCCTGATAGGTTTGCGCTAAATAATGATTTATATTCACGGCGCTAGCTTAACAAGTCATCAACTAACATTTGCGCAATATTAGCATTCGTTGTAGCCTGCAGCCCCTGCCAGGCAGGGATGCTATTAACTTCCAATACAAACAGATCACCATTTATATCTCGAATAATATCAACACCACAGTAGTCAATTTGTAATATTTTTGCTGCTTGTAATGCTATCGATAATATATCCGCATTTTCAGCTGACTCACAAAGCGCACCTTGGGCGACATTGTTCAGCCAATTTTTTCCACTACGGCGCATGGTGGCGACCACATTCTGCTGTATGACAAACACGCGATAATCATGGTAGTCATCCCCTGTATTGATGAACTGCTGTAAATAAAAGACACCCTCAACAAAAGCATCTTTAGGCAAAGGTAACCGTGTTTTAGTTCCAAGCAGCTTTACGCCTTTACCTTGAGAGCCAAATAAAGGCTTTATCACCAATTGATTCCCTTTAGAAAGTTGCTGCTTAATCACATCATGGGCAAACGACCGGGACTCACACACCCATGTTGCTGGTGTCGGCACCCCATTGTTTTTAAGTAAAAAGCTGGTCATCGCCTTATCGACAGTACGCTCAATTGCTTTTGCATCGTTATAAACGCGTACGCCCTGTAATCGTAAAATATGTAAAATATTCAGCCGCGTAATGACTTGCTGCAAAGTGCCTGCAGCAATGCCACGCACAAATGCAATGCTAGGGATAGCATCAAAATGCGGAATAACAAGCTTTGGCTTATCACCCGTTAAATCAAGCTGACAGTTTTGCAACTCGACAAAAACAGCCTCGTAACCGCGCGCTAGAAAAGCATATTTTAACGCACGTCCATGCCAACCACCTTGCTGAGAGACTTCATCAGAAAAAATAGGGACTTTAATCATTAAAGTATAACTTTAATAGTTAGTTATAATCAATTGAATTAATTAATTAAATGACTCATTAATGAGCGCTTCATCAAATGCACCCGCAAAAAAACTATTACCTGTCTCCATGTTCGTCACCGTTACCTTAGCAGGGGAAAATAGCAATGGATCTATTTGATAAAAATCCATGTTAACGGCTTTAAATATCTCGGCGAATGGACGACCATAATCTTTAGAGGCACTACTCGGCATCTTGCTTGTTAACTTAGCCGCTTCCTCATCAGTGCATTTCACATACAGGTGCACGAACCCACCAAACAGAATCGCATCGTTTGTTCTACCCATGCCTGTTAAAAAGTCAGGGGATGGTGGTGAAATAGGCGCAATACCATAGCCATCCACAAATTGTTCTAATGGAAAATGTAACGCATGTAATTTATGTAAAGCCACTTCTAACACGCGCGCTGTTATTTGCACGGTTCCTGCTAAGCTGCTTGTTGGCGTTAGAATAAAAGTAAGATTAGCCGTCGCAATTTCAGTATCCCGCGATACTTTCTCAATCACCTCTACTGGCGGGACTTTGTCAGTTTCTAACACCAACACTGTTCGTGCGCACGTATCTTTATATTCCAGCTCAGTAAAAATTTCTTCGCGTTGTGCAATGGCACGTGCTGGCCCGCTGCCTAAAGAGAAGAATTTTTCGTGTGACAATGCCCAGCCTGCATACTGGCTACCCAAACAAGCCAATACTGGGCGCATGGCGTGCACCTTAATACTGAGTGGCCACTGCTTAAACGTACTATCATTTTGCAGCGTCACATCACCTAATCCACCCATGCATATTTCTGCAATACGTCGACCTGCCTCTAAACCACCAACAACATCTATGCCAGCATCAATAATTGTGGCGCCAGTGGTGTGTGTAGAGGTACTTAAATTAAGCGCACTAGCATTTGCAAGTAAATTGTCTAGCAAAGGCAGCGTACGTTCGTTAATACTCACATTTGTCATTTCTTTAAAACCCATCGATATATAATTATAAAATTTAAGTTAAAAATTCACTTTCAAAGGCCAAGGCACGTGCCTGCACTCTATTTTTAGCAAGTGCAGATGTTTCCGCCTCCGCTAACACGGTACAAATTGGCATGCCACTCTTAAAACAACGCCCAGTTTCAGGGACGTCACTAAGCCATAAGGGCCAGCCATGCGTACTGCTCACTAAAGTATCACACTTAGCATAAACCACTTGATGCGCCTGACTACTTTGACACACTAAATGTTTTGTCTTAACACTATCCACGCTAGAGCTCTTTTTACTTGCGGCTATATGCATCGCCATTAAATTATCTTGCTTAAACGTATATAAATCCATACTTGCACTTAAACGTGGGTTGATTTCTAGCACAACAACATCATCACCTATACAGATAGCATCACAACTATTTAAGCCTACTAAACTTAACGCTTGAGATAGTTTTTTCACATAACTTGTGAAATTAGCTTTAGCAGATACGCTAATGTCGGCATGACTTGCTGCACCCTTATATCGAAAGGGTACATTTTTATCAGCGCTCAGCCATTGTTCATTAAATCCTACAACATTTACGTCCTGTTCCACAGCTAAAAACAAACAGGAGACTGACTGCCCTTCTTGAAACTTTTGGTAATAAACGCCCTTTTCTGCAGGATTGCGATCATCAACAAATGCAATATGGGCGCCACCACTATTTCCAATTTCTTTTTGCAACCATCCTTTAGTTTCCAAGGGTTTTCTATCAGCAACTTCAGGATAAGGCACACCCAAATGACTACATAACTTAAAAAAATGGCCTGGTATCTTGCACTGCTTAATCACGTCCGGAGCATTGCCTAAAACGCTAACATAGCGGCTAATCTCATTTAAAACGTCAGGGGCCTTCTCAAACCCTGCCCCATAGCAAAAACCAACAATTCTATCCAAATCAATGTTGGCCATTATTTCAAGTAATTCACCACTATTTAACTGCCCATTATGCTGATGCACTACATAAACACACTTGGCCAATTGCTTAGTGTCCACATCTGCAAAACAATCGATTGCAATAACTTCATAGCCAGCATCTACTGCAGCTTTAACATAAGGCCTGCTAGCAATCGCAGCAATAATGAGTGTTTGTTTATTTGCCGTCACCACATGCAGCAATCTCCGCGGCGTTAGCACATGCAAGCTCAAACGCTTGATTGTAATCAAGATGAAGTGGAGATTCGCTGTCTAGCATTTGCTGTAATAGCTTATGTTGTGTGGTGTATTTAAGCTGCCCAACAGCCAACGCACCAAAACCTGTAATAGGAGTATCGCCGATAAGCGCACCATTAGTCATTACATCTACGCCGTCAATGCCAGATGGTGCTACTGCATTCACATCGGCCATCACTTTTAAAGTTTTAGAATCAGCATAATCAGTTGCTTCAATAACCCTAACGCCAGCAGGTGTTGTGCATAGCGCCACTGTTGCTTTTTGCAAGGCCGCTTTTTTAGCACTAGCGTTACTACCATCAATAACAGTTAATGTGATGCCATAGCGTTGCTGCACATTGTCAACATAAGCCTGCATCGTTACCACGTCTCTGTGCGCTATCATGTGCACAGTTGCACCCTGTTTTGCAGCAATCAATGCCGCCGTTGTACCCACAGTGCCATTAGCGCCAAAAATAGCGATTATTTGTTGGTTTAATGTTTCTTGTCTGCTTTTTAAAAATTGATCTACTTTTGCTAACATAGCAGCCGCTGTCGTAAACGCACCAGATGGATCTGAAAAGGTAGAAGCTTCAAATGGTGGGAACATGGCACCTTTTGCTTTTTTTTGCATATCAAGTGCTAAGTGAATATCTCTACCACCAAAAAACAAAGCTTCACGTTTAATGCCGCTTGGGCTACGTGAAAAAATGGCATCCTGTGTTAATGCACTCACCTCATCTAAAGTAACATTAATATAAGGCATGATTTTTTCATAGCCCGCATCAAACGCCATGTTGACATCAAATGGACTGGCATTTTTAGCGGCGGTTATTAAATGCAAAATACTTACTTTTTTCATATTAGCTCTTTCATGTATTTTCATTCCCTATATTAATACTAGCGCCTGTATTATTCGCCGAACAAACAAGCCAAGCTAACTGTTGCTCTTTAAATACTGATTTCAATTGTACCAAGTATTGCTCAGCCGCATCTTCGCTCTCAACAACAGCAAAACCTGTTGGACCCCAAGAACTTTGCCCTACACATGCCACGCCTTCTTCAGATAAAAAATGTAATACTTTAGTCACTAAAGCACTTGCATAACGCCCGCCTTGCACCGGTGAAAAATAATCTCCTGTATAAGCTTGTAACGCAGCAATCGCTTTACCAAATGCATCTAAATCACCATCATGCAATGCAGGCAAAGCCTGCATCAGTATCTGGTGGCTAATTTTTTCCGTTGCTTGCAAGTCAGCATTTTCTAAAACAGCAAAAGCGTCAGCCTCTTCAACACCGTGCACACCAACATGCGCATGATCAAAAATCAAGATTATTCGCCACGATGAAGGAAAACGATGCTGTGCAATAATAGGAGGTACTTTCGTGTGTGCACCTCTACCACCATCTAACACCAGTCCACCATGCACAAAAGTACCCACACCGATACCAGAACGCATACCCCGTCCAATAATAGAAGCGATTTTTACTGGCGACAAATCAAGTTTAAACAACTGATTAATACCAGCGCCAACTGCAAGCGCCATTTGTGTTCCAGAACCCAATCCAAAATGCCTAGGAATCTCTTCATGCACTTTAATACTGACATCTTGCTTAATTTGAGCATATGCCAATATTGTAGATTTGCTTTTACGCACATAATCAGCCTCTATTGTCTCACCAAAAACGTGATTACCGACGGCCAACTCTATCAAGGTGCTTGGTGCATTTAAGCCCAAACCCAAACTACCAAAACGCCGACCAAGCTGACCACTTAAGTCAAAAAAACCCATATGCAATCTTGCAGCAGTTTTTACAAATAGATGGGGATTAATAAACTGTTGATTTTCAGACATTTTCTAGTGCATTGTTCATTTATATTAAATTAATCATTATATATAGTTGTTCCCAACCCTAAAAGACTATTCAACATAGCGTGACACCAATAAATGAATTTGGCATAATGTACCTAGTATATAAATTATAAATAGCAATTAATCTGCCTCATCAAAAGCATTCAATTTCGTGAGCATTAAAATTTTTAGTCTTAAAATTAAAGGGGTTCTGTATGTCTAATCTTGTCATTCCGTTTGAAGAGTTACGCAATACTGATGTGCCATCTGTCGGCGGTAAAAACGCATCATTAGGGGAAATGATCTCGCAACTAAGCGCTAAAGGTGTGCGCGTCCCTACTGGCTTTGCCACAACAGCCGATGCTTACCGAGAGTTTTTAGCCGAAAGCGGGTTAGATAAAAAAATTAATGCAGAACTTGATGCTTTAAATGTAGATGATACGCAAGCCCTTGCAAAATGTGGCTCAAAAATACGTGAGTGGATTATGGACACCGAGTTCTCTCCTGCATTAAAAAAGGCAATCGAAGGCGGCTACAATCAATTAATTGAAAAGTCGGCCAAGGGCACTACATTCGCCGTACGTTCATCTGCGACAGCAGAAGATTTACCAGATGCCTCATTTGCGGGGCAGCAAGAAAGCTTTCTAAATATTCATGGTTTAGACAATATTAACCATGCCATTAAAGAAGTGTTTGCTTCACTATACAACGACCGCGCTATTTCATACCGCGTACATAAAGGTTTTGTACATGCTGATGTCGCCTTATCAGCTGGCATCCAACAAATGGTGCGAAGCGATATCGGTTGTGCTGGTGTGATGTTCACCATTGATACTGAATCTGGCTTTAAAGATGTCGCGTTTATTACATCTTCGTACGGCCTAGGCGAGACCGTCGTACAAGGCTCAGTTAACCCCGATGAATTCTATGTACACAAACCATTATTAGCACAAGGAAAACCCGCGATAGTACGTCGTACCATGGGTTCAAAACTGATTAAGATGGTGTTCTCTGATGCAACACAAGCAGGTAAATCAACTGACATCGTCGATATCGACCCTGCCGACTCTGACCGTTACTCACTCTCAGACGAAGATATATTGGAGCTTGCTACCTACGCAATCACCATTGAGGAACACTACGGTTGCCCAATGGATATCGAATGGGGTAAAAATGGCTTGGATGACAAACTATACATCTTACAAGCACGCCCTGAGACCGTTAAATCTCAAGAAGCAATGAGCAACGTCACTGAAACCTACACTCTACAAAAACATTCAAGCACTCCGTTAGTGATTGGTCGTGCTGTCACGCAAAAAGTCGGGGTTGGCCCAGTACGCATTGTGTTAGATCCAGATGATATGCATGAAGTACAACCAGGTGACGTACTTGTCGCAGATATGACGGATCCTAACTGGGAGCCTGTAATGAAACGTGCGAGTGCATTAGTCACTAACCGCGGTGGTCGAACATGCCACGCGGCGATTATCGCGCGCGAGTTAGGTATCCCCGCTATCGTCGGCTCAGTTAATGCAACCGACCTGCTTCGTGAGGGTGAAGTGGTGACGGTGTCCTGTGCAGAAGGCGAATCAGGCTTTGTTTATCACGGTGCGCTTGACTACGAAGTAACTACACAAGAAAATCAGGCACTGTCTAAACCACCTTGCAAAATCATGATGAACGTTGGCAACCCTGATATGGCATTTGGCTTTTCACAAATCCCTAATGATGGTGTCGGCCTAGCTCGCTTAGAATTCGTCATTAACAATATGGTGGGCATACATCCTAAAGCCATCTTAAATATTGATGCGATGCCAGCGGCAGTGCAAGAAACCATCCACAACCGTGCACGCGGTTATGCTAACCCCAAACAATTCTATATAGATAAAGTGGCCGAAGGTGTAGCAACCATTGCCTCTGCTTTTTATCCTAAACCTGTGATTGTCCGTACCTCTGATTTTAAATCTAACGAGTATAAAAAACTGGTTGGCGGTGATATATACGAACCAGATGAAGAAAATCCAATGATCGGGTTCCGTGGTGCAGCACGCTACATTGCGGAAGACTTTAGAGCGTGTTTTGACATGGAATGCCAAGCCATGAAGCATGTAAGAGACACCATGGGGTTAACCAATGTTGAGCTCATGATTCCATTTGTTCGCACGCTAGAAGAAGCCAAAGCAGTGACTGAGATCATGGCAGAGAATGGACTCAAACGCGGTGAAAATGGCTTGCGTCTTATCATGATGTGCGAAATTCCATCGAATGCATTAATCGCTGAACAGTTTTTAGAATACTTTGATGGTTTCTCTATTGGTTCTAATGACTTAACCCAGCTGACTTTAGGTATGGATAGAGACTCTGGACTATTAGCAGACGGTTTTGATGAACGTAACGATGCGGTTAAAGAATTACTTAAAATGGCGATTAGCACCTGCAATCGTTTAGGCAAATATGTGGGCATATGTGGACAAGGGCCATCAGACCACCCCGACTTTGCTGAGTGGCTTGTTGCTGAAGGCATCCAGTCACTTTCATTAAACCCAGATACCGTTGTAGCAACATGGCAACGTCTGACAGATAAATAGCCGGCGCGCATCATGACAGAAAAACAAAAACGCGCAGTATTTATCGTGTCTGACAGTACTGGCATTACAGCTGGTGCGCTTGGTAAGTTGCTGGAACATTTTCCAGAAACGGAATTTACCTATTCACGCATGCCATTTACGGACAACTTAGAAAAAGTATTGGCAGCACAAGTGAGTATTGAGGTTGCAGCAGCAGCGAGTCACTCAAGACCTATTGTTATTATGTCAATGGGCGATAAAGAGTTAAGTATCAAACTTAAAGAAACTAACGCCTACTATATTGATTTATTCAGTGATTTTATCGACCTGATAGGCAAAGAGCTCGGCCAAGAACCATTAACAGGCTCTGGTATTGCTTATGGTGCCATGGGTGATAAGTATCATGATCGAATGGAAGCTGTTAATTACACGCTAAACCATGACGATGGTATGACCAATGCTGATTTAGAAGAAGCTGAAGTGATTTTAGTCGGTGTATCGCGCTGTGGCAAAACACCTACAAGCATTTATTTGGCGATGCAATTTAGTATTAAAGCGGCTAACTATCCATTAATTCCGGAAGACTTTGAGCGTGGAACATTACCAGCAGCGCTGCTTAAACATACCGGCAAAATGTTTGGCTTAACTATTAGGGCTGATCGCTTACACGCCGTGCGAAGTGAACGTCGTCCAGATAGCGTTTATGCTTCGTTAAATAACTGCCGTAAAGAAATTACAACAGCTGAAAATATGATGCGTAACCACGGCATTACATGGGCTGATTCTACTAGCCGGTCAATTGAAGAGCTATCAACCATTATCCTACAAAAAATTAAAAAACCGAAAAAAACCAACTAGCAACCCAATTATGTCAGCAACTTTAATCGTTAAGTTTATTAACTTAACGATTAATGGAGTTGATCAATGTTAGAAAAATCATCGCTTTCAGACATATCATAAATATCCTGACTGATCGCGTTTTCAATTTCATCGTAATCATCAAACTCTTCACCAGCCAAATCTTCAAACATTTGGTCTAATAATTTCTTTTGTTCAATATCTTTTATTAACCTAGCCATGTTTACACACCCTTTCTTGATGGAAATTAGCTACTTGCTATGATTAATAGAAGCATTTTGCATGCCAATATTTAAGAATAAATAGTTTGCATTACTATGTTGAAAAATTGCACTTACCAGTAAAATAAAGCACGATGAAACGATTATTAATCAACTCAGCGCTTACCTATTTACTATTAGGGATAAACACAATGGCAAATGCAGACTGCAAAGCACTCTACAACCACCAATTAACCACTTTAGATGGAAAAGCATTTAATCTTTGTGACTATCAAGACAGGCCGATTATCGTCGTTAACACAGCAAGCAAATGCGGCTTTACACCGCAATTTGAAGCGCTAGAAGCCCTATATAAACAGTACAAATCAAAAGGTTTGTTGGTCATTGGTTTTCCATCAAACGATTTCAGGCAAGATCCTGACAATAACAAACAAATAGGAGATTTTTGTAAATTAACTTACGGCGTTGAATTTCCAATGATGGCGAAAAGTGCTGTAAGAGGGCATGATGTGAATCCATTTTACAAGCAGTTAATTGCCAAGACTGGCACTAGCCCTAAATGGAATTTTTACAAGTACGTTATTTCACCGGGTGGCGAAAAAGTGACAGTCTATTCAAGTTTTACCAAACCTGATTCGAAAGCAATTTTGAAAGAAATAACACCACACCTAAAATAAATTAAGTTTAAAAAGATGCTATTCGTAACCTTGTGGGTTTTGTGATTGCCAGCGCCAAGCGTCTGCACACATGATTTTTAAATCACGTTTAGCCTCCCAGCCTATTAGCTGCTTGGCATAATCCGTATCAGCATAGCAACTTGCAATATCGCCTGCTCTGCGTGGATGTATTTGATATGGGACAGGCTTGCCAGAAACTTCACTAAAAGTTTTAACCACTTCCAACACTGAATACCCATTACCCGTGCCTAGGTTTATCGCTTCCAGACCAGTATGTTTAGATAAGTACTGCAGTGCCGCAATGTGTCCATCAGCCAAGTCCACCACGTGAATATAATCTCTTACACCCGTGCCATCTGGCGTTGCGTAATCATCACCCCATACATTTAATTTTTCCAAATGCCCTACCGCCACTTGGGATACATAAGGTAATAAATTATTTGGGATACCATTAGGGTTTTCACCAATTAAGCCACTTTCATGTGCGCCTATTGGATTAAAGTAACGCAACAATGCAATACGCCATGCATGATCAGCCTTATGCACATCACGCAAAATATCTTCTATCATTAATTTAGTTCTGCCATAAGGGTTTGTTACTGACAGAGGAAAATCTTCTTTAATAGGGACTGTTTTAGGATCGCCATACACAGTTGCCGATGAACTAAACACGATATTTTTCACACCTGCTTCCGCCATCACCTCAAATAAGACCACGCTACCATTTACATTGTTATCGTAATACAGTAACGGCTTCTCGACAGACTCGCCCACTGCTTTTAAACCCGCAAAATGAATAACAGCCTCTATTTTGTATTCTTTAAAGACTGCTTGCATTGCAGATTTATCACGGATGTCAGCTTCAACAAAAGGAAATGCACGACCAGAGATTTGTGTCACCCGCTCTAATGAGAGCCTATTGCTATTAGATAAATTATCAACGACGACGACATCGTAACCAGCGCTTAATAATTGCACGCAAGTATGCGAGCCAATGTAACCTGCACCACCAACAACTAATATCGCCATAAATCTCTACTTAATCATTTTAAAAATATATTGTAAACGAAAGCCACAATCAGTGACAGGTCACATTACTACGCATGCAGACGATGAAAAGAAAAACAAACTCAACAAAAATAGCGGCTCATCTGTATTTTGGCCATGTCATAAACATCCATCTGGTCAATTGGCAATATCAACGACAACTCAGTGCACGCAATCACCACTTTAGTCGCTTTGTTATACCGGTTAATACAGTCTGAAAATCGTTTTAAATCTGAAACAGACTCTTCTCCTGCATACACTTGCTGGCGCAATTCATCTAACCATTGCTGGTCAACATCGGTGGGAACCGAAATCTGGATCCCTTTATCTGCAAACATGTCTAACAAATAAGGTGATGTCATGCTGTATTGTGAAGCAAATAAAGTAATCTGCGCAACACCATCACTATTAAGCTGAACCAAAGTTTCTTTTACAGGATGAATAATAGGGTAATTATGTTGATTGTCTGCATTCAATCGATCAACCGCATCATGTAAGGTGACATTGGGAATGATAATACATTCGACGTCTTCTAACTGATCTAAGTATTGCTTAACGGCCATGCCTAACGCATTGGAATAATTGGGTAACAACACGTTAATATCATTAAAATTTGTGTTGATTAACGTTAA
>VAPL010361269.1_pt1 | contig 17281 bp, 15 predicted proteins | sample 3395061 | NCBI WGS metagenome assembly VAPL01 (sample SAMN08290444, study PRJNA428436) | hydrothermal vent metagenome | isolation source: Deep-sea hydrothermal vent chimney 2 | place: Pacific Ocean: Juan De Fuca Ridge | depth 2182 m m | reverse complement strand
CTATGAAAAAAATCCACAGAAGAACATTTGCCAAAAAAGCTGCTTCATTATCCATGGCGTTAACTACAGCTCCCTATATTTTTGGGAAAAATAGCAGCTGGAAAGGTGCAAACGACAGGCTCAACGTTGCCGTCATTGGCATTCATGGTATGGGTCAAAATCACATCAAATCATATAATGCTATTGACAATGTTCGCGTTGCGGCTATTTGCGATGTGGATGAAAGCCTTTTTGATGAGCGGGTGAAGAAACACTTTACGGATTTGGACATTCCAAAACCAAAAATTTATACGGATTTAAGGAAGTTATATGAAGATAAGAGTATCGATGCTGTTTCGATTGTAACGCCAAATCACTGGCATGCACTGGCAGCAATCTGGGCCATTCAGGCCGGCAAGCATGTTTCAGTAGAAAAACCATGTTGTCATACATTTCACGAGGGACAAAAACTTTTGGAAGCTGCAAATAAATACAACGTAATCGTGCAAGATGGTGCAGAGCAAAGGAGCAATCCTTGCGCACAATCCATGGCGGAATATTTACATGGCGGCAAATTGGGAGAAGTTTACTACGGAAAAGCAATGTGCTATAAACGAAGGGATACTATCGGCAAAACACCCAATGAACCTGTCCCTAATGGTGTTCACTATGATTTGTGGATGGGACCTGCTCCGAAAAAGCCATTTTCACAAAACAAATTTCATTACAATTGGCATTGGCAGTGGAATTACGGCAATGGCGATATGGGCAATCAGGGGGTACACGAAATGGATATTGCCAGATGGGGAATGAATGTTGGCTTGCCTACAAAAATTACCTCAACAGGAGCTCATTTTATGTTTGATGATGATCAGGAAACGCCAAATACCCAGGTCTCTACTTTTGAGTTTGATAACGAGCAAGGAATGGGCGATAAGAAAAAAATGCTCGTATTTGAGGTAAGGCACTGGGATCATAATTTGGAAGGATTTGGAGGCCGAAAAAAAGATGATGCCGCAGGAGGGTATATGACAAGTAGCGCCAATACTGTCGGAAATATATTCATGGGTTCTGAAGGGTATATGTTGAAAAACGTTGATAGATGGGAGACATATCATGGAAAAGAAAGAACCCCGGGACAATCCGGAAGTGGATTGGGGAATAATTATTTGAATTTTACTGAAGCAATAAAGAACAATGATACTCAACATTTAAATGCGAAGATTGAAGATGGTGTGCTTTCATGTTCTTTGATTCATTTGGCAAACATATCTTATCGATTAGGCCGAAGTCTGGAGTTTGACCCTTTAATAAGAGAATTTAAAAACGATACTGAAGCAAATGCTATGCTTACGAAAGTTTATCGTGCACCATATGCAATCCCTCAACACATTTAAACGTATAAACTAAAAAGTATAAATGGTATCTTGCACATAGAAATAACCAAAATCACCATGATTAAATCGCTATTAATATCAATTATTTCAATTGCGCTTTCGGCAAATGTCTTTGCTCAGGAATCAAATTATGACCAATTAAATCGCTTTGATGCAGACAAATTTAAGGAGCACTTAAATATTTATAAGGCTATTGAGGCTGATTCAATAGTGAATATGATTAATAGTCAGCTTGCATCAATAAATAATTTCAAATATTCCATAAGGATATCTGATGTTCCAGAGCAATCGATGCCAAAAATGCAAATCGTGGAAGATTTTCATTATACTTTAGAAATTAAAAAATATCCACAGCGTTTTGTACCTGAAAAATTAGAGCCCAACTTAAATAATGGAGAGTCGAAACCTAAGCCAATTCTCCTAACAAAATAGCATTACAATAATGCAATGCATCTCTTTGCCACCCCCCCTCAGAGTCACGAATATGGTGAATCTGCGTGGTGATATTAATAATATCATATCCATATAAGTTTGGTTAAAAGTATTTTAATGACTTCATGTTAAAGTTATAATATAATTACTCTATTGAAGTACCCCTTTTAGTAAAATATAAATTCGGTAGTTTGTAAAGTTGAGATTACTATAGCTAAATAATGCTTTAAAATAGCTTTCTACAATTGCTTATGATTAAATATTTTCTTACTTTTTCTGTTGCATAAAACTAAAATATCTACCTATGAATCGAAGGGAAATTATTAAACAGTTATCAGTGATACCATTGGTTGGTACCACCATGGCACCAGACTTGCTCGCCAGTCCGAATGACGCACAAAACATAGGAGAAGAAGAAAACATATATCGATCACTGGGTGTCGAGCCTATTATCAATTGCAGAGGAACATTTACCATTTTGGGTGGTTCGGTAGAAAGACCTGAAGTACTAAAGGCCATGGAGGCAGCTTCCGGTTATTTCGTGCAATATGATGAATTGGCTTTTGGTATCGGCAAGAAGCTGGGCGAATTAACCAAGACCGAATGGGGGGTTGTGGCAGCCGGTTGTGCAGCAGCCTTAAAGCATTTTACTGCTGCATGCGTTACAGGAGGAAACCCCGAATTGTTGATTCGCATACCTAATCTTGAAGGTATGGAAAAAACAGAGGTTATTATACCTCGGTACTCCAGAAACGTTTACGACCATGCCGTCAGAAATATTGGTGTGAAAGTCATTACTGTGGATACTGCTGAAGAAATGCAAAAAGCCATCAATAACAAGACGGCAATGATTTATGTGTTGGCCTGCGATCAATCAGAGCCTGGACAGCCATTTTCGCTGGAAGTGATAGCAGAGCTGGCAAAACCTCATAGCATTCCTGTTGTCATGGATGCCGCGGCAGAAAACCTTACCCTTCCTCCTGTTCATCTTACACAAGGTGCTACAGTTGTTGCGTATAGTGGTGGAAAAGCTATTTGCGGTCCCCAATGCGCCGGATTGTTACTGGGAAAGAAAGATATCTTGATGTCCACATGGCAGGCGAGTTCTCCTCATCATGGCCCTGGCAGAGACAATAAAGTTGGCAAAGAAGAAATGCTGGGGATGCTTGCCGGAGTTGAGGCCTGGATTTCTCGTGACCATAAAGCCGAATGGAAAGCATGGATATCGTGGCTTGACCTCATTTCTAAAAAAATAGTTTCTATAAAAGGAATAAGTACTGAAGTTACGCAGCCCAAAGGCCTTTCTAACCATGCGCCGGTTCTACATATAAAATGGGACGCAGGTCAATTAAATATTACTGGTGAAGAAGTTGCCGAGGAAGTAGCAAGAAATAAAACCAGGATTGCTATTGGAAGCAAATCCAAAGATAATATGACATCCATTAATATTACACCAAACCAGATGCAACCCGGAAATGCAGAAGTGGTCGCTGAGCGTCTTTACGGTATTTTGTCCAAAAAACGACCACCAATAAATGATAAGCTGAAAGCTGCAAAAGCAGATGTCAATGGGCATTGGGATTTAGAGATATCTTTCCTAAGTGGAAAAAGCAACCATAAATTATTTATCAATCAGGATGGTAATTGGATCCAGGGGATGCATCAGACTGATTTTAATATGCTGGATCTTATCGGTATGGTAGAAGGAAATGAAATAAAAATGAAGAGCCAATATCAAATTCCAGGCGACTCGTTAATTTACCTCTTTTCAGGAAAAATGGAAGGTGATAAAATTTCAGGTTCGATTTTTCTTGGAGAATACCTTACTGCAAAATTTGCAGGTGTCAGGACAGACTATAAAAACAATAAAACCAGGATTACGATTCCCGGTGGTCCACCATTGGCAACATAGGGTCTGTCTATAATGTCCGATCTCTGCGTGTTACGCTTGCCTGCGAAAGACAGGCTTGTTTTAGTAAAATGTATTGCCGGACCTACCTGTGGCCTGTAGGCAGGTTTATTCCGGCATCTGTTAACTATATGCAACAACCCTTCTTTCCCAAAACGCTTTAATAAGCTATAAGAACGAATAACCAGACTTTTGCTTTTACAGATTTGGTTTGATCATTATGGTTTGCTGCTATTTGCAGACAGGCCCCGCAACAAGTGCGGGGACGAATGAGCATTATTGGGATGATTGAAATTTTTAAACACCTAAAATAGTACTATTTTTGCACCCTCATGATTTGCGCAAAAAACATATCTAAACCAGACTTTATATTTTCGCAATATTCAAGGAAAGGATATTCGATTTTTTCTTCTCTTGGCATAATTATAAAAATTGGCACCTTAGCCGTTGAACTTTGCAATCATGGCTTTACAAAATGCAAACAGTTTATAGATTCACTTACTCTTCAATTAAATGCTTCAGAATTAAAGGAAGAAATGGATCATGATGACTTTGATTTGCGTAATGAAGAATTTAGAATAATTTCAATATCTGCTGATGAAAGATTTTCATGCGGTCTTTCAAATAAAGTGAGCAAACTTATAAATGCGCCTGTCATATACCTTCCGGAAATGACAGGTTTTTTTATGTCAAATAATTAAGATGATAAATAGGCTAAAAGAAAAAGTAATATCCGGTGATCTCATCAATTTTGAAGAGGCCAAATTGCTTGTTCAATCTGTTGACAAGAAACAATTGTACCAGGCTGCTGATGATATAAGATTACATTTTTGTGGAAATAAAATGGAACTATGTTCCATTACCAATGCCAAGTCGGGCAATTGCCCGCAAGATTGCAAATGGTGCAGCCAGTCTATTCATAACAACAGCGAAATAGAGGTTTATGCCATGATCGATAAAGCCAAAGCTGTAGAGCAGGCCACCTACAATGCCGGCAAAGGTGTCAATAGAATGTCATTGGTAACTGCCGGAAGAAAGGCCAACCGAGGTCAACTAAATCAGTTGATAGAAATATATCATGAAATCCAGCAGCATACTGGATTGAAATTATGTGCCTCTATGGGATTGTTGACAAAAGACCAATTGCAAAAACTAAAAGAAAATGGTGTTTCGACCTACCACTGTAATTTGGAATCCTCCCCCTCCTATTTTCCAAAGGTTTGCACAACCCACACGATGGATGAAAAAATACAAACCATTCATTGGGCCCAGGAGGTTGGTCTGGATATTTGCTCCGGTGGCATTATTGGCATGGGGGAAACTATGATAGACAGAATTGAAATGGCTTTTATATTACAAAAACTGAAAATATACTCCATACCCGTAAATATGCTAAGTCCGGTTGCCGGCACACCTCTGGGATATAAAAAGCCACTGACTGAGGAAGAGGTAATGACAACCTTTGCGATTTTCAGGTTTATAAACCCAAAGGCAAGTATAAGATTTGCTGCCGGAAGAATATTGATTAAAGAATACCAACACAAAGCCTTAAGAGCCGGAGTTAATTCCGCAATAGTTGGTGATCTACTCACGACCATAGGAACTTCTGTCGATGAAGACAAAGTAATTTTTAAAGATGCAGGATTTGAATTTATCTCCAATGAATAAATACACCAACGAAGAACTCATCGCCTACGACAAAGAGCTGATTTGGCATCCATACACTTCCACAACTAAGCCAATCCCATGCTATCCGGTAAAGCGTGCAGATGGAGTTTTCATAGAACTGGAAGACGGCAGAAGGCTTGTCGAAGGTATGTCGAGCTGGTGGTGTGTCATTCATGGATATAATCACCCTGTACTCAATGCCGCAATTGAAAAGCAATTAAAAAAGATGGCTCATGTCATGTTTGGTGGCATTACCCATGAGCCTGCCGTAACCTTGGCCCGAAAGTTAGTAGAGATCACACCTAGGCCTCTTAACAGGGTTTTCTTTAGCGATTCGGGGTCAGTGTCTGTAGAGGTAGCCATGAAGATGGCCTTGCAATATTGGTATGCCAAAGGTGAGCCTAACAAAAAGGAATTTATATCCTTACGAAAAGGTTATCATGGAGATACATGGAATGCCATGTCTGTTTGTGATCCCGTAACCGGCATGCACAATATTTTTGGTGACTATCTTCCCAAACAAAATTTTGTCCCCTCCCCTTCTTCAAACTTTTATGGTGAATGGAACAAGCAGGATTTAGAACCCATCAATAAAATATTACTGGAAAAGAAAGATAATATTGTAGCATTCATCCTGGAGCCAATCGTACAAGGTGCAGGAGGCATGATATTTTACCATCCCACATTTCTTAAGGAAATAAGAAAGATATGCGATGCGCATGGGATATTATTGATATTTGATGAGATCGCTACTGGTTTTGGTCGTACCGGTAAATTATTTGCCTGTCAGCACGCTGGAGTTTCACCGGATATCATGACCCTAGGCAAAGGCATTACCGGTGGGTACATGAGCTTTGCCGCCACCCTTAGTACAGCACAAATTGCCAATACCATTTCTAATGGAGATCCTGGGGTTTTTATGCATGGGCCTACATTTATGGGAAATCCAATGGCTTGTGCTGTAGCCAATGCAAGTATCGACTTACTGTTGTCCAATGATTGGGAAAGAAAGATTATGGACATTCAATCTCAACTTGAAAAAGAACTCAGTTCATTAAAATCATTGCCACAAGTAGCGGACGTGCGGGTGCTGGGTGCGATAGGTGTTGTAGAAATGAAAGCGCCAGTTAATGTAGCTGAAGTTCAAAAAATGTTTGTTGATCAGGGCGTTTGGATTCGACCATTCGGAAGATTAATCTACCTGATGCCTCCTTATATTATAGAAAAAGACCAGCTATCAAAGCTCACCCTTGCCATTCGTAATGTCGTCACCGAGCTATGAGCAAAAACCAGAAATATATAGATAATCTCCAGGAGCTGGAAAGGTTAAAAAACTTACGTTCACTGCCGGTGTCATCACCTTCGGGATTGGTCAATTTGTCTTCCAATGATTATTTGGGATTAAATGAAGATAGAAAGTTTTACGAAGATTTCTTGGGTTCATCAAATATCAAACAACTTAGCCTTAGCGCTTCCTCTACCCGCCTGCTCACCGGCAATATTATGCAGTACAAAAATGTAGAAAATACATTATCAGAACTTTTTGACAGAGCGGCATGCCTTGTTTATAATAGTGGATACCATGCCAATATGGGCATTCTTCCAGCAATTGCTGACAAGAAGGATTTGATCATTGCCGACAAGGAGGTTCATGCAAGCATCATCGATGCCATGCAGCTGAGTACTGCAGATTCCAGGAGGTTCAACCATATGAGTTTAGATCATCTCGAAAGGATTCTGCAAAAAGTCCGCAATGACTATGAAAATATATTCATCGTAACAGAAAGCATCTTTAGTATGGATGGCTTGAAAACGGATTTAAAAAGGTTGGTGGATATAAAACATAAATACAATACCTATTTGTATCTCGATGAAGCACATGCGTTTGGGGTATCTGGCATCAAAGGGCTGGGTTGTGCTGAAGAGGAACAACTCATTGATGAAATAGATTTTATCGTAGGCACATTTGGAAAGTCACTGGCCTCCATTGGAGCTTTTGTGATTTGTGATGCTTTGTTTAAAAAGTATCTCGTCAACAGATCTAGAAGCTTGATTTACACCACCGGTTTGCCTCCACTCAATCTTGCCTGGACACAATTTCTTTTAAATAAATTACCCGAGCTAAATCACCTTCGCCAGCAAATAGATAGTAATTGGAGATATTTTTCGCAAAAACTAAACCTCCAAGCGGAGAGCCATATCGTGCCATATATTTTGGGCAACAACCACGATGTGATTGGATTTGCAGATTATATGAAAAGGCATGGGTTTTATACCCTTCCGATAAGGCATCCAACGGTTCCGAAAGGTACTGCCAGGATTCGATTTTCAATAAATGCCTCCATTACCCAGCAACAACTCGAACCAATATTTGATATATTTTATAAATATAAATCCAACGATAAAAGTACTGTTGCCTCATAAAATTTTTACATGAATAAGAACTGGATAAATAGAAATCAAAACAGCGAATGCATACTATTTTTTAATGGCTGGGGGATGGATCAGTTAGCTGTAAAAAATATGAAATGTGGCCATATGGATATTTGCATGCTTTCAAACTATGGGAAATTTAGCACTTTTGACATTACAGCATTTGACTATAAAAAGATACACCTTGTCGCCTGGTCTTTAGGGGTAAGTTACGCTCATAATATACTGTCAGATAGCAACATAAATATAGCTACTTCAATCGCCATAAACGGCACGCCTTTCCCCATGCACAATGACTATGGAATATCCAATGATGTATTCGAAAAGACACTGTCAAACTGGGATGAGCGCAACAGGAAGAAATTCAATATTCGTATGCTGGGCGGCATGACCAACTATAAATTGGCTGCCAACCTGATGTCGCAAAGATCATTAAAAGACCAGCAAACCGAGCTGCAATTTTTCTATGACAATACTGAGCAATTCGGAGGTGCGAAATTCAATTGGGATTGTGCTTTGGTTGGAGATGCCGACCTCATAATTCCTACCCAAAATCAAACGAATTACTGGAATGGCAGTACCAAAATAATTTTCAAAAATTGGGCACATTTTCCATTTCTTGAAATTGATAGTTGGCAACAGTTATTGGAAATTTGTGATGTAAAATGATAAAGAAAAAAGATTACATCCGGCAGCAATTCGATCGACAAATCGAGACTTATAACAAGCACGCATCTGTCCAAAAAATAATTTGCCAGCGGCTTATCGCACAATTATTGGATTATTCCCTTTCTCCTTTTGGCAAGGTTCTGGAAATTGGGTGTGGCACCGGTTTACTTACTCAGGAATTGCTATCGCATTATAAGGCAGAAAAATATATAGCAAACGATATCGCACCTTCCGCACAGCAGCATTTGAAGAAAAGACTTGATGGGCAACAAAATTGGTCGTTCATCGGTGCAGATGCTGAAAGTATGCCATTTCCCCAAGACTTGGATTTAGTGCTCTCAGCCTCTACCATCCAATGGTTCAATGATGTTTCTAAGTTTTTTGAAAGGGCACATGAGGCTTTGGATAAAGATGGCATTTTAGCCTTTTCAACTTTTGGACCTAAAAATTATAAAGAAATAAAAAGTGTGCTGGGGTATGGATTGGATTATAAAAATATAGATGAACTTCAAAAATTGTTGAACAAGAACTTTCAAATACTTAGTGTAACAGAATTTGAAAATAAGCTCTATTTCAAATCACCAATTGACGTACTAAAACATATCAAATATTTGGGGGCCAATGGAATAAAAAGACAATTTTGGTCAAAAGGTCAACTGTTGAATTTTGAAAAAGAGTATAATAAAAAATTCAGGAGCAATGGCAATGGAATTTCATTGACCTATCACCCAATAATTATCATAGCAAAAAAAATATAATCTCATGAAAGGAGTTCATTTTGTAAGTGGAATAGATACCGATTGTGGTAAAACAATTGCTACAGGGCTGTTGGCACGACATTTTCTTCAAAATGGAGTTAAGGTTATTACTCAAAAATTAATTCAAACAGGATGCTCAGGAATTGCAGAAGATATTATCATGCACAGAAAACTTATGGATATTGATCTTCTTGAAGAAGACCTTAACTTGCTCACCTGTCCATACGTACTAGAAAAACCATCCTCTCCACATCTTGCTGCAGAAGCAGAAAACATAGAAATAGATATGCAGAAGATTGCTCATTCTACCCAACAACTACAACAATCCCACGAACTTATATTATTAGAAGGTGCCGGAGGATTGTACGTACCCATAAAGCGAAAATTCCTGATCATTGATTTCATCAAGCAGATGGGTTATCCCTTGATTTTAGTAACCTCTGCCAAGGTAGGTAGTATCAACCATACCCTTATGAGTTTGGAGTTATGCAAAAAGCATCAAATATCCATATCGGCCATTATTTATAATCATTTCCCCAGTGATGACAAAATGATTATAAATGATAGTAAAATGATTTTTGAAGAGTATCTGGCAGAAAATTTTGATGGGACTCCATTGCTTGAAATCCCAAACTCAAATGATCTTTCTTTTTCAAATATTGATTTCGATAATTCCCCACTTGGATAATTTTATTCTTTGTCTTTGAAATTCTTAAACGAATAAACAAAACCCAGGCTAAGTCCCTGGCTCAGTTGTACATCCTTATCCTGATCGTAATCATAGACAAGAATAGCAGTTAAATTCACATCAAAATATTTAGCTATTTTGGCGCTGAATATAGCATCGAGGCGGTGATCAATTTGATCGACATTAAAAGTTTCGTAATTGGCGAATAACACATACCTGAATTTCAGGTTGATATTTTCATTCAAATCTTTATCAAAATCTGCCATTAATTGAAATGCCAGCCATTCTGCTCTGACGGTTTCACCTATTTCAACACCATAATTATTATCCACATTCTGATACAAGTCCTTATTACTTACAACAGTAAATCGAGGTGCAAGTGGAGCGAGCCTCAATTTGAAATAAGGTTTTGGAACATATTCAAAACCCAGTGATAATGTAAAATAACCCGGCGCCATAAAATCTGATATAAGTGTAGCCACCTCCCTGTCTAGACTGTCTTGTTCATACTTAAATCCAGCAGCAAATTGAGACAGCATATTCAGCGCAACAAATGAATTCCATTTCGGAGAAATTTTGTGTCCGTATTTGGTATCGAGATAAATTCTGTCGTTATTCTTTCGATATCCCTGCCCATCATTATTTACAAAACCATAAAGCAAATCTACCTCATTGTCCCAGGAGTGTTTTCCTTTCAAATAATTAAACTTATAATTAATCAGGGTATTCAATCCAATAGAATTTACACCCCCAGCAGTCCAGTTTTGGGAAAATGCAGCTTGGTTGAAATTGATCGATCCATTAAATGATCTTTTCCAGTAAGTGGTGTCTGATTCTTGCGCATATAAAACTGTTCCGGCAAAAAGCCAGATGATTAATACTAAATATCTCATATTTAATTTTGATTTATAACTGTAATTATTTTTGGAATAAATGAACATCCGTTTGTGGAAATGGAATAGATATTCCTTCTTTATCAAATGATTTCTTTACTTTTTCTATCATGTCAAAATGAATTCCCCAATAGTCACCAGCAGAACCCCAAACTCGAACTGTTAAGTTTACGGAGCTATCAGCCAATTCACCGACAGCTATAAAAGGGGCAGGATCCTTAAATATCCTTGTGTCTGATTTTATCAGCCCATCAATGACCGACTTTGCTTTGTCAATGTCATCATTATATCCAATGCCAAAAGAGAAATCAACACGACGGGTTGGCTCCGTAGAAAAATTTGTCATAGGGCCTGTAGATAAGCCACCATTGGGAATAATTATTGTTTTATTATCAACTGTTTTTAGGATTGTATTAAAGATTTGTATTTCACTTACTGTACCCATAAAGCCTTGTGCTTCAATGAAATCTCCTTTTTCAAATGGCTTGAAAATCAGCAGCATTACTCCGCCTGCAAAATTTTGCAATGTACCGGAAAGTGCCAGCCCAACAGCCAGACCAGCCGCACCAAGTATAGCAATAAATGATGTCATTGGAATCCCAACCAGGGTCATGACGCTAATGATGACCAGGACTTTTAGTAGTGTAGATAGCAATGATTTAAGAAAAGGTCTCAGGGATGGATCCGTATTTCCTTTCTCCATTGACCTGGCAACTGCATTGACTATTACTTTGGCTATCCAAAGTCCAATGACGAGTACAATAATTGCCAGTAGAAATTTACCTCCATACTTCATTAGTAAGTTAGGAGCTTGTTCGATATAAACATCAATTGTTTCCATTATTTATTTGTTAGGTTTATAAAAATTGAAGTGAAATAAATGAATTGCTATATTAATTATTAACATGAAAAAAACCAATTAATATTTTAATTGATTATGGTTGTCTTTACTGTTGAGCTAAATAAAAGAAATAATATTTTTAAAGTTTAGCAAAGTTACTACCTACAGCTTTGCAAAATATTTCTACTAAAAGATTTTTCATTTTCAAGAACTTGAAAAAAATCATCCAAATAAGCAATCGTGCTCCTTTTGTTATACTTACTCATCAATTGGTCATTTTGCATTAATTGATAAATTTCTTCTTTCTTCTGAAGCATGCGTTCTTTTGCTTTGATAACTTCCGCTTCTGGCAAACACACACCTCGATAAACTCGCTCTCTCACAGATTCTATCCCCAACTGCTCATCCGGAATGGCATAAGTTGTATTCACGATACCGGCAAAGTCAAAATCATAAGGGACCACATAAGGGCGGGGTTTCTTTATATCCAAGAACTTTAACAAATAGATATTGTGCATTCCTGGAATTGACCAATCAGTATTGCCGATCAAATATTGAAATAAATATGCGTCAGTCAGCGTTTTTATATCTGTTAATTGATCTCTTACATTTTTGGTTTCGAGACGGATAGCACCAAGTCTTTTTGCTAATTGATCTATATTTTCCAGCAAGATTGCATACTGGGTATTTTCTTTGTATCTGCCTGATGTATCAATATATTTTACACTTACTAGTCGCACCTTCAAGCTATATTTTGTAAGTATATTTTGAATTTTATAGGTATAATATTCTGAAATCAAATATTGCGTATATGTATCGCCTTTTTCACAATTCAGCACCATTTTCATTTTGTCAAACTCCTTTAACTGATTCAAATAAACTTCCTTTTTAGGGAAATTTATTTTGATAGGTGGAATATGACAGGTGCTCTTGCGCATATTTCCCCGAGGCTTTATTTTTACTTTCCGGGAAAGCCTTATGGTGTCATTAAGCATGATCCTGAATATAGCAGGTTGATATTCGTCTTTATTTTTCCTCTTAACCAGGTTTTTGAAATTAGACTCAAAAGTGAAATGAAGTATCTTATTAGAATTAAAAAAATCCAGTGTATCTCCAATGCTTTCAATGTGCTTCTTAAATTCTTTTGAATTTTCAACCAGTGAATCTAAATCATGAATTTGCGCACTGGTGCCGGCAGCATAAAAGAACGAAATGGCTATGAAGATGAAATTGAATGCTTGCTTGTTCATAGGTCATTTTTTATATTTTTAATAATTGGTGTGTTGTATATGAAATAAACCACTTCCATTTTTTGCCTAAATATCCATAAGGAAAAATTCGATAGTGAATTAATTCTATCACGGTATTTATTTTGGAGTTCTTACACACCAACAACATGAGTAAATTTACAAGCTATTAATCAGGACAGCATCGTTCTAACACCGATATAGTTGGACAATGTTATTTATCCCAACCTGGTAATGAAACGGTAGTCTGATAATTAGAATAGTTATAAAGCTCATTTCTAATTGGTTTGTAGAGTTTTCCTGATAAAGGGTTATTTTCCTGTGTATAAACCCATATCGAATTGGGATTCCAAACAACAATTTCATCCCGACCATCACCTGTAATATCCAGCACAGCGTTGCACATATCAGGATGACCATCATCTGGAAATTCCAATACTTTTCTTCCCCAGCCATCAAATACACCTCCTTCATCAACATTAGGATTATGTACAAAAAACTCTTCTGATTTCCCAGTCCAGTTTAATGGCAGCATCATACTCCCGTATTGATTGGGCTCGAAATCATGATAAATATCACCACTGGCATCGTAATAATGAATGATACCCTGATTTCCCCAGAAATTAATGGAGATAGATTCAAGGCCCGGTAAGTCATCTCTGAAATTGGCAACAGCAGGATTTTGGCCGTGACCGATATAATGATGTTTAATAATTTCACCATGCATGTTTGCGAAAAATACGCCTTCATCACTGGCCGCACACATGAAAATTGGATCTTCGCCTTCAATATATTCTACCATAGAAACTCCATCGGCATGATCATCCACTTCATTTTCAAGTGTCCAGATGGTACTCCCATCATCATCTAACATAGTATAACCAATAAGAAGCTCATCTTTTCCATCCTGATCTACATCGTATGCAAATGGATAGTGACCTGTATTTACATTTCTATACCAAAGGATATTCAACTTGTCATCCATTGCCCAAACTCTTCTATATCTGTCTTTTATGATAATATCCCGATCATAACCTGTTCCTCGCAAATCACAGAAATAAAGGCAATCACCCAATATATTGCCAAACATATTGTGCGTGGCAGGACTGATAATCTCCTGGTCTGTAACTACGGGGGTAGATTTTTTATATTTAATTTTACCAGTAGCACCATCTGCCACGATTATTTCCTTGTTCATGGTATAAATAACTTCAGTTTTTCCATCATTATCCAGATCATGGATTTGGAAGGCAACATCGTTCGTCAGGTGATTTTTCCATTTGTCGGGAGTTCCTGTTTGCCATAATATTTCACCATCAAATGTCATGGCAGTCAGGCAACTTAATTCACTGTTTTGGTCTTGCGGACCATAATGCATTACCTGACCGATCAGCATATCAATTTGTCCATCATTATTCAAATCGCCAAACCTCAGGTTTCGTCCTACACCAAACAAAGGTGTGCTGATCTTTTTCCAGACCTTCATCTTTGGTATGTCCTCCTTTATTTCAGAAAGTTCATTTGCATATTTTTCTCTCGATATTTTTATCCTCTCAAGTTCAGCCTTGGTTGTTTTTACTTCTACCTGGTGGTATTTGGTAGGAATATCCGCCATCAAACCAATTTTTCCATTGGGGTAGGTGCTGTCCTCGACCGTGATCTTTTCACCTTTGATACTTAATGATATTTTAGAATCCTGTGCCTCAATGTGCATAGTTAGTTGTTCATTTTTATCCCATTTCAGATAGGTTGAACCGAGTATCACTTCGTAAGGTTTATGAAATGCAGTAGCATGCTTAACCATTTTCAGCATCATCGAGTCTCCCATGACGCCGGCAAAATAATAACATCGATCATTCTGGTAGCGAAAAACGAAACCACTTTGCAGGTTCTTTGACTCAGGAGTAAATTGCATTTCTACAACATAGTCTTCCCAATCCTGCTCACCGGCCACAACCATCGGATGTGTATGCTTGCCTGGATCATTTTCTAAAATCTGTATCATTTGCCGATCATCCCCTTCCTGCCGTACATGCCAAGCTCGCTGAGAAGCAGGAATCCATGTAAATGCAGAAACTGCCCATTGAGAACGAGGGGCAGCCTCATGTAAATAGTGGTACTCGGTGTGGGCCCCTACTTCAGCGGAATATGGGCCACGACGAATCGAACTGAAATCATCAGATAAAAGTACTTCCGTGTACTGATTCGAAGGGGGTTGACAGCTTGCAAAAGCAGCAATCATTAGGGCAGAAATAATTAATTTAGTCATGTACACTATTATTTTAAATTAACAACTTATTTCATTTTCTTATTCCAATCCCAAATGATATCATCGTTATTTCTAACAATATGGTATGGGTATGGATTATTTTCATCAAATGTGTAAAGAACTTCAATCTCTTCAATAACTATCCCATCTTCATTTAGAGATCCATTGGGATTCATTGCCCTGGAAAGATCAAGGCCCAGGTGTTTGGCCAGAAATGGATAAACAGCGGCTCGTTTATTATAGTCATAACCATGCTCATCATTGGGAAGATGAGCATTCTCCACCAACTCTGATTTACCAAATAAGCCATAAATATATTTGAGAATAGGATACTCAATCTCAGGTGTAGATTCTGTTGCGTCTGTGCCTACAGAAACCAGTAAAAGGGGTTTGGGAGCTATGCAAGCAGCGATTTCAACATTATTAGTTTTGAAGTCTTTATTTTCATGAATGGGCATTCCGAGTTCACAAATGCACCCTCCGAAATGACGGTTTGAAACCATTACCACAGGAACAGAAAGAGAAACACGGTGATCAACCGCCGCAATTTGGAAAGTCTGTGTACCGCCTCCGGATGCACCTGTACAACCAATCAGCTCAGGGTTGACACCCCTCGAAAGCAGGAAATCTATTGCACGAATACCATTCCAAATTTGGAGTTTCATGGTTTCCGGGTGTTTGTGTTGCCAGCCAATTTCAGTGAGCTGGCCATAACCTACCATATCGTAGGAGAAAACTATGGCACCCATGCGCGCCATGGCAGCGCATCTTTTTTGCACATCCGGTCGATAGCGACCATAATCCTCTTTATTAGGCCAGTGTCCATGGGGGCTCAATATTCCTGGAGGTATCCCGTTTATCTCAGTTGGACTATACAAACTTCCTGTCACATAAACTCCAGGCAGGCTTTCAAATGCTACATTCTGAACCTGATATCCATCGAATATGCGAGTCTCTCCAAAAATGGGATTGAGTAGGCATTTCTCAGGTAATGGCTCCAGACCTGTTATCTGTAAAATATTATTACTTATTTGTTCAGCCCGCTTTTCCCAGGCTTCAGCTGTGGTTATATTTTGGCGAATTTGGTTGATAAATTCTTCACCTTCTGTCTCCGACCAATGATAAATTTGCCCGGATTTAGATTTCTCCAATTCAACAATTTTTTCTTTTTTCGAATCGCGATTAGTGCATGAAACAAGCAAGACATTTATACAAATGGTTAATAGAAAAAGAAGAAAAGATGAACTTTTAAATTGTGATCTCACTATTCAGGTATTTAAATTGCCTGCCAAAATTAACATTATATAGACATGGATATAGAGAATTAATATAATAATTATTCAGTCTCTCTCAAATTGGTATGCAAACAATGTGAATAAAAATATATTTAAAACGAAGCAAAATATTGATTTTATCACTATGAAACTATTTCTTTATTGGAGGTTTAGAGACTGAATTAACGACAATTTTTTATTTGCATGTTTTAATACTTTCAGAAGGATATAAATGTTGGCCTAAATCAAAACCTTTTGCTTCCCCAATTCCTATCGTATAAGCCTGAATATCTCCACCTAAATTATCAAAATAAATCTTGGTGTCAGATACCAATCATTTGAAAGCGGAAAGCCATATTCTAAACCAAAACGAAATACAAAAAGTGTTTTACGCTTGTTAATTTCCAAACCCGGACCGGTGAAAAGAGACAGATTTTTCCATAGTTTGAATACTCCAACAATTGTTGTTGTGATATGGTATTCTTGATAGGTATCGGAATTGATCACATAAGTTAAGTTAACAATATTATTGTACCACCCAATGGCAAATCTTTCATCAACCCAATATTTATAGTTTATACCAATATTCGTTAGAATTAAAGTTACCTTAGAGTCTTCAATTGCACCTTTTGGAATATGGGTACTACCCAAAAATCCTTCTATTTCGTGATGTAAAAATGGAAGATTTTTGTAATTGACATTTTTTAATTTTTAATATATTTATTGAATTAGGCACTTAATCTATGCTCATATTTGTAAGGAGCAGGACTATGTCTGACAGCTCTGGTAAGTAGATTGTCGAATATGTATTCTCCCATGGAACT
>VAPL010019511.1_pt1 | contig 17304 bp, 15 predicted proteins | sample 3395061 | NCBI WGS metagenome assembly VAPL01 (sample SAMN08290444, study PRJNA428436) | hydrothermal vent metagenome | isolation source: Deep-sea hydrothermal vent chimney 2 | place: Pacific Ocean: Juan De Fuca Ridge | depth 2182 m m | reverse complement strand
ATGGTGAACACTTAGGTTAAAAATAGCTCAGCCCAATGCGTGAAGAAGACAAGTGTTCACGATGACCAGAATAGGTGTTCACGTTCACCAGAATATGCAGCTGTCATGAAAATATCGGATTATATCTCTACATTCTTCTTTATTTGCATTGGATTCTTGAGAAGTAGAAATGAAATCAAAGAATGACTTGTCTGTGTATGCAGTACAAAATTTATTTATCCCTTTTTCGAAATGATGCTCATTCACAATTTGCGCAATAAATATAAGAACACATAGAGTAGCAATGAAATATGTAGCTTTAGGTACTTTGGATAATGGTAGATCAAACTTGTATGGATACCAGAAAAGCATGTCTGTATACCTTTTACATTATTGTTTTAGATAATATATAGCATTTAGTCTGTCTTTAGGTGATTTATTAGATATTTTACTATTTAGAGTTTGGGTTAACCCTAGTACATTATCCAGCTTTTTAAGTGGTAGAGTTTAGGGAACCTTTAGTATTAAATCTTTGCCGATAGTCGTAATAATGACTGTAAACAAAACAACAATTAGAATAGCTAGGTAATTAAGTTAACTACTAAGAGTTTAGGTTATTTGGTAACAATACTATTTACTAAATACAGTTAGGGTTTAGGCTATCATTAGTATTTGTTCTTTCCTGAAATATTCCATTTGAGATGATTGTATCCTACTTGGTGTAGTGCAGCGACAGCGGGAACGAAGCCAAGTAGGATATACCTTGTAATAATAAAATACTCTCTGTCAGTTCCGCACTACGTGCTACTCTGACAGAGAGTAATTAAGCTCAGCTTAAAATCATTCCACAAATGAATTCGCATTTCCTTATATATTGTCAAGGTGTCAATCTTGCTGTGCTTTCCGTTAATTTGTTTTCCGCGGTAACTGAATATAATATTTATTTTAATTTACACACGTCGGTTAAATTTTTAATATGCCCCATTTTATGAACACCAATTTCGACTAATGATGCAATTGTTTTTTGAATGCCGAGCTTTATTTCAAACTCATGAATATATTGATTAATAACTACATCATAAACATCGGAGTGTTCACCAAACAATACACTTTTATCTAAAGATTGTCCTTCTGTATCATTTAATTCAGCATTCTTAAGATTACCACCATCCTTAATGGCAAGCATAATGGCAATTCGTGAGCCTATGTTAGGTGTTATACCTGTTTTCATCTTCAGGTATTGCAGCTTGCTTGTGGCTTTCGTAGAAAGCCTTACACGGTTAGGTAACATTTATACTGCCTCAGATTGTTTAGTTTTCCAGAAGTAACCTTCTGTAGCGGTTGAGGATTTTGTCTTTTCATCAAACTCTAATTTATAAGCATGAGATATGCTGTTAGATAATTCATCATAAAACTCTTCATCTACCTCGGTATCGGTAGATAAAATAATGACTTGATGACTCGCATACGGGAAATAATTTCTTATTAGCTTCGTTCTATGAATTGAATCAAGTCTTGCCAAAGGAGTGTCAATAATAATTGGCAGTTTACGTCCAGATGTCTTAGCTAGTGCTTCTAGAATAGCAATCGCGTAAATTTGCTTTTCACCAGCTGAAAGCTGATCCTTATCAATTTCAATACCATTTTCATCGACAAGTTTCACCGAGAAGTCAGTAGGGTTGATTTCTGCACGTAGGCTAACATCTTCTTTTCTCGCTAAACGATGGTAAGAATTTATAAACTCACCTTCAAGGTCGTTAATTTTACGTTTAGCCATTTCGACAGCAAATTCATTTAATAGTGATTTTGAGTTGTTCGCATAATTTAATGTGCGGTCTTTTTTATCAGATGAAGTGAAGTTTTCAGTTAGCTTGTCTAATTTTCGGGCAACATCAAGTGCGTCTCGCAGGTGTTTTTTTCTATCTTCAATCTGTGTTTTTTGTAATGCGAAATATTTAGCCTGTTTTTCTTGCAGCTTTTTAATCTTCTCCATTATGGGTTTAATTAGAGATTCTTCAGGTGCTCGCGCAATATTTTTTCCTGCCATATCAAGTTTATGGGTAATAGCATCGAGCTCTTTGCCATAAGTTTTTAGTTTGGATTCTTGAGTATCAATGGCGTCATTTATCACGCTTTCTATAGAGTTAAGTAATCCATCTGAAATATCATGAATAATTTCTGTTTTTTGTTTTGGATTTGTTACTTTTCCAAATTCTTTTTGAATGGCATTATTTATTTTTGTAAAGTCAGATGTATTTAAAATCTTTTTAAAGGTTTTCTCTAAAGCATCGATATGCTTATTAACCATTTCTGCAGTGTTATCAGATTTTTTCTGACTAGATTCGTTGGATAATTGCTTTAATGTTTTTTTAACAAAAGTCTTTGCCAGTGCAATAGGGTAGCTACCATCAACTAAATCACGAATTTCTTTATGTAAATGAGCTTTCTTTGCTGTGAGTACAGCTTGCAGTTCAATTTCTTTTTCACGAGTAACTGCCCAAGCACCACCACGATCAGTAAGATCGTTTTCTAATTTTTCTAAGTTTATATTGATTTCTGATAATTCAATCCTTGAGTTTTCATAAGCTTCAATTTGTTTTGTGATTTTCTGTTCATGAGAGGATAGCTCTATCTCAAGCTTATTAATTTCTTTTTGAGTCTCTAAGGATGTGCTTTTTTTTGACTCGTTTCTAAGTAAAACGGTTAGATCTGCATTTAAAGTGTCTATTAAATCGAGACCTAGTAATTTTTTTATAGCATCACCAAGAGCATAGCCCCCTGTATCTTCTGCAAGCTCAGCAATTTTTTCACTATCAAAAAAGAAGAGATCAGAAACACCAATAGGAATAAGTTCATTTAAAAACCCCTGGCATTGCTCTGCATTAAGCTCGGTTAATTCTTTATCATTCTCAGAAATGGTTAGCTTTTCAATAACCTTTTTTCCAGAGAGCATCCAATTACGAGTAACAGTATAATGTTTAAGAATCCCCATGTTTGCGTAGCTAAATTTCAGTTCAATAGTGGCTGCATTAGCTTTAACAATCTGAGCTTTAGAATTGTTAATGGATTTTTTTAGGAACTCATCATACGTATTTTGTGAGGTAGCAGGGCCAAGAGACTGTCTACCATAGAGGGCTAAACGTACAGCAGTTAACGTTGTCGTTTTACCTGCACCATTGAGACCACCATATAAGATAATAGGGCGTTTTTTACCATATTTAGTACGAGGCACTAAATCAAAGGTATGTTTTCCATTGAAAACTCTGAAATCAGTGATGCTTAGCTGTTCAAGTAACATTATGCTGGCACCTCATTGTATTGATTCTTTAAGTCTTCTATTTTATCTTTCCACAAATCATGTTTGGCTGTTTCAATGTTACGTTTATTTATTTCATCCAATGATTCCCAGTCTTTTTTAAGAACGGTTTCAAGTTTTTGTAAAACGCCTTTGCGCTTTCCAAGACCATTAACAGAAAGCTCGACTTCAATTAATTTCATAATGAGTTCAGCAGGAATATTATATTTAAGACCTAATTCATCAAGAAGCTTAGCATCAGGTTCAGTAAATGCGCCCGCATCATTCTCTATCCATTCAATATTATTTTCTTCACCATAAACTTCAGAATAAATTCTTGGTAAAGAATCAGCCCAATCAGGTTCATTAGGATCACGTAACCACTGTTGACGAATAACTTGTAATTCATCAATGGTCAGTATGCTGAATTCATGTCCCGTATCTTTTAGTACCTTTTCCATTTGCAGTAAATCTTTTAACCACTGTTGACGGTACTTCATCCAGTAAGGGCCAAGGCTTAACTTACTCTCTAAATTGTCAGCTTTTGCTTTTGTACGTTCACGTAGTACTTTTCCATTGTCACCAGTGAGTAACTTTCCGTCTTTACCTTTCCTTGTCGTATCTTCGATACTGCTCCAGTAATGAACTTTGCCAGTGCGACGTTTATGATTCCGAAATATCTTTTTCTGTTCCGGGTCAGTTGTTTTATAAAGCATATTTCTAAAATCAAGCAAAGGCTTCATCCAGTCAGCACCTGACTCAATTAAGCCATGTAATGCTTTGTCTTCAGTAACAACTGTACATGTCCAACAGCCAAAACGTGAATTACCACAAGATGGGGTACTTTTATCAATCACTAAAGGACATTCACCTTGGTTAGAGCCTTTATACAGTTCAAATAGTAACTCGTTAGTGCCTGTCCATGGACAAGGAGCACTCATTAGGTACTCCCATACATCATCAGCACTCCAATCAACAATTGGCATGTATGTATATGCGTTAGATAATGAGCTATGACGTCCTAGATTAGAGCCTTTACTTTTATGTTTCTTAATTGCTTGTGCACGGCTTGCGCTTTCTTGCGTTCTTGAACCAAGAGCAACAATTACTTCACCAAATTGATCTGCTTTACTGGTAATAAAACGACTAACAGGATCAATTTTCATTCGTTCTGTACACCAGCGAAATGTTTTTGTTGGGGCAGGGTAACCACGACCTAATAAACTCGCCCAAAAAGTTTTTTCACTTTCAGGTACCACTTTATGTGCTGTTATAGGTAAACCGCTTGCTTTTGCTTGTTGATTAATAAGATTAATTGTTTCGTCAATCATATCGACTACAACCGGTGTTTCTACCAAAGTATCTGATGAAACAACGTAAATGGGTTTACTGCGTTGTTCAGGTTTAAGATCGAGTAGTGCACTATATATAAGAGAAAGAATGCAGGTAGAATCTTTACCACCACTAAAGCCAATAATCCAAGGGCGGCTATCACTGCAATATATCTCTTGAATACTCTTAATGAGGCTAGAAAGAGGTTGCTCTGCAATGTCTAATTCTTTAAGCATCGCTTTATGCGAGCTATAGATATAATCTTTTTTCTTACTCATTACTTAAAAGCCTTTTCAATTTCTTCTTCTTGCGGATTTAAGGGAACCCCCAAATGTTGTTTGATGTAGCTACCTGTTAAAATCACATTGGTTCGCTGCTTACTAATACGGCCATGCATCATCGCGCGACCTTCCCAATCTTTATTTGCCCGAGACCAATCAATTTTTTTGAGTTTCTTCAGTTGTTTCTTCCAGGTAGATTCAGCTCTGGTTAACATGTCAGCACCTATCTGCCCCATGGCTTGTAGTAAAACACCATGCGCATGAACATATTGCTCACGAAGTTCAGATGTGTTCACTTTCTTTTCTAGTGCAAGCTGCCAATCAGTCATGTTTGCCGCAACTTCATTCCAATATTTTATTGCGAGTTCTTTTTCTTCTTTGGATATTTCTTCTTTATTGCCTTTGCGAAGTAGAGCCTTAGTCGCATTTTTAATACTACTCAAGGTAAATAGCTTGGTACTTCTGTTTGAAATACTGGATTTTTCCATTTCCGTTAGGCGACTAAATGCACGAACCTTTTTTTGAACATGACGCCCCAGTTCTGAAATATTATCTCTCAGGTCGTAAAGGGTACTAATGGAGTCGCTCGGCCTAACGGCATGTTTATTTAAGTCAGCAAACATTTGTTGGCTGCGTGAAAGGCCTTCATCTATAAAGAAGAGTACGGAAATATTATCGTGTGCAAGCTCAGGGTTTTCCTTAATCGCTTCTTCAATAGCCGCTCGTCTATGCTGTCCATCATTAATTAATATTTGTGCATCCATAGGAATAGAAAGGCTGCCCATATTTTGACCAATTCCTGTGTCAGAAATAGGCTCAAATAACACATTTGCATCGACAGAAGCAGTCAGAGAAGATAAAGTATAATTCGTGTGGTTATCAATAAGATAAGAAGAAAGTTCAGGTATTCGACTTTTATTTAAGGTGCGTTGAGCCCTTAATTCAGGGGGTACTTCGTCTTCATCAAATATAAATAATTTTGGAATAATCCGCATCGGACACATTGCTATGTAGCAAGGTCTACCAGCCTGTGTACCCCTCACGGCTGGGAATATATGGTGAAAACTTGATTCTGTCATTTATATACATCGCTCATGGAAGTTAAATTAATGATAATTGGAAGTTAAATGGATGTCAACAATAACTTCCGTGCTTAAGGTCTTTTGGTCACATTCAAATGAATAAAAATGATTTATCAAAAATTAAATTAAGTGATCTTATAAATTTACCTAATATATCCATACGAGTCAGGAACTGTATTTTGGTTGCCACTGAAAATTTAGATTTCCCAATAGATACTGTTCAAGACTTTTTAAATACTGAGATAGATGTAAAAAGTATATTCCTTCGAATGGTGCCTAACATGGGGCTTAAATCTTTTAATGAATTAGATATTTTGATCTCTAATATTGTAGAGATCAATAATAATGATCTTGCTGTATTTGATTCAATAATGGATACAGATAGACAACAATATGATGCAATTAAAGTGTTATTAGACAGATTCGATCAAATAGAATCTCGCTCTGAGTTAAAACTAGTTAGTGATAATATTCTATCACTAAGCTTAATTGATGTTATTAATCTCAACGTTACTTCAGTTCGACTTAGAAATACTATTATTTCTTCAGTGAAAAGCCTACATGAATTACCTTTCCCCAGCGTTGGTGACTACCTTAACGCTGGTGGGAATGCGATACGGAAAATGCTTTCAATACCAAATTTAGGTAAAGATACAGCCTTAGAATTTGATTCTTTAATTCATAAAATAGTATCCGGTGAAAAACTTACAAATAGTAATAAAGTATATGAAAACAGTACTGATGAAATAATTGGTTACGTATTAAGTAAAAATATTTCAGTTAGATTAAGAAATGCATTTAATGCAGTGAGTTCTTCCAATGAATTGTCATATATGTTTTTTAAAGAATATTTCTCGATAGAATGTAAAAAAGATGCTAGAAAAAAAATTATGCTAGCGATTAAGAATATAGGATTTAAATCAGTAGTTGAATTGGATAGCTTGTTTTCAGAAAACATTGAAGATATTAATAATATTATAGATGCGTATAAACATATAGATGAACAAAAACACTTGTTGTCTGTTGAGCAACATTTTACTGAAAACCCAAAGGATTACATATACAAAAGAGCTGAAGGATATCTTAAAGAAAAAGAGATGTTAGTTTTACGACATAGATATGGAGTAGGTGGTGAATCTTTAAAAACACTTGAAGACGTTGGAGCTATTTTATTTGTAACTAGAGAAAGAATTCGCCAAATAGAAAACAATGCATTACGAAAGTTAGAGGCGATTTTTAAAGATGATGGCTTAGATATATTTTATACCTTTTATAAAGATATATTTATAAAAAATATTTTTGGTTCTAATGTGTTTTTATCGGAAAAAAGATTGCAAAAGAGCAAAAAAGGTATGCCTGCATGGCTACGAATTTATGCTGATTCTTCATATGGCAATATTAAGAATTTTTTATCATTTAATTATATATATAACGTAGAGCTAAAAGGTTGGCTTCAATCAAAAGAGTCTCTAGATACATCTACATATTTACCCGGAGATAACACTGATTATCTTAAGTATGCGATTAGTAAATCACACTGGCCAATAAGGTTCGACTCACTTGTTGAGTTAACAAAACAACCTAAATGCGTGCTAATTGAACAAATCAGCGTAGATGATAAATATTCTCTTAACACTATAAATAATATAACTTATTTTCATATAAAGAATGTAAAGCTTAAAGATGCGATGAGATTCATTCTTAGGAAACATATGCGAGCCATGTCTCGAGATGAAATAAAGTCTGAATATTTTAGTATGTTCAATAAGACAATAAGTGTGGGGCAGGTTGGCAATACATTAGGAGAAATGGAGGATGCCTTAATAGTAAATAGAGGGATATATAATCTTTATGAAAACATGAATATTAGTGATGAAGTTCTTGATTTTGTAAGATTGAAAACTGAAAAATACTTATTGGACAAGCAAGAATTTATTTCGTCAAAGATAATAATACGTGACTTAAGAGACTTACATCAACAAAGCAGTATATTGCATTCTTTAAATGGATATTCACTTCTTGGCATATTGCAAGATGACCCTCGTTTTGACTGCCATAGAGGTTTTATGATTGGTCTGTATATAGAAAATTTTACAGGTGAATTTATTGATCTTGAAACAGAGATAGTTGAGTTAATGCGTAATAAGGGGAAACCAATTACTTTGAAAGAAATTGTACATGAGTTGTCTGATCGTCGTGAACTTATAACTCCATCGTTAAATAATATGTTAGATGCAAACATTTTATTTTCCCAAGAATCACATGACTCATATGGATTAGCTAATGTTATTAGTGAAAATAGTAGAATAGACAGTCAATCAATTGATGCTTCAATATTATCTGATTGGGATATTTAATGAATATACCAGATATATTAAAACTAAAAGACCGATATCAAAATGGTAAAGATAATATAGGAAAAGATTTAATAAAACCTTGTTTAGAACTATGTACTCATTATAGACGTGGAACAGGATTTTTTAGTAGCAGTGCACTTAAATCGTATGCTAGTTCGCTTGAACATATTATTGAAGACAATGTGAAAATTGATATTTTATGTTCACCTATCATTCAAGATAAATCGCTTATTAATGTTCTTGAGCGCAATTCCACTCCTGAGCTTAAAGTAAAAACAATTAGACAGTTAGCTGAAAATGTACTTTTGATGGCTGTAGGCTTTCATTTAGACTCTAAAAGAATAGATTATCGTTCAAAATTATTATCATACCTTATTGCCAACGGCCAACTTGAGTGTAAATTTGCAATCCCTAAAAACTTCGAATGGCCTGCTGAAGGCGACAACACGCATAATATATACCATGTAAAACTTGGATATTTTGAATTCCCAGATGGCTCAAGGGTAGCTTTTGATGGCTCTTTCAATGAAAGTGATTCAGGACATTCTTATCATGTTGATCGTACACAAGTATATTGCAGCTGGATTCCATCTGATGAAATTCGATTAAAAGGTATTATCGATGATGTTGATATTGATTGGAATGAGACAAATGAATATATTAGTGTCTACCCATTATCTAAAGACACACTCGAGATTATAAAAAAACTTTCACCAAAGAAAAGACCAAGAAAGCCAAACGTGCCTCAAGTAAAATCATATGAAAAAGAAAAAATCATCCCACTAACACAAACTTTGTGGCCACATCAAAAAAAGGCTGTTTTAAAATTTCTTAATAATAAATCTGGAATTCTTGAAATGGCAACTGGGTCAGGCAAGACCACAACTGCCATTGAAATTATTAAACAACTATTTTTATCTAATAAAATTAATTCTGTAATAATTTGCACTTATGGAAGTGACTTATTAGATCAGTGGTATAAAGAAATTGAAGGTTGGATAATTAGAAGTGAATCACAGAAGTTGGAGCATATTACTACATTTCGAGCATATAAAACACATGATCAATTACAGGCCTATCTTAATAATCCAATAAATTCTATCTTAATAATTTCTAGAGATGCACCAAGATTAAAACGGCTACTTACAAGCAAACAAATTGACAAGAGCAAGATACTTTTAATTCATGATGAGATACATGGTTTTGGTTCTCCAGCAATGGTATCTAATCTTTCTTCATTGCATAAAAATATTGCTTATAGGCTAGGGTTAAGTGCTACTCCAGAGAGAGAGTATGATGAGGCTGGAACTGATTTTATCAAAAAAGAAATTGGCGAAGTCATCTTCACTTTTACACTGCATGATGCGATTGAACAAGGTACTCTTTGTGAGTTTGATTATATAACTCGTGACTTTATACTTACTGATGCTGATAAAGAACGCCGTAAAAGCATATTTAGTCGACAAGCTAGAGCTGCCAAAGAAGGTAATCCTTGGAGTGAGGAGACCTTGTATAGAGAGTTATCTAAAGTTGTTAAAAAGGCTGAGTTGAAACCATTAGTGCTAAATGATTATTTACATGAAAATGAAGGCGCTCTATCGTCTTCAATTATCTTTGTTTTAGACCGTGAGCAAGGTGATGAAATTTGTAAAGTTGTTAGCCATTTTACTCACAAGTATAAAACATATTATGCAGGTACTGAAAAAGTTTATTTAGACATGCTTGCGTCAAACGAAATAGACACTCTTATTGCTTGTGAAAGATTAAACGAAGGAATAGATATTAAAGGTTTAAAATCTGTTTTTCTTATTGCTTCACCAAAATCAAAGCTTGATACAATTCAAAGAATCGGTAGGTGTTTAAGAAAAGACCCCAATAACCCCATGAAAAGAGCTCTTGTTGTTGATTTTATATTGGAAGAAGATTCAGATAATGAAAGAGTTAATACAGATAATCAACGTAAAGAATGGTTAATGGAAATATCACGTAGCCGATTTAAAAATAATAAAGAGACAGAATAATTATGAAATTAGATTCAATTGTTAAGTCAGCAATTCGTAAAGCATGTCAGGAAGAATCTGTATCAAAAGCAGATGAAGCTGTGATTAGGTTATTAGAAAGATATATTTCTAACGAACTAGCAGAAAATCAAATTGCGGGTTCATTACAAGGGATTTATGAATCATTTAAGGTAGGCTCATAATGCTAGTAACATTGACTGCATGGCAAACTCGCGGATTACGGTGTCCAGATACTGATGTTAACTTCTTGATAAATGGTAATTACAAACGAATAAATCTTGTGCAAATGCCAAATGGTACAGGAAAGTCAACTATTATTGAGCTCATTTCTGCTGCTTTAACTGGAGATGCAAGATATTGGAAAGCTGAAAAAGTTAGAGAAGTTAACAGTACGGAATCTCCAAATAATAATGGTTTATTTATTTTAAAAATCCTTATTGAAGACAATGAACAAAGAATACAAAAAAACATTGTTTTTCAAATGGATTTTGATTTTAATCTAGGAACAATTTTATATAGTACAATTAGTGACCCAACAAGTGGGTTAGAGGTAGGATGGAAAGCACCAAGAGAATTAATTACATTTTTAAATGAGCGGTGTGTAGAAGTATTCGTCTTTAAGGGGGATAAAGTACAGCACTTGATAGCCAAAGATCGTAATGATGCAGAAGCCTCTATAAAAGCCTTTTTTGGTCTGTCACACATTGATGATTTAGAACATATTATTGAAAACGACTTTAAAGGTCGGCAATCAGGAGTTACTTCAGAACAAGGATTTCAAAAACGTAAAAACGTTCTTGATAAATGGACGATGTGGCTTCAAAAACTAGAAGAAGCAAAAATAGAATTAGAGGAAGAGTTAAAACCAATAAGAGCAAGATATGACGATATTAAAACTAATGTAGAAGAGATTTTGTCTGGTCAAGATAAAAACAATCAAACTCTATTAGACCTAGAAAGTACAAAAGATAATATGGAAAAAGAATTATCTATAGTGTCTCTTCAAGCATTTGAGGCATTAAGGAACCCACTTTTCGTATCAAGTAAAATATTAAATAAAATGAATTTTATAAAAGAAAAACTAGACACGATGAAATTACCTGGTACGTCTGGAGAGTTTTTTAAAGAGCTTGCAACACAAGAGTCATGTATTTGTAATAGAGAAATTGATGATTCGAGTAGAAAGGCTATTTTAGAAAATTCAAATACATATTTATCTGAAGATCACATAGAGACCATTAATGGAATAAAAAAAGATACTCAGACATATTCTATTCAAGCAGAGTTAAAAAACTCATCAAACCCATTTCATGAGTTAAGAAAAGCAAGCGCAGATTTTCACTTGGCAGACACTAGACTGCAGAGACATCATAGTAAGATGAAAGGTGAAGCAACTGCTGGGCAGAAAAGTATTATTGAAGAACTTGAAGAGATAGGGAAAGAGAAAGATCTAAAAGAAGCCAGGTTGGAACATCTTATTGACAACAATGGTAACGTTAGGGAGGCTTCTTCGGGTAATCCTGAACAATGTAAAAAAATCCCAATAGTAAAAAAAGTTATAGAATCTCGGCAAAAAGAACTTGCTGAAATTTCAAATACTGTGCAAGAATTTGAAGCAAAAGAGAAATTAAAACGTATATTAAAAAAATCATGTGAAACAGCACTGGGAAATATTAAGCTTGAATTAAAAGATAAAAGTAATTTAAAGCTTAAAAGAATTTTGCCTGGAGGAACACCACTTGAGATTTTAAGTATCGATAAAAATATACAGATAGGATTTAAGGGGAAACAACAAGCAAGTGCAAGCGGAGGACAAAATGTTTCTATTGCATATAGTTTTGCAACTTCAATACTGGAGCGTTCAGGTGCACAATTCCCACTAATTGTGGATCATCCGGTAACAGCACTACAAGTGAGTGCAAGAAAGGGTTTAGGTGAAAATCTAGCAGAAATTTGTCACCAATTTATTGGCTTTATAATCGATACTGAAAAAGATGGCTTTGTTGATGCATTAGGAAGCAATGGTAAAGATGTAAACTATATTACCTTATTTAAAAAAATATCTGGTAATCAAACCTATATCGATCAGTTACCAAATAATAAAGAATCAATTTTTGAGAGTGACAATGGAATTGTTTGTACTGATAAAGATTTTTTTAATAATTTTACCGATTTAACTCCTGATATGAGTGAATAATTACATGTTTAAACTACATAATAGTGCCGTACGCTGGGGCGATAAATTAATACATAAAGATAGCCCAATAAAAACACAGTTTGATATATATTATTTATCATTACTGGTCGGAGTTGGACTTTGTAGATCAAATAAATTTGACTCTGCAGATGTACATGACCTTACTAGACCCGTCACAGAGCCTTTTGTACCATATAGGCATCTTTTAGCTGGTTTGCTATTAGTTTCAGAATTAACAAATTCTAGATTGCCATTAACAAAACCACTAGTTAAGTCAAAAGTTTCAGTATTACTAGATTCACACAGCCAAACTTTTCTAAGTGACACCGCTGTGGAGCTCATGAATGGATATGCATTTGGTGGATTTGAAGCCTTAAGAGAAAAAATGCCAGTAGTTTCGGATGTTAATGAATTTCTTATTTGGTATTACACCATAATGATTCCTGAATGTTTTGAAGATGAAATTTGGGGAGAGGGGTAGTGATTTTTTAATAAATACTAGTTTTTACGAATAAATAGATTTTTTAAATATGTATGATTTCAAATTATTCGTATATTGACTTGTTTTCTAATGGTGTTGGTGTGTATTCTCCAACATAATCAAAAAAATCAACATCTTGTTCTCTAAGTTTTATTTTTATTCTTTCGAGTAACAAGGGCTCTTTCTTGCTCCAGTTGTCATACCCCATCAAACTAACTTTTCCTGATGTAATATGAGCTTTAATCAGGTGTATATCATCTAGGTCACCATAAAGCTGTGTAGCACATCCAATATATATTCTTAACTCTTTAGGGCAGTCACCCACATATTTTTTATGGAATGTGTAACTGTGTCCTTCTTCCATAAGACCGCAGTCTAATATTTTATATGCTAAATTGCAGGATTTTTCAATGACATTATTATTTGAAACTGAATAAAGAACATATGTCGCTACTTCGACTGCATCAGCATATGAATTAAAAAAGACTTTAATATCACGTTTTAATCGTTCTGGCATTTGAGTTTGTGGTCGTCTTTTATCAAATAGGCTCAATGCAAAGTAGACAAGTAAATCATCTCTTCTTTTGGATGCTGATTCTTCAAACACTTTGTTTCCAAAAAACTCAATGAGAGAGCTATGTGCCTTCATATGCGAGCCTGAAATTCTTCTTATTTGTTCTGAAAACTCAAATTCATTGTTTGCAGGGATACGCCCTAGATCTAATGTCATTTTCCAGTAGTCAGAGAAAAGTTCGATGTTTTTCTCGATGATAGATTTCTTAATAGCTTTAGGTCGTGTTTGTAATTCACGTATGGTTTTTTGTTGCCAGTTACGGCTGATGTATTGTCTTTCTACAAGAAAGGTTTGCTCTTCTAATTTGTCTTTGAATATATAGAGTATCCCTTGGCCAACTGGGATAACGTTTTCCTCTAAGGTGCTTTCAATGTAATACCGCACTTCACTTTGTGAGTAGTATTTTTGAAAAGTATTGATCTTCGTAAGTACGCCATCTTTATAGGCGGCAAATTGATTAATCATAGCATCACCCGCAATCATGACTGAGACGACTAATATTTTATTAGCTAAGTCCCACGCTTCTTTTAGTGTACTAGTTCGTTCTGCTTTATCTTCGATTACGTTGATAACAAAACCTAGATTTACGATGTCGGATTTAATTTTCCCTTCTTCTGGGTAAGAGTTTGGATCCCATTTATTAACATTTAATCCATGCGCTTCAAGTTCTCGCACATCATCACCTTTACCACAGCCAAAATCGAAAATGCTATAATCACCATTAAGGTAGTTATGTCGAGCAAGGAGACTAACCGGTTGAGAAAGTTGATGTCGATTTATTGCTGTTTTGTGTCTCTCTACGGTACCGTTGAATTTCTTATCGACTTTTTCAGGCTTAACGAACTCTTCTAAACGTCCTTCTTCATTTAATAAATAGCCTCTTGTTTTGATAATTCGTTCCCAATTTTTCTTGAAGCCAATAGAACGTGGTTTTTCATATAAGTTTATGGCTTCACCTTCGTTAGTGATTTCAATGAATAAACTTCTATTTGGATATTCTTCTTTTACAAAGGTTTCTTTTCGATGAAGGATGGGTGGGTTTTCTGATTTTCCGTACTGACTCTGAGTAAAGGTTGAAGTTTCAATATCAATAGTAGTACTTTTAACAAGAGGAGGATAAGCGTAGGTATCAAAATCAGGATAGTGTAGTAAAGAAATCTTATAGTCGTTTTTGTAGTACTTAATAATATTCCATTTTGTTTTAGTTAATTTAAGATTTTTAATCGTTTCGATTGTATGAAATGCTAATTCTTTTGGGATAGTATCGAGTGCCGATTCATGAAGATAAATCGCAGTGGGTAATTTCTTACCCACCACTATTTGTGAAACATATTGCTTGTAGTCAATAAATTTCACAGATATACAAAAGTTTATCTAGGCCAGTTCATACAAGCCTTTGCCGCTTTGATTAAATATAACCTTAGTGGCTTTAGGATCTGCATCTGATTTTTTCCGAAGGGTAGAAGACAATACGCTCACTGGGTTTTTTGCTCCGAAGGTAAAGAGGTCACGTTTAACAATTTCAGCATGAATGTCAGCCGGTGACATTGGTGAGGTTGAGTCTTTTAATACAGCTTGAGCAGCTTCTGCAATATTCATTATTTAGCCTTTATAATTGGTTTACTAGAGTAGATTTTAGCGAATTCTGTCAAAATCCGATACAGATAAAGCCATTATTCTATACTTATACAATTAATGTTGTTATATATAACGTCAAAAATATTAAGTAGGCTAAATATATGGGCAGATTTTTCGTATATACCATAATTTTTACAAAGGGATTGAGTCGTTATTTATGCTAATTCTTCCTTATAGTACTGAACTCCGTCTGAGCCAGCGACCATATATTGTTTATTCAATCATTTTAATATGTTTTATCGTCTTTCATTTTCAGAAAGAAAATAATAAAGATATTGAAAATACCTTTGATTCGTTTTGTCAGTCAATTAATGTTAACAATAAGAAGACAGCAGAGCTCACTGATTATAATTATAAAGAATCGTGTACATATAACTTACAGGCATTATATTACTATTCAGATACTCCTTATTGGCTTGATTATGACCTCGATAAAATAAAGAGTAAATCTTTACGAGAAAGATTAAAAAACTACACCGACACGAACTATGAGCATTATGATGTGCTTCGACAGTTAGTTGTTCCAAAAAGCTTGGATAAAATGTTGATGTATTATCCAAATAGCTTTAACCCTTTCAAAATGATGACCTCTGCTATATCTCATGCAGATTGGTCACACATCATATTTAACCTTATTTTCTTCTTTGCTTTTGCACCTGCGTTAGAACTTCTTGCCAGAAATAAATTAAAATTTATTAGTGTATTTATTGCTGTCGAGCTTGTTGGTGGTTTTATCTATTCTATAACTTCTATTATGGCAGGGGATAATATTCCTACATTAGGTTTATCTGGCTCTGTATCTGGAATGATTGGTTTTTCTGCCTATATGATGCCGTGGGCTAAAATTCGTACATTTGTCTGATTTTTTCATCTAGCACGTACATATGCAATTCCTGCTTGGATACTCGCAGGTTGGTATATAGGCTGGGATATGTATGAATTATTTTCTCGTACCGAAAATGGAGGTGTGAACTTTTTAGCGCATGTCTCAGGTGGTATTGTCGGCTATCTAATGGGCTATTTCTTTTTTAAGAAAGAAAAAGAAGATGCAAAGTATGAATTAGATCTTGAGATTGATTATATGCGAACAAAGCGTGAAAGCTTTTCAAATATTACATCGATGTATAAGGGGGATAGGGTATATGTTGATAATAAGCAGCGTGAGCATGATGCTAAAAAAGCATACGGTAAATATAATGAAGATCTATACCGACAGGTGAAAATCGGTAACACAAGTGAAGCTCTTGCATTATTAATTGAACCGTATGATACATATGAAGACAGTCCAGAAATTTATATTGAATTATTTAATCAAATTGGTGAATGGAAGAAAAAACGTGTTTATCTATGTGCTGGTCGCTTGGTTATTGATTTGCTCGTAGATAAGAAACAATACGGAAATATATCTAATGTATTAAAATCCTGTTTAGAAGTAGAACCCGATTTTTCATTATCGGATCCCGACGATCTTATTTTTATTGTAAATTATTTAATCAACACTCATGAATATAAGCAAGCATACAACCTCATCACAAATGCTCATGTAAAATATGGTGAAGAAATTAATAAATGTGACTGTATATTATTAGAAGCCAAGATACTGTGGGAATATCTTGATAGAATTGAAGATGCAAAATCATTAATTTCCAATACTATTTCTTCGTCTGAGAAATATGATAAATTGGTGAAATACCTAGAGTTGATTAAAAGCACATAATGCAAAGGACTTGAAATGGAAGAGTTAGAATTACTTGAAGGACAAGAGTTCTATGGGATTATAGGAAAGTTAGTTAATGATTCTGACACTAACCGACGTAGAGTAATAACCAGAGGAAATAAAGTTATACCTGATGGTGTATTCATCGAGTGCTCTAAGAAAATAAGAAAACAACAACCAATAGGTACAATATTCAAGTTAAATATTGGCGTCTCTAGAAAACCAGTTGGTAGACTCTATCTACATTCATTAAAAAAGAAAGAGCTACTTACTGTAGATCAGTGGCAACAAATATATAGTTAAATTTATGGTGTAGCATACTGAATACTGAATACTGAATACTGAATACT
>VAPL010876989.1_pt1 | contig 17327 bp, 20 predicted proteins | sample 3395061 | NCBI WGS metagenome assembly VAPL01 (sample SAMN08290444, study PRJNA428436) | hydrothermal vent metagenome | isolation source: Deep-sea hydrothermal vent chimney 2 | place: Pacific Ocean: Juan De Fuca Ridge | depth 2182 m m | reverse complement strand
GCAAATTACTTCTATCCAACCAAATTGTTCTGCGTGATTTACTGTATTTTCAAGAAACATTTTGTAATTTTCGGCGTTGAAAGATTAATGATTTGAATTTCTACTTTTTATTGGAAACAAATTTATTAAAAATAGTGTTCCATTTTTAATTAAAGGCATCAAATTATGCACAAAAAACTTGAAGCGGAGTTAGTGAGTTTGGCTCATAGTATTTTACAGATGAAAAACAGGCATGAAGCTGTGGCTTTAAAAGAAAAAGCCAGAGAAGTTTATGAAAAATTGTCTGTGTTAGCTTTTCTTGATGATTATGTGGCAGCTACACCGAATCTTGAAACCTCAAAAGAGGAGTTATTAAAGAAAATTGACCAAATAGTAACTAAAAAGGAAATACCAACGAATACCGTTAAAGAAGCTAGCTCTGAATCAAAGCTAGAAGAGAAGATAATACCTGAAAAAATAGAAAATAAAGATATTTTTGAACCAAAATTCGATTCGGTTAAAATTGATATTGGAAGCTTAAAAACAAATCAGATTAGTTCTAAAGAAGAATTTAGAGATACTATTTCTGCTGATAAAACTGCTACACTTTTTGAAAATGATGAAAAAAAAGACAACGAAAAAAAGACCCTAAATGATAAATTAGTAAAAAATACCATTCAAGTTGGATTGAATGACAGAATCGCTTTTGTAAAGCATTTATTTAATTTTGACCAGTCAGGTTTTAATAGCGTATTATCACAACTCAACTCTTTTAAAACAGAAAATGAAGCCAAAGAATTTATACATAATAAGGTAAAACCTGATTATGATTGGACAGGTAAAGAAGAATACGAAGAACGATTAATAACACTTATTGAAAGAAAATTTTCTTAATTTATATTATATGAACGCAACAGAATTTAACTCATTGTTTGATACAGTAATTGAAAAATATCATGTTATTGATAACGTTGATCAACCTTTTGAAAACCCTTATGATAAAAAAGGATTGACACATTTACTATACAGAAAATCTTGGATAGATACGGTACAATGGCATTATGAAGACATTATCCGTTTACCGGATATAAATCCGGTTGAAGCACTAACATTAAAACGTAGAATTGACGCTTCAAATCAAGACAGAACCGATATGGTTGAATATATTGATAGTTATTATCTAGATCTGTCTAAAGATGTTGAGGTTCAACATAATGCTAAAATAAATACTGAAAGCCCGGCTTGGGCGATAGATAGGTTATCTATTCTTGCATTAAAAATTTACCATATGGCAGAAGAGGCTAATCGGGAATCAGCTTCTGAACAACATAGAGCAAATTGTCAGCAAAAACTTGATATATTGTTAGAACAACGTAAGGATCTATCTTCAGCAATTGATGATTTATTACAAGACATTTCTCAAGGCAAAAAATATATGAAAGTATATAAACAAATGAAAATGTACAATGATGATGAGTTGAATCCGATGCTTTATAAAAAGGAATAAAAGATTGATGTTTAAGCAAAGACAATATTTATATAAATTCATAAGTATTTGTTGTTTAATCGTTCTAGTAAGTTGTAAATCAACATCAATTTACTTAACAGAGCCTTTTTCTTTAGAAAAAATTGCTGAGAAACCAGATTATCAAAATGAAGATAGTTGGGTAGTATTACCTTCAAAATACACTCAAAAACTTAAAGAGCTAACACTAAATTCTACTGCTGAATTAGAAGCTGACGTTTTTTATGTGTATCCTACATTAATTACTGATAAAAAAGATATTCGTTGGAATATTGCTACTACCGATACAATACAAAATGCTAAAGTTTTAAATTCTGCAGTACGTTTTCAAGCTTCAGCTTGGGCAACATCAGGTAAGTTATATATTCCTTTATATCGTCAAGCACATTTGCGCTCGTATTATCAATTAGAAAATGGAGGGAAGGAAGCATTAACACTAGCATATAGTGATGTAAAAGCTGCTTTTGAATTGTATTTAGAAAAATATAATAACGGTCGACCCATTATTATAGCAGGTCATAGTCAAGGGTCAACTCATTGTAGATTATTATTAAAAGAATTTTTTGATGATAAACCTTTACAGAAACAATTAATAGCTGCTTACATTCCTGGAATTGGTATTAAAAAGGATGAATTTAAAACGATTCAAGCCATGTTTAGCCCTAACGAAACAGGTGGTTTTGTTTCATGGAATACCTATAAGAGGAAAAAATTACCTAAAAGCTATAATAAATGGTATAAAGGTAAAGTAACATCCAATCCGATTACTTGGAATACTACTAAACATACAAAAAGAGGGGATCATAAAGGCTTTTTATATACCAATGGTAAAATTTATGATAAAGCATTAAAAATTGAAGTTATTGATGGAATGGTTTGGACGACGCTACCTCGATTCCCACATCGTATATTTGCTATGTTTAAGAAAAATTATCATGTAGGAGATATAAACTTATATTGGAAAGATATTCAACAAAACGCTGAATTGAGAGTTAAAACCTGGTTAGAGCAACACAAGAATTAAGATTAGAACACCATTATTTTAAAAACTCTTTAAGAGCATCAACAGTTTTTTTAGCATTGCCTATAAAAATGTTATCTTCTACTATAATTACAGGTCGTTTTAAAAAAGTATATTCTTCTAAAATGAGTTGTTTGTAATCTTTTTCGGTTAAAATCTGGGTTTTTAGATCCATTGCAGCATATTTTTTTGACCTTTTGCTAAATAATGCCTCATAACTTTCTGATAAGGTGAACAATTTCTCTAGTTGTTTTACAGTTATAGGCTGTGTTTTTATTTCTTGTAATTCAAATCCTTCTAACGAAATTTGTTTTAAAATTCGTTTACAGGTATCACAAGTTTTTAAGTAGTATATTTTTTTCATTTAAGCTGAATTTATTTCTGTTTATCAGAATGTAAAAATAACTTGTTTTCATGATAAAAATTGATACTTTTATGCAAAATAAAAGATAAATGGAAAAACAGTTTGAAATTCTAAAGGCGAACAGGCTTATTATCTTAAAAGTAATCGAAAATTTAAGCTTAGAACAGTTAAATAAAATTCCTGTAGGGTTTCGAAATAATATTGCTTGGAATGTGGCTCATCTAGCCGTAATTCAACAATTATTATGTTATAATTTATCCGGTTTAAAGATGACTGTTAGTAAAGAAATGGTAGAAAAATATCAAAAAGGTACTGCACCTACAAGTGATATGACTCAACAAGAATTAGAAACTATAAAAACACTTTTTTTAACCCAAGTTGATACATTTAAAGAAGATTATAACAATAATATTTTTACAGTATATAACTCATATCCAACAAGTGCGAATGTGACGTTGAATGATATAGGAGATGCTATTGAGTTTAATAATTTTCATGAAGGCATTCATTTAGGATATATCTTAGCATTAAAAAACCTAGTATAATATGGATTATTTTACAATTGCTACTGTTCTAATAGTACTATCAGCAGTTTTTGGCTATATAAATGTCAAGTTTATAAAACTGCCGGATACCATTGGTTTAATGGCAATTACCATACTTTTTACCTTAGCGGTTTTAGCATTGAGCTATTTTGATGACACACTACTTTTGAAAGAAAAAGAACTCATCTCTCAAATAGATTTCAAAACAGTATTGCTAGATGTAATGTTGAGTTTTTTACTTTTTGCAGGAGCACTACACACCAATTTTCAACAATTAAAAGTACAAAGAAAACCCATTCTGATATTTGCAACGTTAGGTACGTTAGTTTCTACTTTTTTAGTTGGTATTTTTGTCTTTTATTTATTAAAATTTTTAAACTTAAATATAGACTTTATTTATTGTTTACTTTTCGGAGCGTTAATTTCACCAACAGACCCAATTGCGGTATTAGGAATTTTAAAAAAAGTAGGAGCTCCCAAAAAATTAGAAACCAAGATTGTTGGAGAATCTCTGTTTAACGACGGAGTTGGAGTAGTTATTTTCTTAACCATTTATCAAATAGCTAAAGGAACTGGTGAAATATCTTTCGGGCATATAGCTGAATTATTTTTGGTAGAAGTTGTTGGAGGCATCGCATTAGGTCTCGCTATAGGTTGGTTAACTTATAAATTATTAAAAAGTATAGATGATTATGATATTGAAGTCATCATAACCTTAGCTGCTGTTATGGGAGGTACATTGGTTGCTCAGCATTTTCATTTATCAGCACCTTTAGCCATGGTAACAGCAGGATTAATAGTTGGTACTGATACTGTTAGAGAATCATCTATGAGTGAAATTACGGAACAATATGTTGATAAATTTTGGGAACTGATAGATATCCTTCTAAATACTATTTTGTTTGTTATGATAGGGATGGAAATACTAGTGCTTACCTTTAACGGGAAATATATTTTAGCTGGATTTTTGATTATTCCGTTGTTATTATTTGCCAGGTATTTATCATTGATGTTGCCTATAAAAATTTATGCTAAAAAATTGGAATTTGTACCTAAAACAAATTTAATTATGACTTGGGGAGGTTTACGTGGAGGAATATCTATAGCATTGGCATTAAGTTTAACTGATGTAATGGAGCGCGATCTGTTTTTAGTGATAACGTATATAGTTGTAGTATTTTCAATTATAGTACAAGGATTAACGATTGGAAAATTAATTAAAAAATTTACTTAATTTAAGTTTGTAAGTAAAGTTCAAATAAGCAGACAAAAACAAAAATTTAAACGAATGAAATTCAATACAAAAACTATACATGGTGGTCAAGAACATGACCCTGCAACAGGAGCAGTAATGCCACCAATATATCAAACATCAACTTATGCACAAAGTAGCCCGGGAAAACATAAGGGCTATGAATATTCAAGAGCAGCGAATCCAACACGTACAGCCTTAGAGAATAGTTTTGCTGCTATAGAAAACGGTACACACGGTTTTGCTTTTTCTTCAGGATTAGCAGCTATTGATTGTGTATTGAAAATGTTAAACCCGGGAGATGAAGTTATTGCCGGTGATGATTTGTATGGAGGGACTTATAGAATGTTTACTAAAATGTTCGAAAAATACGGATTGAAATTCCATTTTGTGAACATGGAAGACCCTAAAAATATAGAACCATTCATCAATGGTAATACTAAATTAGTTTGGCTAGAAACACCTACTAATCCGTTAATGAAAATTGCTGATATAGAAGAAATAAGTAAACTTACTAAAGCAAAATATAGTGCTATACTAGTAGCTGTCGATAATACGTTTGCAACGCCTTATTTACAGCTACCGTTAGATTTAGGGGCAGATATCGTAATGCATTCGGCAACAAAATATTTAGGAGGTCATTCAGATATTGTAATGGGAGCACTGATGGTTAAAGACAAAAATCTTGCAGAAGAACTACATTTTATCCAATTTGCCGGAGGAGGAATAGCAGGACCACAAGATAGCTTCTTAGCTTTAAGAGGTATAAAAACCCTACATATAAGAATGCAGCGTCATTGTGAAAACGGAATGGCAATTGCTAAATTTTTGGCAGATCACGATAAAGTTAAGGAAGTATTTTATCCTGGTTTAGAGAATGATAAAAATTATGCTGTAGCTAAAAAGCAAATGAAAGATTTCGGTGGGATGGTCTCATTTAGATTGAAAGATGAAAATAAAGCTACTGCATTTAAAATGTTAGAAAGTTTTAAAGTATTTACACTAGCTGAATCTTTAGGAGGTGTAGAGAGTCTGGTAAATCATCCTGTAACAATGACACATGCTTCTATTCCTGAAAAAGAAAGAGAAAAATTGGGAATCACAGATTCTTTAATCCGCTTAAGCGTAGGAATTGAAGATATTGAAGATCTAATAACCGATTTACAACAAGCGTTGAGCTAACCAAGTATTTATCTACCGGAATAAAAGTTACTTAAGTCAAAAATTGCACCAACACTAAAGTAAATCAAGGTATCATTAAATTTATTTCCTGAGAATTCACTTGGCGCATCTAATCCATCAACTTTATCCGATAAGAAATATTGCCAACGAGCATCTATAAATAAATCGAAACCATCCAATTTATATCGAGTACCAGCACTAAATGTAAGTGAAAAAGTATTATCTTTTTCAACAAAGACAGCATTCTCTTGCCATGGTAAAGGTAAAACGTCAGGGTTCGTAATATAATTACCTAGATCAGAAGAAACTTCAGGGTCAAAACTATTATAATGAAAACCTACACTTACATACGGAGCAAATTTATTTGAGTCATTAAATAAAAGACCATAATCTTCTAAATTATTAAAATAATACTCTAATTGCGTACCAACATTAAAAATTTTGGTACTTCCTTTCATAGCTTTTAGCTTATCAGCAGATGCACCAGATTGTTCAACATATCGACCTTTATGTTCTAGATTATTATTAAAATAATAAGACACCTCTGTTTTTAATTTAAAATGATCAGAAAAATAACTAGCACCATTTCTCCAATTATAATTACTGCCATAAAAACTTAAGTAATGTGAAAGAGCAACACCGAAACTGGTAGCTGTACTACTTGGTAAGTGGTTTCTTTCTCCATAATCTGTTTGCATAGTAACAGGACCAAAAGAGACACCTATTTCATGGCTCAAATCTAGCTGAGCATAAGAATTTAACAGCGGAATAAACAGTAATAATAAAAATATTTTATAGAGAAATTTCATGTATCAACCCTTTTGTGGTGCAATTTAACAAAAAATATGTAAAAGCATCATTTTAAAAGTATCAAATTAAACTGAAATTTGATAAAATTATTGTAAACCTTAGAAAAAAATTAATCTATAAACACCCCTATGGCTTGGCTCGGGGTTTCCGATTTACCTCTCCTTAAGAGAGGTTAGAACTGCTTTTTTGCAGTTCAGGGTGAGGTAAAATACAATCCCGACCGTTCGGGATGATTTTTGGCCTCAAGACCAAAATGATCCCGATCCGGATAGCTATCGGGACTATCGGTAGGCAAAATACCCCTATGTCCGCCCGCCGTAGGAAGGCTTGCCTCGGGGGATAGTCAGTTTCAAGAAATTTTTATTTAAGATTTTTTGATGGATTCCAAAAAGTAGTCTCAAAGTTCACAATTTTATCATCTTTAATCACTAAACCTTCACTTTCTAACAATTGTTGCATTAAGTTGATACCACTAAAGTGATGCTTTCCTGTTATCATGCCTTTTCTATTCACAACTCTGTGAGCAGGAATAGTTTCATCACCATTACAAGCATTCATTGCCCAACCAACCATTCTTGCTGATTTTGCCGCTCCTAAGTATTTAGCTATTGCCCCATATGAAGTAACTCTTCCATAAGGGATCTTTCTAGCAATATCATATACTTTTTCAAAAAAATTCTCACTTTTACCCATAATGAATATTAAAGATACCCGTTGTGCATTTTGAGTTTTATCTCAAGTCAGTTCGAGTGATTTTTGATAAAAAATTGTATCGAGAACAGTTTTTAATAAGAAATTTCTATTCTCGATACTAATTTTTATGCCAAAATAGGCAAAAAATTCACTAGTCCCGAAGTTTCTGGAGACGAAATTTCATCAAAATGCACAACGAGTTAAAGATAATGAAAAGTATAGAATAAAAACTAAATAGAGATCAAGTTATAAATGATATTTTACTCTGAATTTAATATAAGTAATTGCTTTTTTTTGATCTAAAAACTGTTTTTCGTAGAATGTTTTAGTTAAAGTAGCTTCTTTTGGGGTGTGAAGATTATTATAAATATCATGATGAGCATATATTATTTCGTGATTTCCTTCTTGAAGTATACCCAGCGTATATCCATGTAAAAATTCACTATCTGTTTTAAGATGTACAACGCCTTCAGGCATCAGAATTTTTTGATATTTCTTTAAAAAATCTGGATTGGTCAAACGATGCTTCATACGTTTGAATTTAATTTGAGGATCAGGAAATGTTATCCAAATTTCATTAATTTCATTTTCTCCGAAACATAAATCAATCAACTCTATCTGAGTTCTTAAAAAAGCTACATTAGTTAGATCTTCCTCTAAAGCAGTTTTAGCACCTCGCCAAAAACGTGCACCTTTAATATCTACACCAATATAATTAATATTAGGGTTTTGTTTGGCAAGAGCAATAGTATATTCGCCTTTACCACAGCCTAATTCTAAAATGATAGGGTTGTTATTTTTAAAAAAAGTATTCCACTGACCTTTTAAATAAAAACCATTAGAAACATCTTTACGAGAAGGTTGTATTACATTTTTAAACGTTTCATTTTCATTAAAACGTTTTAATTTATTTTTACTTCCCAAAATGAATAAATTGAAGAAAAATTACTGTTCGCTTGCTCTACTTTGATTTGCCATTTGACCTAGCCAATAGAACATAGCAATAAAACCTATAGCAATTAAGATGACATTAACGGTGTTTGAAGTCCACCACCCATCCATTGACCTAAAGCCATCATAAATTTTAAACGCAACGTTTGTACAAAAATCACCTATAGCTCTAAAAATATTGTTAGCAATCATATCTTAAGTATATTTACCGTACAAAAGTATGAAATATTAATAATGATTGCTAAATTTTTTAACAAAACAAGACCAATTAATACATTAATTATTATACTTGTTTTGACTTTTATATATATCCTTTCTTTCTTTTATCTTAATGAAGATATCTCTGGAGTTCTATTTTTCTCAAAGAATGCACTGTTTTTCTTAGTTTTATTAGTCACTTTTTTCATCATAAATTTTATAGTTAGAAAAAACGGATTAACAAAAGACAATTCATATGTCTTATTAATTTTGGGATTATGTTTTGGAATGTTTCCCTTCGCAACATTAAACAAACACCTTTTAATTACACATTTATTATTATTACTAGCTTATAGAAGAATATATAGCCTAAGAACAAAAAAAGATACTAAAGAAAAATTATTTGATAGTGCTTTTTGGATAGGAATAGCCACAATTGTTTATCCTAATAGCTTTTTATATATACTTTTAATTTATGCAGCAATTTATCTATTCAATAAATCAACTATTAGGAATATACTAATTCCATTAGTAGGATTTTTAGCGCCAATTTTAATTTATGGAGTATATTTATTAGCAGTTAATGATTTTAACAGTTTTAATTTACAGTTAAATTATAGTTTTTTATTTTTAAATTATAATTCATTAGAGTTATTGATACCCATAGCATTAATTTTGGGATATTTATTGTGGGCAATTTTTCCTACAACTGTTAAGGTTGTTACTGTTAATAACGAATTTAGAACCTCATGGTTTCTATTACTGATTCATTTACTAGTCAGTGTACTATTAATTATACCATCATTAAACAAAAACGGATCAGAATTTTTATTTATCTTTTTTCCTACAGCAATTATTTTAACTAATTACCTACAAATAGTAAAAGAAAAATGGTTTAAAGAAGTTTTTTTATATCTATTTTTGGTAATAACAATAGCTATTTATTTCTTATAATTTTGCTCCGAATGATAGATCTCCGGCATCACCTAATCCGGGAACAATATACCCTTTGCTACTTAATTTTTCATCAATAGCAGCAATCCATAAATGGGTGTTTTCAGGAAAGATATCTTCTATATAATTAACACCTTTTTTTGAACCAATTACTGAAATAATATGAATTTGTTTAGGAATACCATGGCTTTTTAAAGCGTTAAAGGTATTCTCTAATGTTTTACCAGTAGCTAACATTGGGTCAGTTAAGACCAATGTTTTATTGGTTAATGATGGAGAGGCTAAATATTTTACAATAACTTCAAATTCATCACTATTGTTTGGGTGATGTCTATAAGCAGAGATAAAAGCATTTTCAGCTTTATCAAAATAATTTAAAAGTCCTTGATGTAAAGGGATACCCGCGCGCAAAACAGAACATAAAACAAGGTCATTCAACGGAAGCGTCATAGCTTTAGTTCCTAAAGGAGTTTGTACAGTTTTATCTTTGTATAGTAAGGTTTTACTGAGTTCATAACTTAAAATTTCACCAATACGTTCAATATTTTTTCTAAAACGCATAGCATCACTTTGAATATTAATGTCTCTTATTTCACAAAGGAATTGATTTAAAACAGAATTTTCTGTTCCTAAGTTATGGATGATCAAAATAGTATGATTTTATACAAATATAATGTTTTAAGGCAAACGGTAAACATTGAAATTATTTAAAAAAATTGTATATTTACAATATTAAAAACTATTTATTAATCAATAAAACAATATTAAAATTATGGGACTATTTTCATTCATTAAAAATGCGGGAGCTAAAGTTTTCGGTATAGGTAAAACTACGGAAGAAGAGGCTACTGAAGCTGCAGCAGAGAAAGCAAATAAATTAGTAAATGCTGTTGACGCTTTAGGTTTTGGTGTTACAGATATAGATATTACTGTTGAAGATGATCTAGCAATTATTTATGGAGAAGCAGAAAATCAAGCCACTCGTGAAAAAGTAGTGTTAGTTGTTGGTAATACCGAAGGAATTGCAAGTGTTGATGATAGAATGACTACTGCTGTTCAAGAACCAGAAGCTCAATTTCATACAGTTGTAAGCGGTGATACGTTAGGTAAAATTGCAAAAAATTATTATGGAAATGCCATGAAATACCCTGAAATATTTGAAGCTAATAAACCAATGCTTACACATCCTGATAAAATTTATCCGGGTCAAGTATTACGTATTCCTGTATTAGAATCGTAAAAACCTAATAATAAGTATATGAAGCCTCCATTATTAGGAGGCTTTTTTTATTGAAATCGTCTTAAATTATTTTTTGTAAAAGTCCATTCAGGAGTATTAAGAACCTCTAAATTTTCGGCGCTATACCATGGAGAAATACTTTGATTATTAAAATTCTTCAACACATGAATTTCTTGAGCAGGCATATAGCTTTGAGCTAATAAAAAGACAGCTTCCCTTTTATCATTTTTAGCCATATCTACAATAATTACAGCATGACCGGGACTACCACCTTGAATATAAACATCGCCTATCTGCATATTTTTTAATACTATTCTTTTCATTTCCCTTTCTAAGGATAAGGTACCCGCATAGCTAAAAACCATCGTTAGATATTTATCAAAGCTTTTTCTAGAATCTCCTTTTTGTGCACCATTATACCAAGTTACAGTATTACCTATAACTTTTATTCTTTTACCTAACCTCCATTTGCTGTATGTTGCCTTAAATCCGTTAGTAAAATTAAAATGAATACTATCGAATTGTTTTTTTTGATATAGATATTCAGCTCTTAATCTCATAGTAGCGTCTGCACATTGCTGTAAGTCTCGTTTGCCAACATTGATGTTGAGTATTGCTTCATGCACATCCTGTCTGTTTTTTAAATCTTGATTATATAAATGAACTTTAGAGCCATGAGGTTTTAAGCTAAAATTCTGTAAATAGTATTGAAAGGAATTTTCTTCTGATTGAACTCTATCAAAACCTTTAGGAGTATTAAACCTAGTTTTTATAGTTTTTCCTGTAGGATTTGTAAGTATATGTTGTTTTATAGTAGTTGTAGATATTGCAACGTCAGTTTTATGTTTGGATTCCTTTTTGCAAGAAATTGAACTTATCAATAAAATAAAGAGTACTTTTTTCATGTGTTTATATTTATTGTTTTTTAACGGTCACATGCTGTTCGCTATTAATCATTTCTTTGGGTGTTAAACTTTTTAGTATGCTCGTTTCATATAATAATATAACATAAGCTAGTAAATAATTATTGGCTCGAATTCATTTCCAGACCTGACAGGTTTCCGAAACCTGTCAGGTCTAAATCTAAATCAGGAAATATTCATTATTTTCTCTACTACTTTTTCAGGAGAAATACTTCTCATAACATCTTCATAACCATCGCAAACGGTATTTCCATATATTGAACACGGAATATTAGGATACTTTTCTAGATCAGGCAATAGCATATTCTCTTTAGGCTGATTAAAAGGCGCAAAACCGGCATAAGGGTGTGTAATTCCCCAAAGTGTAATGGTTTTTACATTTTGCATCGCTGCTAAATGAGAGTTGGCAGAATCCATACTAACCATACAGTCTAAGTTGGCAATAAGACTTAATTCATCATTTAGGCTGAGTTTGCCTGCAACAGAAATTATGTTTTGATGGTTATTTTCTAAGCTATTTAAAATATTGATCTCTTTTTCACCACCACCAAAAAGAAAAATTTTATGTTGGTTTGTATCAGTTAATTTAGAAATAATGGTTTCAATTAAATCTAAAGGATACATTTTTGATTTATACTGTGCAAATGGAGCAATACCTATCCACTTTAAATGATCTTGAGGAATTATTTTTTGGACTTCAAAAGATAAATCAGGTTTTGACGGAAATTCAGGATTGGATAAATCTACAGTAAAATCCAATTCTCTAAGAACATCCGCATAACGTTCATGCGAAGTTTTTAACTGCTTAAAAACTTTATTTGTGGTGCTTGTTAGCGCTTTTTTTTCTGCTCTTCCTTTATCAATTACAACGCTTTTTATCCGTTTTAGCGAAAAGAAAAAACGTAAAATTTTTGAGCGTAATACGTTATGAATATCTGCTACAGCATCAATATTAAGTTGCCTCAATTCTTTTGATAATCGGTATAAACCTAAAATATCTTTGTGTTTTTGACTTACATCTGCAGCATAAAATGTTACATTTCTGATGTTTTCAAATAAAGGCTTTAAAAATGCTCTGGATAGTACGGTAATTTTCACGTCAGGATTCTGTTGTGTAAATGCTCTTAAAACAGGAACACTCATTGCTACATCACCCATAGCTGAAAGACGAATTACTAATATGTGAGATACTGATTTAGACACGAATCTACATGAATATTATGCTGTAAAGTTACTCTTAAGACACGAATTCCACTAATTTACACGAATATTTGACGGAAAGTCACTTAACCTGTCTGCTGGCGAGGCAGGTTTCACCAATTTTCACTAAAAAGTTATATGAAGTTTTTATGGACTATATTAATTCCCTCCCCTTTGGGGAGGGTTAGGGAAGGGCTTAATTATTCACTATTTTTTCTTGATGCTGTATAGACTCTTGATGTATGGCCTTAAATATTTTTTCGATAAATTCGGCACTTAATCCGTTTTCAGCACCTTGATTGATCATACCTTGAATTACTTCTTGCCACCTGCTACGCTGTAAAATAGCTACATTTCCTTCTTTTTTAACACGACCAATATTTTCAACAACTTCCATTCTTTCGGCGAAAAGTTCTATGAGTTGTTTGTCTAAAATATTTATTTCTTTACGCAGATTGGTTAGTCTTTTAAGTGAATCTTTTTCTTCAACTCTATCTTTTCTAACTTTTAGATCTTTAGTTATTTGGTCTAATCTTTCTGGAGTAATTTGTTGTTTGGCATCACTCCATGCGTTGTCAGGGTCAAAATGTGTTTCAATCATTAATCCTTCAAATTTTAAGTCCAATGCAGTTTGACAGACATCAAAAATACCATCACGCTCTCCACAAATATGTGAAGGATCACAAATAATAGGTAAAGTAGGATATTTATTCTTTAATTCAATGGGTATTTGCCATTGTGGATTGTTTCTGTACTTGGTTTTCTTATATGAAGAAAACCCTCTATGTATAGCTCCTAGGTTCTTAATTCCGGCAGTATGAAAACGTTCGATGGCACCCATCCACAAGGCTAAATCAGGATTTATTGGGTTCTTTACCAATACAATTTTGTCTGTACCCTGTATAGCATCTGCAATTTCTTGAACAGCAAACGGATTTACAGTAGTACGAGCACCAATCCAAAGGATATCTATATCAAATTCTAATGCTAATTTAGCATGTTGTGCTGTCGCAATCTCCACAGTGGTAAGCATTCCGGTTTCTTCTTTAACTTTAGCGATCCAGGGTAATGCTTTCGCTCCATTACCTTCAAAATTTCCGGGACGTGTTCTTGGTTTCCAAATACCAGCTCTAAAAACGGTAGCATCTGTCTTTTTTAATTGATGAGCAATTTTTAATACTTGTTCTTCGGTCTCTGCACTACACGGACCTGCTATTACTAATGGATGTGCAAGCGCCATATTTTTTAGCCAGATTGAAAAATTTGTTGATTCCATTGTTTTTTTGTTTAAAATTTGATAAAATACTAATGCGTATTTTTTATAGGTTTATTTTTTATGATTATTGTTGATATTCAGTCAGTTAAAAGGTAAAATACTATTTAACAATACCACTTAGTATGTTTTTAATTCTGTTTGTACTCTTCATTGTAGCGTAAACTTCACTGTCAGATTCATTTTCTATCAATTTTTTAAAGGATTCTAAATTTTTTATATACTCATTTAACGATTTTAATATATTGGTTTTGTTTTGTAAAAATATAGGGGTCCAAGTTTCAGGATTACTTTTTGCTAATCTTACAGTTGATTCAAATCCACTCCCAGCCATATCAAAAATACTTTCTTCATCTTTTTCAATTTCTAATACTGTTTTTCCTAGCATAAAAGAGCTTATATGCGATAAATGCGAAACATAAGCGATATGTTTATCATGTTGTTCGGCGGAATCCATAAAAACATTGCGCATTTTAATATTTTCAAATAGTGATACAACACGATCAATCATTTTCTCACTACTTAAATACTGTTCGCAAATAATATTCACTTTATGGGTAAATAAATCATAAATAGCAGCTTCCGGACCAGAAAATTCAGTTCCGGAAATAGGATGAACGGCAACAAAATTCTTTCTTTTAGGATGATTTTTTACTGCTTTACAAACCTCACTTTTGGTTGAGCCAACATCAAAAACCAATGTATTATCATTAATTAGATCTAAAACTTGAAGCGTTAATTCTGGAATAATATTTACGGGAACAGCAATAACGACAACATCAACATTTTTTACAACGTCTAGTGTAGATTTTTCGTAAATAATACCTAAATCTAATGCTTTTTGTAGATGTTTAGCATTATTGTCAATTCCATAAATTGTTGCCCATGTAACTTTTTTTAACTCTAAAGCTAGTGAACCTCCAATTAGTCCTAACCCAATTATTGCAACTTTTTTCATCTTTAGTTAGTTTTTGAAATTCTTGTTAATACTTCTTGTAAACTATCTTCAGGCACACATAATGAAATTCTGATATATCCTTCACCATTACTTCCAAAAATAGTTCCTGGGGCTAAAAAAATATGGTATTTGTACAACAATTCATCAGTAATTTCTGTTGCTATTTTATCTTCAGGGAGTTTTGCCCAAACAAATAGACCTGCAGTATTATTATCATAAGTACAGTTCAAGGTATCTGCTATTTTCCAAGCAATTTTTCTACGTTTTTCATAAACATCATTTAAGTTTTTAAACCAATGTATATCACTTTGTAGAGCTGCGATGGCACCTTGCTGAATTCCGTAAAACATCCCTGAATCCATATTACTTTTTACTTGTAAAACGGTCGTTATATTTTTGACAGAACCCAATAACATTCCTATACGCCATCCGGCCATATTAAAGGTTTTGCTCAATGAATTTAGTTCTATTGCTACATCTTTTGCTCCTTCAATTTCCAAGATACTTTTAGGTGCATCGTTTAAAATAAAGCTGTATGGATTATCATTTACAATCAAAATTTGATGTTGTTTGGCAAATTTTACCAATTCTTTAAAAAGCTGTTCAGTAGGTTTACTTCCTGTAGGCATATGCGGATAATTTACCCACATGATTTTTACCTTAGATAAGTCGGTTTTAGCTAAGGCTTCTAAGTCAGGAAACCAGTTGTTCTCTTCAACCAGATCATAAGCCACAGGTATAGCTTCAACTAAGTTAGTAACTGAAGTGTACGTTGGGTATCCAGGATTAGGAATTAATACCTTATCTCCTGAATTTAAGAAGGCCATAGAAATGTGCATGATACCCTCTTTAGAACCCATTAAAGGCAATATTTCATTCTCTGGATTTAAACTAACATGATAATGTTGTTGGTAAAAATCAGCAATAGCATCCCTTAATTCAGGGATGCCTTGATAGCTTTGATATCCGTGTATATGGTTTTGTTGAATGGCATTTTGCATGGCTCTGCTAACAGTTATTGGCGGATCAAGGTCAGGGCTACCAATACCAATATTTATGACAGGTTTTCCTTCAGCTTTAAGCTGACGAACTTCACGTAATTTAGTAGAAAAATAATATTCTTTTACTTGTTGTAACCTGTTAGCTTTAGTGATCATATTTTCGTTTACTTTGTTGGTATTCACCTAATATTTTTAGACTACTCACTTTTTCTCTTACCTTAGTTATTGCTTTTTCAAATTGCGAATAATCATCAAAAATAACGTCTGCAAAAAAAGCGTAATTCCATGGTTCGTCAATTACGGGTAATGATTGTATTTTAGATAAATTCATATCAAATTCAGCAAATACATTCAAAACGTCTACTAAACTACCCGTTTGATGATTGGTTATAAATCGAAGAGAAGCTTTATTGATTATTGAAGGCTTTTCTATATTTCCGTTGCGTTTTTTTAAGATAAAAAAACGGGTATAATTTTGCTTACGAGTTTGAATTTCACTTTCAATAATATGTAAATTATAAATTTTTGCAGCTTTTCTACTGGCAATAGCAGCAATGCCTTTCAATTGTTTGTCATAAATTTTTTTGGCAGATTCTGCAGTATCTGCTTCTTCAACTAATTTGATATGACGATGATTCCTAAAAAATTGTCTACATTGTAATATTGCCATAGGATGTGACCACACTTCTTTAACATCAGATAATGACTGTCCTTCAAGCCCCATTAAATGATGATGGATAGGTAAATGTACTTCTCCTTGAATTGTCAAATCAAACTCATCAATCAAAGCATAGTTAGGTAAAATAGAGCCGGCTAAAGAATTTTCAATTGCCATTACGGCTCCATCAACAGTATTACTATTAACAAGCTCTGGTATTTCGACAAAAGTCAAACATTCTTTCAAGGTAATTTCGTTACCAAAATATTGATTGGCAACGATGTGATGGAATGAACCTTGAATTCCTTGAATGGCTATATTCTTTTTATTATTCATTAAATTAACAGTCTAATAAAAAATTTTAAGATCCCGCTCCCGATAGTTATCGGGATCAGCGGGATTAATTCAACTATCTATTTTGAAGAATCTGCCAGCGGCGGATTCTTCAAAATAGAGTTTTATTAACATAAAAAAAAGTCCCGATTTCTCGAGACTTTACGTGATACTATTATTTTATATCTAAATAACACCTACAAAGTCTCGCTTCATTTTATAAAAATAAAAGAAGTAAAAATAAGCTTTCCAAGTATTGTTTAATTG
>VAPL010169305.1_pt1 | contig 17332 bp, 14 predicted proteins | sample 3395061 | NCBI WGS metagenome assembly VAPL01 (sample SAMN08290444, study PRJNA428436) | hydrothermal vent metagenome | isolation source: Deep-sea hydrothermal vent chimney 2 | place: Pacific Ocean: Juan De Fuca Ridge | depth 2182 m m | reverse complement strand
TCAGAATAATAAAGATAATTTTCTCTACCATTTTTACTTTTTCGAGGGTCTACGGGCAATGTTTCCAAAAAAGCCGGAATCAAACCCTTTATATAATCAGGTGTAGAATCTCCCCAATTGGAATAAACACCGTCCCAGCTAGTACTAACCGGGTATCTTTTATTTTCCGCATAGAAATCAGATAAAGCGTTTTTCACTATCTCTATATCTAACAGGCGCTTATTAAAACTGAACTCCTGGCTATCTACATCACTAGCCTCGTTTTTTTCTGAAACGGAGAGATTAATTAGTTCTGATTCATTCATTGCTTCAAGAAGGCTGAGCTTTCTTGAGCGAATCTTGACTGACACATGAGAATCATAACGAAAATCTGACTCAGCATCCTTCACCACATATAAGTAATATGGCTCATCGCTTTCTAATGAATCCCCCAAAAGGTCAACGCCAGGAAAAATGTCACACCCAGTTTTCAAATCTGCTTTTTTACATAAAGTCACAGCCAAATCATTAAGCAAAACCAATTCTGATTTAAAAGTAATTTCAGAGTTATTTGCTCCAAAATCTTTAATCATTAAAGTTGGCCTATATCTGTTGTACCCCCAAAGCTTGTTTCCATTTATTATCAAATTATCTGGATATTGAGAAAAATATGTTGCAGGCTCGCCATGATCTGACTTAAATACAATTATAGAGTTGTCATAAACACCCAGGCTTTTAAGCTTCTGCAGAAAGTCAGAAAACAGATCAAGCCCGCATTTACTTTGCGCTTTTAGACCTTTTTCATTCTGATTAGAATCATGCCATGCTTCATCATCACTTCTATAGTTACAATTCTCATCAAAATCCACAGGAAAATGTGTAAAGGGAAAATGCAGAAATCTAACACTGAAATCTTTATCTGCAACAGAGAGTTGTTCAACCAGTGAGTTAAACAACACTATACTTGAGTTATATTTTCTATCCCATTTAGAGCCTCTACTTTTATGTATTCGAGACACCAACTCAAAATTCTCATCTGGTGTTACTATATACGCACGTAGTATTCCAATATAATCCTCCCAGTTAATAATACCTAATGGCAAGCGAGTCCAAAGTCTCACGATAGGATATCGAAACACATCAATAGTATCTATTTTTTGCTGAGTAATAATTGCAGAATTAGGAATGCTCATACGCTTAGCAGAAACATAACTATAACCATGCTGATAACTATCTGGCACCTGGTTTAATATCAACTTATCAATCAACCCTTCAGACTTTAGCGCCTTCATAACATCCTTCCGTGTCTTACCCTTGGACTTATAGTCATGCACACCAAACAATTCACCAAACATTGAAGCCGAAGTCGCAGGGGATTGCGTCACAGCATTATTAAACACTAGAAAATCTTTTAAATCTCGCGAATACTTTTTATTTTCTTTTATCAAATCAGTAATCATACTTCCTGGTAAGCCATCGAAGTTTAAAACCAATATATTTTTCTTATTTGATAAAGATAAAGAAGATTGGTTTACTTCATCTGCTTGCCAAATTCCCGAGTGATAAATTGAATCAACAGCTGGCACTATAGATGTTAAAAAAGCAACTAAAACAAATACTTGTATATACTTTCTCGCAACGGTTAAACTCGCAACAGATAAACAACCAACAACGATAATTGAAACTATTATATTAAACGTATCAATCGGGCTATTCCCAGGATCAACCATCCCCGTACTAACTGACACAGGCATAAACAATCCAACAAACACAACCCACAAAAGCACGAAATAAGAAAAAACTCTTGAAATCGTATATAACTTACAGAAATGCAATAACACACAAATCAGACTAAGAAATAGACCTAACAAAACTGAAAAGAAAAATCCAGTCTTAAAAAATACAGCAAAGTTTATAAACGGGTAATCATTAGGATCATGCCCAATCATAAATATTGGAATAACAAGAAAAGCCAATAACGATGCTAAAAAACAATAAAAAATATCTAATAATAAATCAGCCTTCACCACAGATTCTCCTCAAAGCCAGGCTTCCGGCTGCTCCACTTTTGCCAACATTAAAAACATATTCAGATTGCTTCACTTTTGTTGATCTATTTGCAATTAATCTACTAAAAAACTGCTCCAAGTCACCCGTGTTATCACAAGCAATAATGCCGCCAAGCATTTCTCTAGCTTCGACCTCAAGGGGCACTAAATTCAAATCCTCATAATTTTGATTATTAATTTTCCTGGGAACATCAACAAACACCACTGGCTTATTCAGGCCAAAAGCATAATCTAACGCAGCACCAGACCAGTCACTTATCATGATGTCCGAATCATGCAATGAATCCTGCCCCGCTACATTTTCTTCATAATTAAACAAAGTGTTATTACCATGTTTCTTTAATATTTTATCAATTTCATCTTTGGCCAATTTTATAGTTTGTGGGTGCGGCCTCAGAGTAACCAGATACCCTTGCTCTATTAGCTGATCAATAATTTTCTCACCAATACCCAACTCGATCGTACCTTCCGGCCCCCAGGACGGTGCAATCAACACATGCTCAGGAGCGCCAAAACACTTTCCTTTTGACTGTCGCTCACCAGATTCTTTAATAATTGCATCTAGTCGACCATATCCATGCTCAACCAAATTTTTCGCAGGCAAATTGTATCTAGCCTCCATTGCTCGAACCTCTTCCACATGATGCGGGCCAGCACAAAATATCGTGTCGTAGTAATCAAAAGCACCTTCACGGTAAATCATATGCAGACTTACCAATGAATGCTGGACATATACATAGTGAACTTTGTGTTTTGAACGTTTTACCTGGTATTGATTTAAGTCAGGCATAGTCATCACCATGACATCAGTTTCAATATTTTCAAATAACCAATTACGTATAAATCCTTCATCAATTTTGAAGGCTCGGTGATTAGGGTGTTCAAGATACAACCCTGGGTCGTCTTCACTGGAGCTAATATAGCAAACAGAAATGTCCGATGTAGACAGAACTTCTCTAACCAGTCCTTCTAAATGCGGCCAGTAGTTTTTTCCCTCAGAATAAAAGGTGAGTTTACGATGCGCTTTAGGCAGCTGCATAAGCCGCATTACATCACGCAGGTGACGAATAAATTTCATTAACTATCTATTTTATAAAACTTATCTAGTGATCCATCAGCAGCCATAGCTTTATACTGGTTCAGGTCTTCAACAGAATCAATCTCTAACCAGCCATTATTTACTAACACAGCTTTTGCCTTCCAACCAACATCAATTAATTGCTGTAAAAAGCTTGTCATATACATATTGTCAAAATCTTTGCCATCGTATATTGCAGCACGATCTAACTGGTTATAAAACTGTACAAACTCACTAATCTTATCTGAACGAATTTTAATCAGACCTGTATATTGCCCCTGAATTCGCTCATAACTTTCAGGCTTTTTGCCAAGTTCTGTTACATACCCCTTTTTATCCATAACAAGCGTTTCAGCATCATCGAGTGGGTTTTCGAGGCGAAGAGACCAAAGATCCTTCCACTTGGCATCGATCATCAAAGCAATTTCATCAGAGCATGCTAACAAAGCCTTTAAATTATCACTCTGATAAACAATATCACCATAAGCAATAATCAGATCACCTTCTTGCTGAATAAAATCCAGTGCAGAGAACAGTGTTTCTACCATATTAGTTTCAGCATAACGGGCATTATATGAGGTACCAAAGCCAAGCACCTCGATTTGATCGAAGCGATAACCAGTAGCAATATGGATATTACTAATCCCAGTCTGCTGTAAAGTCTTAATCTGTCTTTCTAGTAGCGATCTACCTAACAAGTGCACCAGGCACTTCGGTCTATCATTAGTTAATGGGCGCAAGCGGGTTCCTTGCCCCGCCGCCAATATCAAAGCGCGTGTCATAATAGAAATCTTTTTATTAGTTCAATATCTAGAGAGTTAAATGGTTGCTCTCGCTCTGGGTGCCACATTATACCAAACAGATTTTTTTTCGTATGTTTTAAAGCCTCTACTTTGCCTTCACTATCAAGTGCGATTACCTGTAACCCCTCGGCAAGATCACCCGTGGAAATGCCCCAATTATGATAGCTATTAACAAACTCAGGAAAAAAGTAACTCTGATCAATTGACGATATTTGATGACGAACCGCTACATGTCCGCTAATCTTTGTCAGCTTTCCACCCATATGAACATTAATCATCTGCATGCCTCGACAAATACCTATAATAGGAAAATCTCTCTCTAATGCCTCATCAAGTAAAATTGATTCAAACGCATCACGTTCTGATGCAGCATCTGCCGCTGAAGCATCTAGGCTGGCAATAGAGTTTCCACCACTAAGTATCACTGCATCTAACTGCAATTCATCCAGTAAATTTTGCACGTGGCTAGGCGGACAATTAGGCAATGGTATTGGGACACACCCAAGCTCCCAAACAAATGCTGGCCAGCGTTGATCCAAGCAATCACGTCGTTCAGAATAGTTTTGCACCTGCTCTACTCGTTGAGTAATCCCTATACGCTTCATTGCACTTCCCGAATAATATGGCTCGCACAATCAAGCTCCACTCGTTTCATATTGGCAATTTTTTCATATAATTTCTCACCAACACCAATCGCTGCTGGTAAACTTATTTCAGCTGCCCTAATAGCCATATGGGAATTAGCACCACCATACTGTGTAATTAAACCCGCTATTCCATGTCCAAACAACCAGTCATACCCAGGATCCGCTTGAGAAATCAAAACCAATTTCCCTTTTAGTTCAGCTTGATCGCTGAATTCTAACCGCTGAACAATTGCTTCAACCTTTTTTACAGTTACAAAGTTGGGCTGTGAAGTAAAGCGTTCAAAACAATAAAAATCAATGTCGTTTTTAATAAAAGACGGCAACTCAATGGAACATGTTACTTCATAATTTTTTTGACGTAATTTAACCTGGCCTCTTAAATCTGCATACGAAATCGCATTAAGTTTTAACTTTTCAAGGTCATAATATTCCAGGTAAGATAATTCCTCTCTAGAAATATCCAACACTGAACCTAATTGAACACATAAGTCCAAAACATTGCTTAAATTTTTTGTGAATTCAAACTTGACAGACTCCCTAGCCTGTATAGCTTCTCTCAGATAACACACTAACTCATCTACCGACAATGAAGAGCCTAGCTGATGCAATATTTGTTTAATATCTTCATCTTCAAGCGATGAAACTTTGAATGAAGTAACAGACTTAGATTCATAATTATTCACTGAAGTAAGATATTTCTCAGAATCTTCCCAATACGCTTGCGCTGTTAATTCATAAGTACCTGGCCGTAAATGCCCATATCTATCAACCAATGACTTGTGTGACAAGTCTCCTGCGCTATATGCGTACTTATCTCGTTCAAAATGGCCTGCAACAGTATCAAAACTCTTTAAAAAAGCCAGCCTTCTTTCATCTAAAAGCGCGCCTGCAGCCACAAAACTTCTTAACAAGGTTGTGGAGACAAATCCAGCGCGAGCTGCATGAGAAAATGCCAACGTACCATACCGTTTGCAGTCATCAAGCAAGGCAAAAATTTGATCAACAACAGAAAAATCACTAGCAAGAATAGCCTTTCTCCGTTGATTGAGCTCGCCAATAGATGCCACATCACTTTGAAGCCGAACTAACGCATTACATGTGATTTTTTTAAGCGCGACTTCCAGCAGAGAAATATCTGCTGTTGTTACGCCATACGGAATAAGTCTGGCTGATGCATTTTCATGAAGCTGTGGCGTCCAAATAGTAAAAGCCACGTCAAATTCAATTTTGTCGTGAAATTGTGGATTATCCGCGAGAATATTGATGTATGCTTCCACCAGTCTTTCTGCCGTGTCTTCAGGCAACTCAGCCGGAATGAAAGAGTTAAAGCTAGCCCTAACATCCACATATGGCTGACCCGAGAATGAAACAATTAACGGGGATGGGCGCACATCTTGATAACCAAATTCTGCACGTTGCTTTGCCCATATTTCATTAGTAATAAGATAACGATAAAGACTAAATGCAAGCGGCCTAGGACGCGTGCCAATAATTTCAGCCGGATTCCAGTCTGGCATATTGGCAAACAGCGTCTTTTTCCCAAAAGCTAAAGGAGGCGGACTCTGCTGAGCCTGGAAATGTAATTTACAGCTTTTTAAACTGTGCTCTATAGACTCCAGATCAACCTCATAATCGCCATGATCCACAGTAATTGGCCTTACCTGAAAAATGTGAACTAGACCCTTTTGATCTAAGGCAAATTCTATATCGAGTTTATCAAAACCAAGCAATTGCTCCAACTCTTGCACCGCTCGCAACACTGGAACTAACTCAGGCTCAACTTGTTCAAGGTACTCTGGCTCTAACCGGCTTATAATTATAGTCCTTAAATCACCGTGAGTGCCTGCCGTTACTGCTTCTGTTGACTGAGTTTTGTCGTCAAAATTAAATTTATAATAAGGTGCCCCGGATTCCAAGCTACAAGTAAAAACAACACCTGCAGATTGTACATTTTGTATAAGCTCCTGAATTAGTACCTGATCATCATCAGTTCGCTTGCAGCCATAAGACTCAACAACTGTTTCAATAGATTTAGATAATTGTATGGCATCTGCACCATCAATATTAAGCAAACTTTCAAACCCCCCCGCGTTAGAAAATTGCCAGTTATCCTCACCTTTAGAACTACTACGAACAATCAATCTCGTATTTCCAAATTGCGACAATATATCTTTCAATATCAACTTGTCATCTTTTTTCCAACTAGCCGTAGTAAAACTCACTTGTCTGCCAATATGGCTGTAACGCACTAAAGGTTCAAGCCTTGCCAAAGTTTCTGCTTTGGTACCAAGCACAAAGTGAGCAATATCGCTTGGTGAATTAAATTCTGCCCAATGTCCGCAAGCATCAAAAAATTTAACAGATAACTCGGACTTATCCAAAAAATGTATGAGATGAATTAAATTTAATCCTACAACCGATTCATCAAGGTTAGAAATATATTTCACAGCATTGCTGTTAAAATATATAAGGCCAGTAAATTCTACTTCATTTAAAAAGTCAGAAGCACCATCAACCTTAATCGTTTCTGCTGATTGCATATCTTCAGTAGATCGAGATTCATAACGTTTTCTCCAAAGACTATCGACACAAAAAACCACATCCGCATCAACAGATAGCATGCCAACAACAACTTCTTTTCGAAATACTGTATCAGAATAGACCGCAAACGCGGGGCGATTTGAAAATGGAGCTTTTAGAAAAGTGTGTAATACACTTTTATGCTCCCAGTCCGGGATCACTGTATAGTTTAGCTGCGGGTAACTTTCTATAACCTCATCAACATGATACCCACCTAAAAAGTGAAAACTTTCAACATTACATGCAGCCTCAAAACTATGAAGCTGCCAATCCATTGCTTTAGTGTTTAATGCAATATTTTTTAGCGCAGATGGCTTACTCCCACGAGCGGGCCGACCCGCACCCAAAAGAAATACATCCATAAAAATACTTGCCTTATTTATCGTCTTTTGACACTTGATCTTGATCTAAATTCTGACCACTTTTTTTACCAGTAAAAATTGATTTCAGTTTGTACCAATAAGTTTTAACAGCCAAACCTACAGCCACAAATAAACCAATAATCGCCGACATAATTGCACTGCCGGAGCCTGGATCAATATATGCTATTGCGGGGAGTGAAACTGTAAACAACACAATAAACACCGAGACTAAAATACTTTTCATTTAAACACCTTCAGATATTAAAATTTACATCAATTATTAACTAATATGATCGTTGCAACAAAGCCCACGATAGATTAAGAAGATAAAAACATATTCAATTTAAAATCACCTTATACCAGCATCCGCTACTAAGAAATTATACAATATAATGGTTTGCCTTTTAAGCATCCCCCACTAAGCCCGCGTTAAAGGTTATCACTATTACTGCGGTATTTATGTTGCCTTATTAGCTTCTTTCTGTCGCATAACATTGGTCTAAGTCAACCGATGCATCTAAAGCTTGCAATCTTTGCGCCATAAAACATACCTACTATAAAGAGCTATCGGGTCGCAACTAGTGTAAGCAACTCCTTGCGCTTCTTACACAACAGCTGTATCAACTCTAGAGATATAACTCTCAAAAGCATTATTATTTTCCTCAGGCCAAAACATGCCATAGAACTACAGGAGACTGTTTTGTTTAGCAGTCCTTCACTGGACAAACCCATATAAACTCCCGACAATCCATGAGATTTTTGTTCTACAGACACAAATCCTGACTTTAATAACATTTCACTTAATGCCGCCTTATTAAAAAGCATTATATGCCTTGGCGGCTCTAGCCCTCTCCAATTTGATTTGTATAAAGCATAACCAATACTATCAATATTAGGCGTTTCCAGCCACAATGTACCGCCATCATTAAGTAATGCGTAACATGACTGTATTAATTTAAGAGGGTCATAAACATGCTCAATAACATGGTTTAAAGAAATAAAATCAAATTTCTCATTGCTATCTATTACATCAATACCGCCGTGCAATATTATCAGCCCTCTAGATTTTGCTACACTTACTGCCGCCTGATCAAAATCCACGCCAATCACTTCCCATCCATGACGGCTAGCCATTTCTAGAAATTCACCATTACCACACCCTACATCTAAAAGACGGCCGGTGTTACGAAACTTAAAAATATGCCTAGATTTTGTATCAAAATATAAACCAAGTGGAAACACAATCCTTACCAAAGCATACACAAGATAACCAGAAACCGTATAATTATGACCAGCATGATCGCAAAACGCTTCGTACAAGTATTTTTGCATACCTCTTAGATATTTATTTATTAAACTGCCTTTATTTTTTGAGTGAGTATAATAATTTTTATACGCATTCTGGATGTACTTTACTGCTGGTCTTAACGATAAGTAACCGACTCCGCATGAGCCACAAACATTCATCCGCCAGTATCCAGATGGAGGGACTGACAACCAATCTATTAAACGGTTCTCATGATTGCAAACACTATCACTATTACACAAAGGGCATATATTAACCTCTTCAGTCCATTCAACTGGCCATGCACTTACATCATCGTTTTCCATAAATATATAGTATGAATTGCAGAATTATTAAGGATTTATTCTACAGATTGGCTGGCTTTACTGAAGACTCTGCATTACCTTTTCGTTCGCCTGAGATGTCGGCATCATCTCCCTCAAGAACAGACTGGATTGCCTCCAGATATTTATATCCATTTTTCACATCTGGCTCTAGATACGTACTCTCTGACCACTCATTCCATGCATTAAGAAATATATATTGCTCATTTTCGGGTCGAAGAGACACATAACTAACAAGCTTTTCAAACCAATAATGGAATGCTTCTGGATTCGCACCCTTGAAGATAGTAGCTTTCTTTCCATAACGGGCAGTGTTGTCCCAATCTACAAACGCCCCAGAATAAGTTTTTAGCCCAGTCTCATGCCTTGATTTCAAGACTTCTTCCCAAACTTCATCATAATCGTAAAATGTCAGGTTATATTGAAAGGAAAACTTTAACGACCATATCAAACTCTGAACTGGCGAGGGCAATTTATCAATAATTCGTCTAAGAGAGGCTCGCCTTTCTGAAGCAGCATGATATCCATTTGAATAAATTGCCTCAAAAGGCTGAAATTGAAATATGGCATCAAATGATTTTATACATTCCTTATCAGGATGCTCATACTGTTTTTGAAAAATAAAATAAAGACCTTTGAGGCCATGCTCTTTTGCCTTTTTTTGCCAGTATTCAAGCATTTGGCCAATTTTATCAATCCTATGCGGCCTGTAAATTATAAACACAGGCTTGCCATCTATCTTGATCGCGCGCTCATCAGTCCATGCATGAATAAGATAATCAAAGTGTTTCAACCAACTTTCTTCGGCAGGTGGATGAGTCTGCTTAATCAGTATGTGATGATCGCGGCCATCCCATCTTTTAGACCAGGTTTCATTTGCCCATGATAGACAAAAAGGCATGTCTACATCCTTATTAGCAAGCATTAGGCTTGTGGGCGTTTCTAACAACTGCTTGCCATCAAACCAATAGTGATAATGACAAAATCCATAAATACCGTACTGTTTCGCCAAATCTACTTGCCAGCGCAAGGTATCAAGCTTTGATTGGTCATAGTAATTGTCATTTTGCGGTATTCTGGGTTGATTGTGGTCATCAAATAGTGGTTTCGCTTTTTTTACATTAACCCAGTCTGTAAAACCTTTTCCCCACCATTGGTCATTTTCAGGGATCGCGTGAAATTGCGGGAAATACATGGCTATAACTTTTGTAGCAGATTTACTTTTCATGAATCTTTATCCAAAATACCTAGCTTCCGGGCAAAAACCCGAACTTTTCCGCGATATTTTTCAGGTATAATTTTCTTTGCCAGAGTCCTTACGCCACTCTCTCTAATAGAACTAGACATATCAATAGGCAGTTCCATTAAATCAATATTCTTAGTCATTTGCGCGGCTGGAGCAGCTTTAATCACAACCTGGTAAATATTGCCGTGTTTGAATGAAGAAAGTGCTTTTTTAACATCTGATGGTAAACGCTTCCATTTCACAGAAAATTCACTATCTTCAGGATCAACAATTACAAACTGTGCCTCTTTTATATGCAAACCCGATTTATTAAAGAGCGACTGCATATTTTTTAACCCAAAAAATCGAATATGCGTACGATCCAACAACCCCCAGTCGCGATAATCAAAATCCTCATCAAGCAAACAGGCAGCTACTGCACTATGACCTACATGAGGTAGAGAAATTACGATGTTACCACCCTCTTCCAGCAGGCCCATCATTAACGCAAGCGTATTCCATGGATCATATACATGCTCCAGGACATCTGCTGCGACAATAACATCAAACTTCCCGTCTTCACTTAAAAGATCGGGCCAGGACGTATCATTCAAGTCTGCCTGATAAACCTTTTCACAATATGGTGTTAATCGAGCAATAGCATCTTCATCTATTTCAAGTGCGACCACCTTACAGTCACCAGCTGCTTGCAAATGTTTTGTGATCGATCCAGGACCTGCGCCTATCTCAAGCACACGCTTTTTGTTACCAACCATACGTACAACACGCGCTGGCGCGGTGTTGCCATTCAGATCTACTTCATATTCATAGTTGTGCGTCGAATCTTCTTTCATATAATCCTTATAAATTATTTTAATTATTTACCCGGTCTTGATCTTTTGCTCTTATTGATTTTTTGCTCTTATGCCTGCTTCTTCCAGTACACACCAACACCATCAATCTCCTGAATCTGAGGATAAATACCTCTTTCAGAACAAAAATCATTAACTGCAGCCTTGCAACCCTTTACAACATGGTAATCGTCCACAATGACATAACCACCCACTGAAACCTTGTCATAAAGCGCCTCAAGTGGCTGAATCGTTGACTCATACAAGTCTCCATCAAGCCTTAATAGTGCAATTTTGTTTATTGAAGCACTGGGCAAAGTGTCCTTAAACCAACCTTCTAAAAAAACAAGTTGATCATCTAAAAGATCATACTTTTTAAAATTTTTCTTCACATCCTCAATGGATATAGAAAGCTCTTCATACTCATGGAAAATTTCACCCTCATCATCAGGAAAGTTTTCTATGTCTGGAGGTGGCAAGCCTTTAAATGAGTCAGCCATCCATACTTTTCTGTCAATTATACCGTATGCTTTAAGTACAGCACGCATCATAATACAAGCACCGCCTCTCCATACACCCGTCTCTATCAAGTCACCGGGTATGTTCTTTTCAATTATACTTTCGACGAGTAAACGAACATTTGACAATCGTTTGACTCCAACCATGGTATGCGCCACTGAGGGCCAATCCCAGCCATATTCCCTGATTTTCGAATCGTATTTCTCCTGCCCCAATACTTTCATTGGCAAATCTTCATAAATCGTACCAGTTAGGCATTTCTCCATTAAATTAAGATAATCGCTTCGAGATTTATGTAACTCTGCAAACAAGTCTCTATATCGCACGCCACTTAGAAATAACCTTGTTTCATTTACAATTTCCTTTATGATTCCAACACTCATTTTAATTACTCTCTTGCATTCTATCATCAGTCTTACGTATATCTATCTTTGCCATAGGAACACCCACAAGACCTGTAGATGTACTGCTGGTTTGGGATTCCAGTACAAAAGCATCATGTATCCACTCCAATTGTTCATGATCTTCTTTTATACCATCAGCAACAGCCACGTCAGCTGAATAGTTCCCCTGAGGGAGTATAGGCATATCAAAGGAGAAAGTTGCAGTGATTCGCTCAGAAGGCATCATTGAAACCGGTTTCAAACAATAATCTAAGTATGTATTATCACCAAAAAGAACTTGACCCAATCTATCTTTAATAAAGAAACCAACAATGACACTTTGAATTGGCTTCAAAGCAAGAATCTCAATTACCACACAAACACTCTCGCCTCCAACAACCCATGATAAAGGAATAAGATTTGCATCCGTTATTCGTGCATCAATAATTTTTGCTCCTCGACTACCAAAGCTCTCTGCTATATCTGAGAAACGAAACACCCGAATATCGTTTCGAAGGCTGGAACTATTTATGAAACTCATCCGCATATCTTTGAGGCCTTTCCTCTCTTGCACACTATCTACAACTGATTCTGTGGGCGTTATCACAGATTGCGCCGCTCCGTAACTACTTGCTAAGTAACCCTCGCATACATTCTTTGCAGCACCTATTTTCTGCACCTGGCCGCCATGAAGCCATACCGCACGATCACATAAATTTACTACTGCACCTGAATCATGACTAACAAAGATAATCGTACCTTTTTCCTGAAAGCTTCTCAGAAACCTCATACATTTCTGTATAAAAAAGACATCGCCAACTGCCAGTGCTTCATCAATAACCAATATATCTGCATCGAGATGCACTATTACAGCAAAAGCCAGCCGAACATACATGCCACTTGAATAGCTTTTTACAGCTTGGTCAATAAATTCTCCAACATCAGCAAATGCAACAATATCATCAAATCGAGCATTGATCTCTTCCTTGCTCAAACCAAAAATAGACGCGTACATGTATATATTTTCTCGCCCAGTGAATTCCACATTGAATCCAGCGCCAAGCTCTAATAATGCAGCCACTCGCCCATTAATTTCCACCACACCAGACGTTGGCGAAAGAGTTCCGCAAATAATTTGCAGCAGAGTCGACTTACCCGAACCATTGCAACCAATAACCCCTACTGTTTCACCTTTTTTTACTTCAAAAGAAACATTATCAAGTGCTTTAAATTCTTCGTAATACTGTCTTTTTCCTCTAAAAAAACTCTGTTTAAGCCTATCCAAAGGTTTATCATAGATTTGGTAAGATTTACCTACATTACTCACTGTTATCGCTATATCAGAGGACATCCGCAAACCCCGTGCGAGTTTTTTGAAACCATGCAAATCCTGCCCAGGCAACCAATAAACTTACAATATACGCTACACCCATACCAAACCAATTTGGCATATTCCCCCACATCAACACATCTCGAGCTTGCTCAATAATAAATGTTAATGGGTTCAAATAAATAATTGTTTGATACGGCTCTGGCAATCTAGATGCGGGATAAAAAATTGGTGACAAGAACAATAGCACTGTTGTTAGTACGCCCATCATTTGAGCAATGTCTCTAATATAAACACCTAGAGACGCAAGTAGCCAGGCAACACCAACAGAAAATAATACTAAAGGAAGAAAAACCAAGGGCACAAATACGACAGTCCATTGCACAACATCATTTACAATGATATAAAAAAACATCCACACAATAATACTAATTAGCGCATGAAATAACGTTGAACCCATCACTACCCACGGTAATATCTCTAATGGAAACACAACTTTTTTAACGTAACTTATATTACGTAACATCAGCGATGGTGAATTATTCATACTTTCAGCTAAAATACCGTGAACGATCATTCCGATAAATAGAACCAAAGAAAACTCTATTTTGCTTTCAGAACCCACTCCCCATTTTGCTTGAAATACCGTACTAAACACGACAGTATAAACAGCTAACATAATGAGAGGATTGAAAAATGACCACGCTATCCCTAACATAGAACCACGGTAACGACCAATAACTTCACGTTTAGTCATTTGGAAGATCAAATTGTAATTACGTAGAAAACTGTTCAACATTTCGCATAACGAAATATTGTGTTGCGCGTTGGGGTTCATTTTAAGAGGTAATTGACAGTCATTAGTTGACAAATAGCAGTTTTATACTCAAAAACCCCAATAAAACCAAGCGGTTAACAAGAGCATTGAACTGCGATAATCTGGGCGTGATTATACGTTAAATACAGTTGGCAGTCATTAAAAAGTTAGTAGTTATTAGCAGTCATAGATTGGATAAAAATACGCATCATGTACTCACTAAATGAGCATTGATAATCTGCTGCTGGCAAAAAAATATTGCCTGCTTAATAAGACAACTGCGCCTGTGATATAGGAACTGGTAAAAATTTCGGTAGAACACAGGTGTTTTTTAATTTTTGAATGATGTTTTTATGCCGGATGCACCATGAAACGAAAAAACACCAATTATTCAGATAAATATTCCGCGCCGAAGACCCTTAACCTGACTTACTTCCTTGCCCGCAATGAACCCCTACGGTGTCTATACCATGATTTCCTGCATGCATCGTTGTAGCGAATGCTGCCATGCCGGCATACTAAGACCAAAGATGCTTTCGAGCCTTGTCAAATTTAGTCGTGAGTTCATCGGGCGTTTTGCCGGGGTTGGGTAGTCTGCGGTGAGAATGGCTTTTATAGTTTTTATTGCCAAAGGAGTATTCAGATTATTGCTTGCCAATTTGGCGATTTCTTCGGTAAAACCGTGCCAACTGGTGTAACCAGCCGCCGTCAGATGATACAGGTCTGACGAAAAGATACCAACCAATCTTTCTTTAACCGCCTGCTGGATGCATAATAATGTGACATCGGCAATTAGCCGAGCTGAAGTTGGCGCACCAATCTGGTCAGCAACAATGCTTAGCTCATCTCTTTCCTGAAGAAGTTTTAGCATGGTTAACAGGAAATTATTTGCTCTTGATGCGTAGACCCATGATGTGCGAAACATCAAATAATCACAACCCGAGGCCTTAACCGCTATTTCCCCAGCCAGTTTAGTACGACCGTATGCGTTTATCGGATTCAGCTCATCCGTTTCAAGGTAAGGACTAGCCCTTGCACCATCAAACACGTAATCCGTTGAATAATGAATCAATAACGCACCTAGTTTTTTTGCTTCTTCAGCAATTATTCCCGGAGCAGTACCGTTGATAGTGAGCGCTAACGCTTCATCTTCTTCTGCTTTGTCTACTGCAGTATAAGCGACTGCATTACAGATCACAGATGGCTTTACCGTTTGGATTATTGCTCTCAGCCTATCACTATCAGTGAAGTCCACTTCATCTATATCGACCGCGATAATTTCACCTAGAGGCTGTAACGAACGATTCAATTCCCAGCCAACCTGGCCATTTTTTCCGAAGAGTAAGATTTTCATATTTCTAGAAAGATTATTAGTTATTGATTATTTATATTCGTTAAACCTTTAGCTGCGAGCCATTTGCTGACTTCTATCATATTGCAGTAAGCAACTTAAATATTATAAGACCACACCGAATGAACTTTATCCTCATTTGGTTCACTCATACGCAGCACTAGTTTAATCGAATGTTTCGGCGTGCTTGAATGATGCACCGCTGGCATCTTTTTCTGATACTTGTAGATTATCCGAGTATTGCCAGTCTATTGCGAGATCCACGTCATTCCACTGAATACAGCGTTCATATTCAGGCGCATAGTAGTCTGTCGTTTTATATAAAAACTCCGCCGACTCAGAAAGCACCACAAAACCATGCGCAAAACCCGGCGGCACCCATAATTGTTGTTTGTTCTCTGCTGATAATATAACGCCAACCCATTGCCCAAAGGTTATTGATGATTTTCGTATATCTACCGCCACATCAAGTACTTCACCACTTACCACCCTAACCAACTTTCCCTGAGGCTGCTTTATCTGATAATGCAAACCACGCAAAACACCTTTTGAAGATTTTGAATGATTATCCTGCACAAAATCAGCATCCACACCGGTGGCTTCAGCAAAAGATTTTTTATTAAAGCTTTCAAAAAAGAAACCACGGCTGTCACCGAATACTTTTGGTTCGATGATTAAGACATCGGGGATTTTTGTTGGTGCAACACTCATAATTGTTATTAGGTTATTTTAAGACCCTTCGATTTCACTCAGAGTGACAGTAATTTAAGTTGGCATTTTTTACTTATAACGGCTAACTTTGATTTAAGTCAGAACATCTTCTTCTGCACGGCGAAGCAGATACTGCCCATATTGATTTTTCTTCAACGGCTGCGCCAATTCAATAAGTTTTTCTTTATTGATATATCCCATCTCGTAGGCAATTTCTTCGATACAGGCCACTTTCAAACCCTGTCTGTTTTCGATTGTTTGTATGAAATTAGATGCTTCCAGCAGGCTTTCGTGGGTACCCGTATCAAGCCAGGCAAAGCCACGCCCCATCAGCTCAACTTTCAGATCACCCTGTTTAAGGTATTCTTGGTTTACCGAGGTGATTTCCAGCTCACCGCGTTTTGATGGCTTTATCTGCTTAGCAATGTCAACCACATTATTCGGGTAAAAGTACAAACCAACGACCGCATAACTGCTCTTAGGATTTTCAGGCTTTTCTTCGATACTAAGAACGTTGCCATCAGCATCAAAATCAGCTACACCGTAGCGCTCAGGATCCTTTACGAAATAACCGAACACAGTGGCTTTACCTTCCTCGGTTACATTGGCGATAGAATTTGTCAGCATAGTAGTTAAACCATGACCGTAAAAAATGTTATCACCCAAGACCAGACAAACATCATCATCACCGATAAAGTCTTCGCCTAATATAAAAGCCTGCGCCAAACCATCTGGTGATGGTTGCTCGATATATGAAAAAGACATGCCAATATCACTACCATCACCCAACAGCACTTTAAATTGTGGTAAATCATGCGAAGTAGAGATGATCAGTACCTCGGTTATACCCGACAACATCAGCACCGACAATGGATAATAAATCATCGGCTTGTCGTAGATGGGGGTTAGTTGCTTACTTACACCCTGAGTTATCGGGTATAAACGAGTACCAGATCCGCCCGCTAGTATTATTCCCTTCATTTACCATCTCCGGTACC
>VAPL010319685.1_pt1 | contig 17339 bp, 15 predicted proteins | sample 3395061 | NCBI WGS metagenome assembly VAPL01 (sample SAMN08290444, study PRJNA428436) | hydrothermal vent metagenome | isolation source: Deep-sea hydrothermal vent chimney 2 | place: Pacific Ocean: Juan De Fuca Ridge | depth 2182 m m | reverse complement strand
GCCCAACTCCGAAACTTGAGATAGATTATAATGTTATATTTACTTTAGTCAAGTATCAATTCATATGCGATTAACTATAAGTGTTTCATTCTCAATTCGCCAACGAGCACGACCGGCTCTCACTCAGCTACATTATCTGCGGTTATTGATTCTATATATCTCATTTACTTTTGAGGCCACATGTTGTTTATAAATCTCCCTGGAGTTTTGTAAGAAATTCAGACCTCCTGTTATGTTAAGCTCAACATAACAGGAGGTCTGAAATTATCTTTGTCGGGTTTCCCGCAGCTGTTGCATTCTCGGGAATGTCCTTTGTGACAACCGAACCAGCCCCAATTGTACAGTTGTTCCCAATCATAACGTCTTCTACAATACAAACATTGGGGCCAATATAAACGTTATCTCCAATCGTAGCAGCTTGTCCTTCGTTAGAGCCAACGGCCACTACTCTGGTTTTTATAATATACTCACGAGATATTAATCAGAGATTAATTTTCTTAATTCGGGGTGTAGAAAAAAATGGGAATCCTTTAGAATGATTTCCATTTTTATCAATAACAAATATAAATTTATTCCTTAAGGAATCAAAAGATCCTTTATTAACTTTAATAGTAATCGAATTGTCTGTCCACAAAACAGGTATTTGTAGTTCTTTATGTGTTTGAGAGTTGTCATCCCATCTGGAACTATCCGAAATCTCTACTCGTGCCTGGGTGAAATCAATAAAAAAATCGTCAGATAAAATATAGAAGGAGGAATTGCTACTGTTGTTTATCCAGTTGTTTTGATAAATTGCATTTATTGGATTAACTTCGCTATTTGAAGAATACACACTCCCGACCTGATGACCGACACGTAATAATCTACCATCAATCCAGAACTTAACAATATCAGAGTAATTATTTTGAAGTACGGGAATACTTATAAAAATATCGAACCTGTGCCAGGTTCCATCAGGGGCTGATTCTGACACGGGTATATCGGGTTTAGTGTCAAAGCTCTCAATAGAAGTATTGTATCTCGGATACCCCGCGTATCCTTCCAGATTAAAATATATTTTATTATTATTGCTTATCGGGCTAGCGTCAAGTGTTTTAAGCTGATTGGAGATATTATCGGTTAAGGTGTTTATGTTCCTTGTCATGAACCAACCAGAAAAAAAATATTCTGACTTAGGAGAGAGAGAGGCAACAGGAACTTTACAATTGTATCTTGTTGCAAGATTAACAGACTTCCCCCTAAAAGTTGTGTATGAGTTGCCATCGGTAATTCTTTGATGTTTTAGGCAAAACCTACTATTCTGTTTATTGTCGTTACTAACCAGAGTGGCGTAACCACCTGAAATTTTAGGATTTGTTATGTATGGGTTTGCATTGTCAAACGTTTCCCATAAATAAGGTAGGTAATTGTCTGAACCTCCATATTTAGGATGTGTTCCAAAATTAGCCCCTTTTATTATCATCTCATTTTTAGAAATATCTGAAGTTGAATGTATAGTTATTTGGGCATGTACAATCTGATTATAACAAAGTAGTTCAGAAATTAGCATGCTAAGAATTAATACTGATTTAAGTTTTGAGATTCTCATATCTATTCTCCTTATTCTTAGAACATATTGAAATATTCGGTGCGTCAAGCTAAGTCTGGCTGATCTTGTAAGCTGAAAGGAGCTTACAAGATAAATTGTTGGTTGGATATGTAGGAAACTGGGCGGCTGTGTCCGGTAACAAAGCGGTCGACGGCCCTGTGGATGAATTCATGAGCCGTAATTGAACCTGATTTGACCTCGTAAGTTATATGGGAGTGGCCAGCTGGCCGGAAATGGTGAAGTCTGCACATGCCGTGAAGAAGCCAACGCCAGCAACGGCATGGCTCCCAAGGGTGATTGACGGCGCGTTGAGAAAAATCAATCAGTGACCTGGGAGGCCCCTTAACCTGAGAGTCGTACCGAAGGGGCTTTACTGTTGTCATGTTTTGGAATCGGGAGGAGAGAGCCGCTTGTCTGGAAAGACCATTATGGAACGAGTTGACCTCTTGCTGTCGTCTGCTTTTCAGGTGAACCGGCTTCTTTCTCAGCTTGAACCTCGCTTCAGGTTGAGGAAGAAGCTTTGCATCAAGGCAAAGCGGGAGCCGGAATTTCGGTTTTATGCGTTGTGCGACCGAATTTGCCGGCGGCATGACGTTCTTGCGGCGGCTTGGACTCTGGTGGTTCGGAACGGGGGCACGCCGCGGGGAGGAGTGATTCCTCCTTTGCTGGCGAATCTCTATTTGCACTGGCTGGATAAAAGATTTCATACCAAAGATGGTCCGGCCCGGTTTGCCAAGGTACGCATAGTCTGCTATGTGGGTGATTTTGTTGTCCTGGCGAGGTATGTTGGGCTTGGAATGCTTGCCTGGGGTGAGGATGTTGTAGAAAAGTGGATGGGGTTGTCGATCCATCAAGAGAAGACCTCCATTCGTAATCTCAGGAAGGCTGGAGCCCGTCTTGATTTTCTGGGATACACCTTTTGCTAAAAGAAGAGCATGTATGATCCAAGGTAGCAATCTTACCTCAGTATTGAGCATAGCAAGAAGGCCTGTTCCCGTTCCCACCAACGGGAGTCGTTGCGTCAACTGGTGAATGCCTGGAGGATGCATATTCCGATTGATGAACTGAGCGACAGGATAAAAATGCAGGTGGCAGGGTGGAAAAACTACTTCAACCGTTTTCATCACGGGGCTCAGCTCTAGCGTATAAGCATCTGTTTGTGCAATCGGATGGTAAAGCATATTAAATGTCGGAGCCAGCGTCCTGTTCATCTGCCAAATGAGATGATATGGTACGAATTTGATAATGACCTTGGCTTGATTCGTCTGCGAATGTTGGCTAATACCACCAGAGCTTTGATGCGAAGACAACAGGAGAGCCGGATATGGGAAAACCGTATGTCCGGTTTGACGAGGGGGCTCTAATGTTAGAGGAGCCTTCCATGACACGTAGTAACTGTGTGCGGCGAGGCCTTTATGTAAGTTCTGGTGTATATTTTTCATTAGCACTTTACTTTATAGAAAAAAATATGTGGGCGTAGCTATGATAGTTTCCCTGTTATCCGCTTTTTTAATTATTGTGGCTCTTAATAAGGCTCTTTTGCCTTGGATATACTCTATGTACCTGTCCTTTTCCAGGTACTTTGTTTGTGAAATCAGATGTAATCATGATGTGGACTATAATAGGCAACCCTATGGAAGCATTTTCTGGAGGATTAGTCTTCTTTTCATGTTTGCTGAAATTCATTGGTAATCAATCACATTTTAATTTTTCTTTTATAAAATTTGCTAGGCTGTTTCCGTGAGTATGCCATTCTTCTCTTAGCTCGACAGCCTTTAATTGTGAATTGGATTTAAGAATATTTATGTTGTTAACGGCATATAAAAGTGATTTGTGTATATTCTTGCTGTCATTTTGGGTGTAGATAGCTCCATCCCCAAAATATTTTTTTAATGCATGTGTTGAGGATAATACTAATGGCTTGTTCTGAGAAATAGCTTCATACGCCCCACATAACAGGCAGTTCTCTCGATTGGTTAAATCTATAACCAAGTCAACGGAACATAGTAACGACCAATAATCTGTTTCTGATAAAAAATTTGTTAATTTTATTTGTGCGGGTAGATTCCTAAGCAATGATGCAGGTATTTTTTTTAGGTTTCCTGTTACATAAATATGAAAATTGTCGGGGAGGCTTCTAACGGCATTAAAAACTTCGTTGTATGGTTCGTCATTTTCAAAGGTTGCTATGTAGAGTACGTTTATCTTTGCTTCTGGAGAAAAATCCCAGCGTGTATAACTTGTCCTAAAATCTGGCAACTTATCCGGTAACACAAATGGCGTACCCTGATTATCTAATACAATATTTGCTAATGAGGAGTTTGAGATAATTGTTAAATCTGCCTGATGTTGCCAAATCCGGTAAATAAAAGGGAATTTTTTGCCTATGAAATTATCAGGTATAATTCCGCCGTTGTGTGCATCGACAATAAGAATAACATCCCAGAAATATTTAAAAATACAACCGATTAATGTTAAGACTATTGAAGGATTCTGGACTATCAAAATAGATGCCCGCGCTTTTTTTAGTATACTAATTGACTTAATTATAAAATATGGATGTCGTATGATACGAGGTAAATTACTAACAAGCATAATAGGTGTGATCCCAAGGTATTGACATAACTCAGCTGTTCGGCGGTGTTTTTCCCACGAAAGCCACAGAACTTTATTTTGGTTTGTCGAGATCATAATTTTGTTACTCAATTGAAGTCCTTTGTATTTCTCTGAATCGCCATCAATTAGCTCCTGAATTTTTTGTCTGAGACTCTCAATTTGCTTGTGTACATCAAATCGGTCTGCCGCTTGATTTCTATAGTCCTCTATAAGTTTAGCTGAATTGTTATGCATCTCATTGTCCAATGCTTCCGCTAAGGCTTCTGGGTTCTCCTTGGGAATTATTATTCCAGGTGTGTTGTGTAATACTTCCCGCAACCCCAAGCAGTCTGTTCCAATGAGTGGCACTCCAGCAATAAGTGCTTCCATTGGCAAAAGAGGGCATGCTTCCCAGCGAGATGGCATAACGACAACATCAACACCTCGTAACACTTGGGCTATATTGGGTTCAAATGGCATAAAGGTAAAATACTCAGTTAAATTCCGGCGTGTTATTTCTGCCTGCTCCTCACGGATAAAGCCGCCCCAGCCAAAGGCCGCAATTGAAAAATCCCGATAATTACTCTTTTGAGCAAGAATTTCTACCGCATTAATTAAAATATCAAAACCTTTCTGACGCATAAAACGCCCGAAGAAACCAATCAGAAAATGTCTTTTTGGTAAACTGTTTTTCTTCTTTAAGTCGGTTCGTCCATCAATTAAAAACTTTTTAGACTCAACACCATTCTGAATCACGCATAGTTTTTGTAAATTTTTTTTAAGTCTTGGAAAAAAATTTAATAAATTGCCCTGGGCATCATTGCTGACGGAATGAATCATGTCTGGCATAGATAGCACAAAGGAAAGAATGGTTTTTTTGATTTTACCTTTTAGTCCTCTAAACTGATTCTCTCTAAGAACATCATGTGAGGTCAATAAATGGGGGATTTTAAATAATCTTGCAGGAAAAGCAGCTAAAACCCCTGACGTAAATCCCTGTGAATGAACAATGTCAATTCGTTGTTTTTTAAGGATATGCAAAAGTCTTGCCCAAAAAGCAAATTTGGATGGATTGGGGGGCAAAATTTCAACCTGTGTATCGGTATGGGCAAGGTCTTCTTTGGTAGCATTTAATTCGGAAGTCTCTGGTAATAAAATTACCAGTCGATATTGTGCCGGACTGAATTGCCCGTAAACATAGCGCAAAAAAGTTCTTATACCACCAACCGGATGCCATATAACGAGTAAGATATGTATTTTATCATTCATTAATCATGCCAATCGTAGCATTGCTTAATTAATCTATGTGTTTTCTAAACCATAGTTCGAGTACCATTAATGTCCAGATAATATGGCTTCGGTCTTCTCGGCCGCTGTCGTGTTCATCTAAAATATTTCGCAAAAAAACTGGATTAAATATATCTCTTCCCAGTGATCTTTTACTTATCAGCAGGTCTCTTGCCATCTCTCGCCATTCATTATTTAGCCACTTGGCAATAGGGACAGCAAATCCCTGCTTGGGACGATAAAGAACCTCTGAGGGCAAATATCGTTCAGCAATTTTTTTAAGTAAATATTTTGTTTCCCCGTTTCGTATTTTGTATTGGATTGGGATTGTTGCGGCAAACTCCACCAGATGATGATCCAGAAGAGGAACTCTCGCCTCTAAGGATACCAGCATACTCATTCTGTCCACCTTGGTAAGTATATCATCGGGCAAATATGTTTTAGTGTCAAGATATTGCATCCGGCTTGCTCGATCCATATGAACAGTATTGGCAAGATGTTTCGCAAAAGCTGGTGCCGGGTCAGTTGATATCATCTCCTGCATTTGGGGACTAAAAACATACCTATGGATAGGGGAAAGCATCTTTGCGTATTGCCAAACAATCTGCTCATCAGCGGTCAGCGACATATAACGCATGGTATTAATGCCCGGGAATGAAAAGGTCAGGTTCTGGACAACCGTTTTAATAAATATTTTCTTTAATGAGGCGGGTATATAATGTGATAATCTGGATAGATTGCTTTCACGATATCTTGTATATCCTCCAAATAATTCATCTCCACCATCACCACTTAAGGAAACAGTTACCCAATTTTTTGTCATTTTCGAGACGTAATAGGTTGGTATTGCTGAAGAATCGGCGAACGGTTCATCAAATTGATTGATCAAGTCAAGAATCACCGCTTCGGCGTCTGGGCGCACTATCTCCTCATGGTGGTCTGTTTCATATTTGTCTGCCACCATTCTGGCATATTTTAATTCATCGTAACTCTGATCTTCAAAACCGATGGAAAATGTCTTAACCGGTTCAGACATCTCCTTTGCCATTAAAGCAACTACCAGACTGGAATCAACTCCACCGCTTAAAAAGGCACCCAAGGGAACTTCGCTCATCAGGCGTATGCGTACTGCCTCCCGCATAATTTCCAGGGTTCTTTCAATATAAAATTCCTCTGTCTCTATTTTGTCCACCTGATAATTGACATTCCAATACTCTCGTACTTTGGTTTGGCCATTTTCCCATACGAGAGTGTGCCCTGGCGGGAGTTTTTTAACCCCCTTAAACATGCAATCGGGTTCTGGCGTATAGCCATAGAAGAAATAATAAACCAATGACTGATAATCGACCTCGGTTGTAACTAAGCCGGTTTTTAGAAGAGATTTAATCTCTGAGCCAAAAACAAGTGAGTTCTCGTCAAAAAAATAATGGAGTGGTTTGATGCCCAAGCGATCTCGGGCGATGAAAAGCTTTTGAGCTTTTTTATCCCAGATGGCGAAAGCAAACATACCACGCAGGTGGTTGACGCAATTATCACCATATTCTTCGTAAAGATGGAGAATTGTTTCAGTGTCGGAGTTTGTATAAAAAGAATGCCCTTGGGATTGTAAATTGTTACGCAGCTCTTGGAAATTATAAATTTCGCCATTAAAAACAATCCACATAGATTTATCTTCATTGTAGATTGGTTGAAAACCTCCGGAACGATCAATGATACTTAAACGGGTCATGCCCAGCCCTACATGTCCTTCACTCCAGACACCAGTATGATCTGGGCCACGATGTTTAATGACCTCACACATCCTGTTGATTAGATGGCTTTTAACTATCTTGTTATGGTCGTTATTTATCAATCCGACAATGCCACACATAAAATTATTTAACCGTAATACGGTTTTGGCTCCAATTTGAGTAATTTACCGGCGGTAAGCGAAAGAAGCGCATCTTTCAATGATGCCCTGTAATTTGTTCTTTTCCAACTAATACCTGTATAGCGCGAATGGGATCAAAAAATACTGATAGACATAACCTATATAAGGCCTTTATATACTTTTTTTCTTCCAAATAACATTGACCAAGGCGGAAATTTAAAACAGCCAATCGTTTTCTTTTAATAGATTTTGGGTAATTAAAGCGTTTGCAGGCATTTTTAAGAATTACAAAACCAATTAACCATCGTCGTTTAGCATGTTGACCGCTTTGCGTACCAGGGTGCCGTCGGTAATACCATAAATTCTCATTTAAATATGCCAGTTTACAAACTTCAGCCAGGCGAATTGCCATATCATGGTCTTGGGCAGAGCGCATGGATTCGTCAAATTCCCCTGCGTCTGCAAACGCTCTTTTTCGTACTAAAGCATTGGATGGGACATTATAATAGCAATTAAGCAATACTAATTCCGGTTTATTCCGCTCTGTATGCCCTGGAGGTATTATATCATATAGGTAGTTGCCTTTTTCATCAATGGCTTGTCCGTTACCATACACTAATCCGATATCGTGGTTCCTTTCCAGAAAGTCAACTTGCAGAGTAATTTTATTAGGTTGAAACAGATCATCACTATCAAGGACAGCAATATACTTGCCATTCGCAGTCCGCATTCCAAGATTTATAGCGGCTGATTGGCCTTTGTTAGTACCTCCCTGGTGCTGCAATAAAAATATTTTATCTCCGAATTGCTTTAATATCTCATAGGTTTTATCGGTGGAGCCATCATCGACAACAATTAATTCAATATTGGGATATGTCTGTTGAATTACTGAATCAATTGTTTGTTTTATGAAATCTTCCCTATTATGGGCTGGTATTATAACCGAAACCAACGGTAGCATGGTCTCTTCTTTTTTATGGCTCTGGAGGGGGATACTCATCTTATCTACTCCTTTGTTGGCTCTATTTGGATTTCCTGGCGGGTATTTGTTTTGAGTTGATAAAGATGCAGAGAGACGGTGGTTAACCCTCCAAACAAATACCATTCCCAACTTGAGAGGCCAAAACAACTAAGTGAGTAAATTAAATCCATCCATACCCACACCAAGAGTGATTTTATCAGTAAAAATAAAAAATTGTGTTCCTCGTCTGGAGCATTGTGTAAGGTAATATACAAGGATTTAAAAATTATGAAAACATATCGAGCAAATAGAAAGAAGCCGATTATACCGACTTCCTGTAATGTCTCTATATATAAATCATGAGCTGGTTGTGCGCTCCCAAGATAATTAGAATTTACTTCTCGGCTTGTACCCAATCCATATCCAAAGAGGGCATATGGGGTCATTAATGTGGTAAAGTTATTTTCCAGTCCTCTAATTCTGCCTTGCGCAGTGTCTGCTCCCACGGCGGCACTATCGTATATTGAACGGTATCGTTCGGCCATTTTGGGACTCAGCATCCCAGATATTAAAATTGTCAAAGGCGCGATAACCAGCAAGAGGAGAAGTAAATTGCGTAATCTTTTTTTACTGAAAAAAACAACACCCAAGAATACAGAGAATAAACTTATAAGGCCGCTTCGGGAGCCTGTAAGCATCATTGCATATAAAAGCCCTGCTGCTAATATTAGGCATAATAATTTTGACAAAAAGCCTCCCCCCTGCCAACCGATGAAAATTAAAAATGGAACTGTGCTAACAATAACCCAGGCAAGCTGGTTGGGATTTACTATGTCATGTGGCGCTCCTGATAAACGATTCAGGAAATCCAATTTCCCACCAATATGGCTGTAGGCAATATCACCCCAATAGCCGACGCTGTAATGCATCCAGGCTGGTTCCAGGCCTCGAAATATTTGACAGCCTATAAATACCAAAAGAAAGATTTTGAGCCGTTTCTCGGTATTGACAAATGCGAGAGTAAAGAAAAAGAAAAATACGGCTTTTAAATAGTATTCCAAGCCATAATTAATTACTGATCCTGGCCATTTGACCAAGGGTATTGTTAACATGAAATAACAGATGAAAAATATTAGTCTTTTACAAACTGGAGATTGACGATACCGCTTCAATATTTCCGCAGTAGATGCTATCATAAAAACAAAAAGTATAATCATCAAAATTAAATCAAAACGTATCGTCCCCAAGAATGCTGCTCTCGATGTCATGTGCAGAAAATAACTCACTGTAAATAAGAGGTAAATAAAGAAGGCGAGCATTGTATTTTACCTCGTTCCCTGGATGTTGCTGATGGCTCTTCTGCGCAACAAAAAAGTTTTGGTTTTTTGTAAGATAACGGATCGTTCAAGGTGTGACATTGAAATATAAACGAACATAACGATATACATAAGTCCTGTAACTGTAGCGGTTAAGAATATACTCTTATATGACATTAGTACATACTTTAGTTGAATCATATATAACACCAAAACGAGAACTAAATTTGGTAACAAAATGGGCAGAAAGCTGCTTTTAAGGAAATTGCTGGTAGAGAGGCCAAGTTGTTTGCAGGTATAAGATAAGATATATGGCTCAATTGCTACGCTGGTTAGTAGAAAGGCAAGCGCAACACCTTCTTTCCCTAAAGGCATTACTAATACGGAAGAAAGTACGGCCAGTGAAATAGCAAAAAGAACTCTGATACGGGCAAGAAAACCAATTCTATTTATGCCGGTCAGGTATCTTTGGTGAAGAGGATTCATCATCATCAACATATAGGCCATTGTCAATATATAAAGCAGTATAGAACTTTTTTGACCATACTCAGGGCCTATCCAGCGACTGATAAATGCGGGGCCAAGCATACAGGCGCCAAGAGCCATTGGAAATGTTAAGCCAATTATATATTTTGTAGATGAAATATAGAGCGTTCTTAATGCCTTTTTTTCAGCGGTTGCATGAAGATGGCTAAAAACGGGTAAAAAAACATTGGTGATAGTTGATGATAACTCTCTTGAATATGATATAAGTCTATTGGGAATAGAATAAAACGGGACGAGTGCAGGGCCAAGAAAAAAGCCAATAATAACCGTTGTAACACTACTTGATATAGTGCTTGCTGTTGATTGAACAAAGGTTTTGCTGCCAAATTTTACCAGTATACTCAAGGTTTTTGGGGAGAAATTTTTTCGTGAAAAATGAAAACCTCCATATTGCTTTTGTGCAAGTAAAATAAAATATATATTATATTTAAGTGAAATACCTATCGCATTCCCCAAGGCAAGTGTCACAAGACCAAAACCATGTGTAAGAAGATAGTATAAAACTGAGTTGCCGACAGCAGTATTTATAAGGGTTATGTTATTTTTCAGATAATGTCGTTGATACCCTTCGTGGAAAGATTCTGCGATATAACCGGGGAACTGGAAAAAAACTTGGGCACCGATGATTACCAGGAAAAAAACATACCTTTCGGTGTTGGCTGGTGTTTGGGCAAGTATTTCGGGTCGTAACCAAGCCCATAGGAAGAGAATAGAACAACAGACGAAGCCAACGCTGCCATTAAATATCACTGCCGTGGAAAAGACTTTTTCTTGTTCATTACGGTTGTTCTCTGCCTTGAATTTAGCCACATACCTAACAACGGCAGGCCTCATTCCCATATCCATTAACCCCATATAACCAACGACTGAAAAGACAATCTCCCATAGGCCGTAATCATAATTGCCAAGGGCTTTGACAATAACCGGCGCCATGACAAACGAAAAACAAATTTTCACAATCATTACGCTTGCGTTTGAACCTGAATTTTTAATAATTTTACGCAGCATTATTGTTCGTTAAAATGAGGGGATGTATTTGTTTGGGAGTACTTATCAAGTAGCATTTCCAGCCCTGAAAGTTTCCAGAGGAAGCCTGTAAAATTATTATCTGCGCTTAATCTTGCGAGGCGGAAGATATTGGAAAAATCGTTGCCGTTAGATTGCACAGCGCCAAGATAGCCAGCTTGCAATGTTGTGTTTATCACATCATTGCTTATGTCTCTATCTGTACCATTTGGGTAGCAGAATGAGAAAACTTGTACGCCAATTTTTTCCTCAATTTCTTTTTTAGGCGAAGTGATCTCTTTTGTTAAGTCGCATAGAGGTATCTTGCTTAGAATAGGGTGGGTGCAAGTGTGCGCCCCTATTTCGATGTTGTTGGCAGCCATTTCACGAAGTTCGTTCCAGGAAACGGATGCATATTTAGCTGGTGGTTGGCTGGGCAATGTAGCATCGAGTGCTTTTTCAAGGGTACTAATTATTCGCCATTTTTCGTTATTTGTAGCCTGGACGCAGTATTCAGAAAATACAGACCATGTCTTCGCTATATCACTATGAGAATTTATAGAAAAAGAGCGGCTTTGACCTTTTAGTTCAAATGTGAATGATTCTAAAGGCGTATTTTCGAGGATAAAATGTAATCTGTCATGCCACAGCCAAAAATTACCGTTAGCAAAATTAGATGTAACGAAGAAGGTTGCGGGCAATTTTCGATCACGAAGAAGAGGGTAGGCAACATCGTAGAAATCCTTATAGCCGTCATCTACGGTTATTATTACTATTTTTGGTGGAAGTGTGGGGTCGGTACTCCTCCTTAGTTGTAAATAGTCACTAAGGGAAATGACATTATAATTTTTATTTATAAGGTAATCTAATATTTTTTCAAAATTAGCGGCTGTTATAGAAGATTCTAATGTGCCTTCTTTATGAGAAAACCTGTGAAACATAAAAATTCTTGGTGTACTTCTGGTTAGCCATGTAAATACGCTAACAAATCCAGGTAAACGGATCAGTACCTTTTTTATCTTTTTCCGTGTACTGTATTTCATTACAGAACAACTTCCCGAAAAAGTTTCTGGTTTTTTAAAATCATATTGTCAATACGAAACCTCTCCGATACTGCTTTAAGTCCGTTTTGTCCCATGATACCCTGCAATTCCTGGTTAGAAATTAACTCCGTCAACCGTTGGGCTAAAATGTTGCTATTCTCAGACGGGAATAAAAAACCAGTAACTTTATGTTCAACGGCTTCGGGATTACCCCCGCTATTTGGGGCAATAACAGGCAAACCTGCAGCCATTGCCTCAATAATAGCATTGGAAAATCCTTCATTTTTTGATGATATAATAAATATGTCAAATATGTTCAGAAAATCTTTTACATCAGTTCTTGCACCGGTAAAAATAAAATAATGATCTACTCCCAGTTCTATTGCCCTTTTTTTTACAAATTGAAAGTATTCGGGGTCATTAAAACCGCCAACAACAACAACTTGAATATCTTGATGAGTATGAGTTACTATTTTTATTGCTTCGACTAAATGTATTTGCCCCTTAATAGGCCTAAATGATGCCACCATGCCTATGGTGGTTTTATTTTCATCTATATTGAATTCCTTTTGTAAACGACTGTGGTCAGATTCTAATCTGAAATGTTCAGGCTGCAAACCATTGTGAATGGTGACGATTTGTTTGGGGGCAATCCATTCTCGTTTTACTATTTCGTTCTTGACAGCATCAGAGACAGTAATAAAACGCGAAAATATGCGATGAAAAAGGCGATAAAATATAATATGTTTTAGTTCTAATTGGTAACCCATGTCCCTACGGCTGGATATAACAGGAGTCCCGGCCAGTTTGGCAATACACCCGCCCCAAATATCGGCATCGTGGTGGTAGGTTACTACTAAATCTATATTTTCTTTTTTTAAAAATCTGAAATACTCAATCCCTTTTTTTATAGCATAAAAAGAAATTAACCTTGTTATTCCATTTGTGGAAACAACTGCTCTTTCTTCTTTCTGTAAGTAGGCTGTTAGCTCACCTCCCTTAAAGACCAATACGAATGGTGTGAATTGTTGTCTATTAAGATTAGTGACGATATCAACTAAATTTTTTTCAGCTCCCCCCATTTTGTCCAATAATGTTATGACGAAGAGGATCTTTATCTTTTTTTGCTTATCTGCCATTATTGTTTGAGCAACCTTTTATACAAATCGTTATATTTTTTTGCCATTATGGAACTGGCGTAATGCTTTACGAATCTATTATATGCAATAGTTGTATGCTGTTGAACTAAGCGTGGAGACTTGAATAGCTTACTGACCGCATCCGCTAAATCAACTGAAGAGGCTGGTGGTATCAAGCTGCCAGCCTCTTTGTTTGGTAAAACATCTGGAATGCCGCCAACTGCTGTTGCGACAACAGGTATTTTACTTCTCATAGCCTCTAACAAGGTTATTGGTAAACCTTCCGTGAGGGATGAGATAACATAAACATTAAACAGCTTCATAAAACGGCTGGCGTTATTCCTGTATCCCGTCAGATACACTTTGCCGGCAATGTTTAGATGAATTGCAAGTTCTTCTAATTTGTGTCTCTCGTAACCCTCTCCTATAATCACTAATTTGGCATTTATACCTTGCTTTATGAGTCTGGCTGTCGCCTTGACAAGGTGGGTATATCCTTTTTCTGATGAATACCGGCCTATTGTTCCTAAAATGTATCCACTATGACAAAAATCCAATATTTTTTGGTCTTCGTCTGCAAGGGGGGTATATTGAGGGCTGGATATCTCTGTTATGGGTGCTATGGGTATGCCATTATCAATAACATGTACTTTGGTTTTGGGTAGTTTTTGCAGGTTTATATGATTAAACATGCCTTTGTTGACCAGCACTATGGCATCAAGTCGCTTAATGCACCAAGAATCAAGCAATTCATAAAGGCGCATTTTGGACCAACTTGTTGTGCTGGTGTACCCATGGATAGTGCCGATTATAGGCATCCCACGAATTAAACGAGGCAATGGCCCTAATAATATATTGCCCTTATACCCATGGGAATGCATTAAAGAAAATCTGTTCTTTCTGGCAAAATTTAAAATTTTTAAGGCACCTATGTAGTTTGGGCCAGGTTTCATTCTAAATTTTTTTATTGCAACGTCTTGCGAGATAGCCGCTGTTTCAATAGGCTTTTCATTAATTTTTTGTTCGCCGATGCTGGCGATTGTTGGTAATAGCCCTAGTTTCTTCTGCTCTGCCACAAGGTTAAGTAACATAACCTCTGCGCCGTACACCCCCCCGCTATCAATTACATGAAGTATTTTCATACGCATATAATCAAGTCATACCGCTATCCTTTTCGCGGAGTCCATAGAACTTGTTTTTTCCCAAGAACAAATTTAAAAAAGGCGTGAGCTGAGGCAATATTGAGGAGAGTAAAATAATTGGCAAAATAAAATATTTTCAAATTAATTTTTCGTTTTTCAAGAAAAGGAGAAATCGCTGCCGCTAAATATGCCAGGTTCTGAAATACAAAACAGATTTTGAAATAATGATTTTTCGGCCATAATAATAAATTAGAAATATAGGCTGATATTAAAAAAATAAAGCAAATATAACGTAATATTTTGTGGGACAATATTTGCCATGTGTAAATTAAACTATGGCGGGGCAGGAGAAGTTGCCTCATCTCAAAAAGAGCCCATAAGGCACGGAGTGAAACTCTAACTCTCATCTTGTATTCATCTCCCTTGTTGTTGAGAGTATCTTCCTTGAGGATAGCCTTTGGTTCATATATTACCCTGTAGCCCTGCTCAGCAACAGATAGAGGGAGGACAAAATCTGGCAGTTGATCCGGATTCATAGGGTGATAAAGTTCTTTTCTTACCGCATCGACTCCGCCATCCACGCCAACAACCGAACCTGTTTGTGTTTCATGTTTTCTGAGAAAGTTTTCGTATTTCATGTAGGCTGAGCAGCCATCACCTATTAAAGTTCCATCTGGATTTGTGTATACCATATGGCCTGTAACGTAGCCGACAGAGGGATCATTGAAATTTGCCACTAATTCTCGTAAGGCATCCTTGTGGTAGATGGAATTAGCATCTGAAAAGATGAGAATTTCTCCCTTGGCCTCTGGTACGGCTAAATTAAGGGCTGCGGTCTTACCAGCCCTTGGCCCTTGGGTAAGAAGTCGTACTCCATTGGCTTGGAATTTCCGCACAATCACGTCAGTTTTGTCCGTTGACCCGTCGGAGATTACGATGATTTCAAGTTTGTCTTTTGGGTAGTTAAGCTGAAGTTTGTTGCTAATTGTTGTTTCTATTGATTTTTCTTCATTATACGCTGCAATGAGAATAGATACTTTGGGAGTGAAATATTTTTTAGATACTTCTTTATGGGAAAAAAAGCCGATAATAAACACACAAAAGGGATAACCAGCATAAATATAAACGATGAGAAGTAATGAGATATAGAAAGTATCTTCTATCATCAATTACTCCTTACATATTTTAAGAAAACAGGATAGAAATCCTGGGTAAAGCTATATATTATTTTTTTGCATTCTTCAGGCGATCTATTCCCCATCGGTAAACTAATACGAACAAAAGCATTATCCCCTCCTTTGCCTAAAAATTCAGCTCTTAATAGAGTCAATTTCTGTGAGAAAGTGTTAGAGCTTGTTGCATCGTATGACTGAAACCAGTAAAGCAAAAACGTTTTTTCCATGCCCCTCGTTGCTAACATGGTTGAATAGCTGATTGCATGATTATTGTCAGCTTTTATTTTAAGTTTCCCCGTTGATATATCAGTTAACTTCCATCCTTGGCCGGGAAAACAGACAAGTGGGTCATGAGCGGCGCCAACTTTTTTACTTGAGAAATAATATCCTATGTACAAGGAGATCGTATTTCTTGTGTTTGAATAATTTTGAAAAAGATAATCGTCTAATTTCAGGGCATTTACTATCTCTGGAGATAGTAAGCTGACACTACTAACCTGCCAGCTTTTAATATGGCTCAAAGCACTATTTAATGATTGTGTTTTGATAGATGGTTTTGACTTTGGCCTGAGAAATAGAAATAACCCTGTTAGCAAAAAACAAATAATTAAAATTATTATACGTGATTTTTTTACTTGTCCCAAAACGAAAGCACTCCTTTTATTCCGCCTACAATAAGTAACGCAAAAACAAAGATTAACATCCCGAAAGCGATATGGATAGTTCCGGTGGTTAGGTCAAATTTAAAATAATGGAAAGCGACTATCATGATAAAAACTCTCAAAACATTAACCATGATCGCCGTTGGTATTCCCGAAACAAATAGAATGATTCTTAGGAAATTTGATTTTAGTGATAAATATCCAAAAATGGCAGATAGAGTTAGAAGTGCGGTTAACGATCTCAGGCCGCTACATGCTTGTACTACTTGTAAAGTACGATCTGGGAGATTTATAACGTTGCCTTCTCTGTATATTGGGATGCTTAATAATGATGCGCCCCAAACGCTAATCTTAGTTACAAAAAGTTGCAGGGGATTGGTAAGTGAAGAGTAAAGTTGGGCTGGAATTGGCAACATAAAAGTGAGAAAAGCTATGGGAAACATACATTCCACAAAGATGTCGGCGCCGAATAGATAAATCACTACGCCACTTATCAGTGGTAAAATTGAAAATGAGGCAAGGGTTATTATGCCTGCAAATTTGGCAAAAAGATACACCAGCAGGGAAAGAATAACGAGTCCACCACCCCAGTTTGATGGGGCAATTGGTAGTTGAGCCAGTTTCTCTCTTTTTACCCACAGGATGTAAATAGAAACTGGAATTATGAAGAAACCTTGGGAATTATCATCAGATGTACTCCATGCCCTAATCAAACTGTGTAATGTTGAGAAATAGGCAAAGGTAAAGCTGGCTACCAAGAGTGTAAAAAGGATTTTATTTATAAAATTTGGCTGTTTTTGTGTGATGGTGTAATTGTTTTGAGATAGTGACATTATATATCTTCTCGTTTTGGGGCTGTTTGTTTTGGCATCAATATGTATTGTACGATGGTTGTGCTTCGTGAGTAATATGTAATCTACATTGTAGCTACTACTATGTTATTACTATATTTAGGTTATTATAATGATGGGGTTTTGACAACAACTTTACGTTTTTTATTTGTGGTTGAT
>VAPL010635234.1_pt1 | contig 17349 bp, 18 predicted proteins | sample 3395061 | NCBI WGS metagenome assembly VAPL01 (sample SAMN08290444, study PRJNA428436) | hydrothermal vent metagenome | isolation source: Deep-sea hydrothermal vent chimney 2 | place: Pacific Ocean: Juan De Fuca Ridge | depth 2182 m m | reverse complement strand
CCCATATTTTCAAACTTGTCTTTTAGTGTTATTTCCTTTGCAATAGACACACCATCATTTGTAATTCTTGGTCCACCATACGAACGGTCAAGAACAACGTTTCGACCCCTAGGTCCAAGCGTTACTTTCACAGCTCGTGCTGCTTTAGAAATACCAGAATGGAGACTTCTCCTTGCTTCTTCTCCAAATAGAATTTGTTTTGCCATATTACTTATTTTTTAGAAATAATTCCTAGAACGTTTGATTCCGACAGAACATAATATTCTTCGCCATCAACTTTTACCTCGTCATATCCATATTTTGAAAATAGCACAGTATTACCAACAACAACTGTCATTGGTACACTAGCGCCATCTTCATACTTTCCAGGACCAACAGCAACAACAACACCGCGTGCTGGTTTTTCTTTATTTGCGGAATCAGGAATTATAATTCCTGATGGAGATTTAGATACATCATCTTTATCTACCGGCCTAACAACAACACGATCACCAAGCGGTAAAATGGAAAATTTTTCCTTAGACATATTTATTTATTATAAGTATAAATTAGTAATTTGAGTATAACATCTCACAGTATGAACAATTTCATACTGGACTCGCATACTATAAATAATAACATCAGTATCTGCAAATAATTTTAAACAAAAAATTAGAGATATCCAACCACATAAACTATTTTAACGCCCTAAACACAATGTCTATAACTATGTATAACAAAAATACGATTCGTTTTGAGTTATACCCATACAGCCAGTAAAGTTGCATAGTTAGAGTAAAATATGTTATTCTCGCGAGTACAGATGGAAGTACTCACTATGCTTTTACCGTACGTGGAAATCATCCTGTCACTTCTGCTAATACTTGGAATCGTGCTTCAACAGCGCGGAGCAAGTCTTGGAGGAGCATTTGGCGGCGATAATTTTGCGTCCACTTTCTACAAACGCCGAGGCGCGGAGCTTTTTCTATTCCGTGCATCTATAATACTCTCGGTATTACTCGTAGTAACAGCCATTGCGAACTTCCTTCTGCAAGGAGCATGATAAATAAGCTTGCGCAATTTGTTAGGATTGCAACACGCAAGCGCGAGTGGTTATTCCTTTCTTTCGTATCTAGACAAATGTCTAGATTATCGTCAGGAGATAGAATGATTTTAATTATTCTTGGAACAATCCTCGTAATTGTGAGCGTGCTCGGATTGTATGCCTTTGAGCGGTCATTCTTAGTACGAGTTCCAACCTACGGTGGTATTGTCGTAGAAGGTGAACTAGGGTCACCACGCTTCGTTAATCCACTAATGGCAATATCTGATGCCGATAGAGACATAACATCTTTAACTTATTCTGGACTAATGGGTGTTTCTGGTAATGGAAAACTAATACCTATACTTGCAAAAAGCTACAGCGTATCTAGTGATGGAAAGGTATATACATTTATACTTAAACAAGATATCCATTTTTCAGACGGGACTCCAATAACAGCAAACGATGTTGTCTTTACAGTTCACAAAGCACAAGACCCAACACTTAAAAGTCCACAACTTGCTGATTGGAGCGGCGTAACCGTAAGTGCTATAAATTCTCGCACAGTACAATTCACATTACAAAAACCGTACGCACCGTTTCTTGAAAACACGACTCTTGGTATTTTACCTGAACGTTTGTGGCAAAACATACCAAACGCTCAATTCCCTTTCACAAACTTAGCTGTTAAACCAGTTGGAGCAGGCCCGTTTGTTGTACAAAAAATAGTTCGGGATTCAAGTGGAATAATTACAGAGTACGACTTACGAGCACGTAAGGATTATGTACTTGGGCGCCCTTACTTAAACGGAATTACATTCAAGTTTTACACACGACAAGCAGACCTTGCTTTGGCACTTGAAAGTGGAAACATAGATAGCGCATATGGTGTACCATCAAAGACAGTTATAACAGCACCTTTTTCAAGTGTATTTGGAGTTTTCTTTAACGCAGACAAAAACCCAGTATTGGCAAATAAAGAAATAAGGAAAGCTCTTTCTTTATCGATAGACCGTAAATATATTGTAAAAAACGTACTTAACGGGTATGCAACACCACTAATGGGTCCAATACCCCCAGGTAGCAACGTAAGCAATACGCCAGTACCAAACTATAAGAACACTATAAAGGTTGCCGCAAAGGTCTTAACAGACGCAGGGTGGACTTACGATGGTATTGCTCGTGAATGGAAAAACAAAAAGAAAAAAGCTGTATTTAGCGAGATGACAATAAAGACATCTAATGTTCCTGAACTAAAAGAAGTAGCAACAGCGGTACGAAAATTTTGGCAGAAATTAGGTATCTCTGTTTCAATAGAGCTATACGAACCTGGAGACCTTAACCAAAACGTAATACGTCCTAGAAAATATGAAGCGTTATTATTTGGAATGGTTATAGGACGTGACCAAGACTTGTTTGCTTTCTGGCACTCATCACAGCGCAATGACCCAGGACTTAACATCGCGTTATATGCAAATAAAACTGTTGACGCGTTATTGAAAGATTCAAGAACAGTACATGACCCTAAAAAAAGATTGTCTGACTTAAACAAGATTGAGAAAGACATAAGCTCTGACTATCCAGCAGCATTCACACATACGTTGGAATTTGTTTATTCTATCCCGAAAAACCTTAGCGGTGTAAAGCTACCACAAATAAACACACCTTCTGACCGTTTCTCTACAGTTACAAAGTGGTATATGCACGTCGAATATGTATGGCCATTTCTTGTGCAATTTACGAAACGATAAAAACTATTTTAGTACGGGCAAAGCCCTGTTAAACAATTTAACAACATTAAAAATTACATAACTAACAATAAAAATATGACTTCCGCACCATCTCCAGCTCCTGCGCCAACGCCAGGACAAACGCCAAATAAAAATACTAACGAACCGTACAAGAATCAAAAACCATCATACGGACACCGTAACAGCACTAATAAGAAACCATACGTGAACAACACTCACAGACGCAGCAATACTGCACGTCCAGGGTCTGCAACAAGACGTATTCAAAGAGCTTTGCGTCGTCCAATGCCTAAACCGCGAGCGCCTCATGTAGCTGATTATTTCCCAGAAACACCAGCTAAAAACGTGGCTCGAATTATCCCTCTAGGAGGAGTTGAAGAGGTTGGACGCAACATGACGGCAATTGATGTAAACGGTGATATTTTTATCATGGATGCAGGATTCCAATTCGTTTCTGAAGAAGGAACACCAGGAGTAGACTACATTCTTCCAAATACAAAATACCTAGAAAAAAACAAAGACCGTATTCGTGCTGTGATTATCACACATGGTCACTTGGACCATATCGGTGGAATACCTTTTCTGCTTAACCGATTTGGAAATCCTCCAGTATATACACTGAACCTTACTGCGATAATGATTGCTAAACGACAAGAGGAATATCCAGACGTTCCAAAACCAGAACTAATAATTGTTGAAACAGGAACAGAAAGAACAATAAGCAACACCAAGGTTAAGTTTTTCCAAGTAACTCACTCGATACCTGATTCAATGGGTATATCACTTGCAACACCAGAAGGAAACGTTGTTATTACTGGAGACCTTAAGCTAGACCATAATGACGGAGACCCTAGCGATAGAGAGAAAAAAGTTTGGGGAGATTTGGGTAAAGATAAAAATATCTTCTTTATGGCCGATTCAACAAACGCAGAAAAAGGAGGTTTCTCTATCCCAGAAGATAAAGTTCATAAAACACTAGAAGGAATAATTCGAACAGTTTCTGGACGACTTATTATAGGAACATTCGCATCACAATTCGAACGACTTATACGAATAATTAACATTGCAGAACAGTCTGGGAAGAAAGTCGTAACAGAAGGTCGTTCAATCAGAACAAACCTTGAAATCGCACAAAAAACAGGTTTACTAACTGTTAAAAAAGGAACAATAATACCTGCACAAGAAATAGGAGATTATCCTCCAGACAAAATAGTTATAATTTCTACTGGAGCACAAGGCGAAGAATTTGCGGCGCTTATGCGAATAGCAACTAAGCAACATAAATTTATTCACCTTTCTGAAAGAGACACTATTGTTTTGTCGTCATCTGTTATCCCAGGAAACGAGATGTCCGTACAAAAACTAAAAGACAACCTATACAGACATAACGCAACTATAATTCACTACAGGTCATCAGATGTTCACTCAACAGGACACGGTAACGCTGGAGAGCTTGTATGGATAAACCAACAAGTTAACGCCAAGTTCTTCATGCCAGGCTATGGATATCGTTCAATGACAACATGTCATGCAAAAGCTGTTGAACAAGCAGGAAGACCAAAAGAAACTATAGTAGTTGCAGACAATGGAAATGTTATAGACATTATTGATGGTAAAGAGATGAAAATTCACAAAGAAAAAGCACCTTCATCACCATTAGTTGTAGATGGATTCTCAATTGGAGCAATACAAGAAGTTGTTATTCGTGATCGTAAGATGCTATCGAAAGACGGTATGTTCGTTATCATTGCAACAATACAACTAAAAACTGGTAAACTACGAAAATCACCAGATATCATATCTCGCGGATTCATATATTTACGTGAGTCACAAGAGCTACTTAATCAGGCTCGTGTTCTCATCAAGAAGACCGTAGAAGACTCAACACAAGGAATGAACCCTGTAGACCTTGATTATGTAAAGAATGAGCTGACAGACACAATGGCTGGCTTCTTGTTCACACGCACAAACAAGGCACCTATGGTAATACCAGTCCTAATTGGTGTGTAGTAACCATTTATAATAAAAAACACCGTATGCACATGCATACGGTGTTTTTTATTTGTTTTTAAAATTTATAAATAACATTTTTTCGTTCAACAACTACGTTCCAATTATTCCTTTTTGCATGACGATAGAGCTCATGGTTTGGATTAAAAGCTATTGGTGTTTCAACAAGCTCAAACATTGATATGTCACTTTCTGTATCACCAACTGCAAACGAACCGTCTAAAGTTAGGTTTTCATTACTTACAACTCTTTGCAGAATTAAACCTTTGTTCATAATTAGTTCAGTATCAGCAACCTCACCAGTAAAACGACCAGACGCTCCTGTCTCATAAAAAGTTCCGTAAGTTTTGTCAAAACCCAACTCATAACCAAATCCGTCTACAATGAACTTTGGAGAATGTGATACTGCAAGAACAAAATACCCTTTATCTTTTAAATCGCTTATTAAATCTCGTGTGTATTTATAGACACGACCTTTCATACCTTCTATTACTTCCCCAGCTGAATCCGCAGCATCAGAATACGGAATACCTTTGATTTGTTTTCTAAAGACATTAACTACTCCGTTAATATAGGAAGAATAACTACCACGTCTGTCTAGCCACTCTGTACGTTCTTTTTCATACATATTGTGAGTTTTTTCATCAAAGATGCCTTTATCAATAAGTTTGTCCACAAGCTCTATAAGCAATGATGAGCGAAAAACAGTACCATCTATATCAAACACAGCAACTCTCCTTTTATTTTCCATTACCAATATAATACCAGTTACCCTAACTTAAAAACAATCACCTATTCACCGTCTATAAACTGCTACTTTTTAGTATTTCAGTTAACGGATGATGTTCACAATCATGCTTACGTGCAGGACATACATACCTACCATAAAGAACAAAACCGTTATTTACATATTTCCAATCTTCAATTGGTATTATAAGTTCAAGGTCTTTAGAGATTTTTGTTAAGTCTGTATTATCTGTTAAACCAAACCTTGTAGCAAAACGACGAACATGAGTATCTGTCGCTATACCATCCCAAACATCAAATAGTTCTCCAAGTACAACATGAGCTGTTTTATACGCAACACCAGGCAGCGCAATTAACTCTTTTTCCGTTCTTGGAACAACACCTCCAAAATCAGTATTGATTTTTTTAGCTGCGTTTACTATGTTTTTAGCCTTATTATTAAAAAAAGTAATTGACGAAATATCATTTGCAAATAAATCGATATCAACATTCGCAAAATCATTTATTGATTTATATTTTTTGAAAAGTGTTTCCGTTACTTCATTTACTTTTTTATCTGTACATTGTGCAGATAAAATAACAGAAACCAAAAATTGAAAATCTGTATTCGAATTTAACTCACTTTTTGGGTGTGGATATTTTTTTTTCAAATAGGAAACAATAGTCTTTGCACGTCCAACTCTTTCTATGTCTTTTGCTTTCATCTTGCTATAAATCAAGACTTTTTATTTAGGACCGCCATGTAAAACAATTTCAAGATAACTCCAGAAGATAGGAATACTGACAGTACAACTATCCATACCCCAACCATAGGAATTGAACCGACTATCATTAACACAAACATTCCAACCAATGCGTCATGCCATGTTGTAGTTTTTCTCTTAGCAAACACTCTTGCAAGTAGTGCGCCAACCAATATACCAGCATACGAAAAAGCTACTAAAAATAACAATATATAAGCCGCTCCTAAAATAAACGCAAATGCAAAACCAACAAACGTTATTGACAAGAGTAAGACTAACGCAGGCGTCGCAACAGCAGTACTAAAACCAAGCAACGTCATTAAAAGAGAATGTCTTGTTGTTTTTTCAAAGACATCTTTAGCAACTAAGTTTGTAAAAACTGGGAACAGACCCGCAAACAGCCCAGCCACAAGAAGCTCACCTAATATACGTACAAGAAAAAAGATACCTATTCCAGCAAGTATAAAAGCTTCCGCCTCTTGTGAAGTAGGTAAGAAAGATGATCCTGTGTATGTAACACCACCAATAACTTTTGCAGAGCTTGGAATTGTCGCTACTTCTGATGCTTCATACTTAAGAGTGCCATCAATAACAGTATTTGGTGCAAGAATTAATTTATTTAACGCACTAACGTATACATTTCCTGTGAAAGTACCAGACATATATATATCATTTCCATACGCTTTTACATCACCTCTAGAACCAGATAAAAGTTTTATATTAAGACCAATAGCTAATATGCTTTTTGCATTTGCTTTCTTGTCTTCTACAGAAGAAGCAAACAAAGCCAAACCACCATTAACCTTTGAGTCAACTATTATCTGACCTCCTATTGCACGTAAATCACCAGAAACACCTCCTCGTATTGCAGATGTTCCAGCTGCAATAAGTGCATCTCCAACTACAAGGTCAGGAGTTACCACAGAACCACCAATTACAGTAAGGTCTGCAGGAGAAGTTGTTGCGACCGTTACACTTACACCTGCAAGATATATATTTTGTGAACTTGGAGCGCCGCCAGTAAACACCAGACTCTTCCCAGATGCGACAGTGGCTGCCATAGTGCTCATTGGTATAAACAATACAAAAATCGCTATTAAAACTGTTTTCATGTTTATCATAATAACCTGTTTGTCAATACGTGTGAAGTTTAACAAATGCGCTTACACACTAACTCGTTAATCTTTTTTTAAGACGAATTGTAGTCCATGCTGATATTAAAATTAAAAATGTTAATACTGCAGATGTTAGACAATATATACACAATGCACCTATCAAGAAAACCTGTATCAAGATAAATACAACAGAAGCTGCCGCTCCTATAACAGACAAAAAACGTAATGATTTTTTAACATGGGCGTGTAACACAAATAAAGATAGCGATGCTACTGTAAATACAACAGCATAAAACACAACGCCATACATACTAATCGGTATACCAAACAAATATGAATATGAGCTTTCAGCAACCACACGACAACCGTCAATTGCACCGCCAACAGAACAAGACGGTAGTGAACCGCTAGTTGTATGTGTAGCTAAATACACAGAATCTGCGATTCCAAAAAAAGAAAAAATTAAAATAGACACTCTAGAAATTAATGACATATTGTAAGACATTTTATATTAAATTTTTTTCTAAGCAACACCTCATGCACAACACAATCTATATACACTAAAACCACTTAAGTAATTAGACATTATCAATGTCAGTCTTTTAAAAACTCATTTGGATAATGATTTGTTCCTACGTCTTCACGTTTATCTACGCTATATTCACTAAGCCCAAACGCATGACCTATTTCATGCCATAAAGTCTCACGCACAACATCTCTAACAATAGACACAATCACACACTCCGAACAAGAAGCTAAACGTTCATTAGCAATCATATATATTGGATTACGATATAAAGTTATTGTGTCTGGCATAACACCTCCAATACCATAACTACTTCCACGATTAGACATTGGGATACCTTTATAAAGACCAAGTAACGTTTGTTCGTTTGTTAGTTTTTCTTCAGTACGGGTTTCGTTACTAGGGTCTTCTTCTACTAGCAATGCAACATTTTCTATATGTTTTGCGAAATGCTCTGGAACATTTGCAAATTCTTCTGCAGCAATTTTTTCAAAATCTTTTTCATTCATTTGTATATAATACCGCACAAAATTATAATAATAGAGGTATACTAAACATAATAAATTAGATACGTACTATATACATGATAAAAACACTCACTCCAGAAAAAACTATACTCAATAGACGTACGCTGACTGAAGTCTCTATTGTTTTATTAGCATTGGCAATAACATTTTATGCTGGATACACTCTCGGGCAAGACAAAGGAGTAGATGACAAACCATCAACAACAAAAACAACACAACAAAATAGTTCTACAAGCACGCAGAACTCACGATTTATAGTAAACTAAACACCATACACTAAACTGTTCAAAACAACGTAAAGAATAATAAACAAAACATGCACTTAGCGACTTTTTTATTTGAACAAATAACATACGCAGTATCCTCACCGTGGTTGATAATACCAATAATAATTCTTGGTGTGATGGTCGTAGAAGAAGGAACAATAGCAACAGTAGGAGTACTCGCTTCAAGTGGTCAAATACCAATAGCCGAAGGTATTATAGTTCTTATTGTTGGAGTAGTGCTCGGGGACTCATTTGCTTATTCTGTTGGACGTATGGCAAACCATTATAAATTCGCAAGACGCATAGTTGAATACGAGCATGTGGCACGACTGCGCACAATTGTTAAAAACAACCCTATACCAACAATATTCACAACACGTTTTATGCCTGGTTTTCGGTTTGCTTTTTATGCCGCTTGTGGATTGTTTTCGCTAGAATATAAACGATTCGCGCCAGTATCAATAGTATCAGCAATTGTCTGGGTTACATTATTGTTTTCTGTTTCATTTGTATTTGGTTTTTATACAATGAATATGCTTGGTGAGTGGCGATGGTTAATTCTTTTTGTTGTGTTACTTATTTTCATTTTCTTCGGACACAGATACTGGCGTAAAATGTCGTACAAAACTAAACAATAAATTAAATCATTATTTAGAAAAAACACCTACAAACCCACCCTATTCTCAAGAACTGAAACGGCATTTGTTAAAAATTCTATTGTTTTAATATCAACAAGCTCCATATCCTCATTAAATTTATGTGCCGCATCACCAAGGAAAAACTCTGGCTGTCCAATAACATTCATATCTAAAAATAGAAGTATTTGTTTTAGATGTTGTTGCGCAATTGCGGTACCAACGGCACCAATAGAAGCTCCAAGGACAAGAGCATACTTACCAGCAAAAGAATTTTCTCCCCACGGACGAGACGCCCAATCCAAAGCATTTTTAAGAACACCGGATATTGATCTGTTGAACTCTGGCGTTGCTATTACAACAGCATCAGATTCTTCTATCATCTTTTTAAAATCCAAAGCTTCTTTTGGAAAGGAGTCCTCAAGGTCTTGATTATAAATAGGCAGTTTGGATAAATCATATATAGTTACATTTGAATCTTTTGATACTACATCTTGCACAGCGTGTAAAAGTGCCGTATTGTACGAATCTTTTCTTAAAGAACCAGATATTGCAAGTATATTCATATTATTTTTAATGTTAATTTAATAAATTAAATAATGCGTATATATGACAACAACCGATCAAAAGAATCGGTTGTTGTACAACTCAACTAAATATTAACTAATATTTCTTTTATTTTTTTAACTCTGCGTCGACTGCGGCTTTTATAACGTCATATGATTGAGCGCCAACCAACAACTGTTTACCAATTATCATGCTAGGAGTTCCTCTTACGCCCATTTTATTACCTTCAGCACGATCTGTACTCATTACGGCCTTATACTCAGTTTTTTTAGAGTTCATGTTTGCTATTATTTTTGAAACGTCTAACCCTGGTATTGTTTTTGCTAATTTTTCTATACTCTGTAAATCACCAAATCCTGTATTTTCGCCATCTTGAGCCTTATACATTGCTTGAAACCACGTATAGAATTTATCTGGATATAAATCCCATACTGATCTAGAGAACAAACCATCTATATAAGAATCTGGGCCTAAAAATGCAAAATCCTTAAATACAACCCTTAGCTTCCCTGTTTTTATGTATTCGGAGTAAATTTTTGGCATTGAATTAATATCAAATAACTTACAAAATGTACATTGATAATCATACCAAAGCGCCATTGTTACTGGTGCATTTTTATCACCAATAAATGGCTCTCCATCGGTTTTAATATCTTTAATATTCACAATAGTAGCTGTTTGAGTATTTCCTGTGTTTTGTGTAGTAGTTGCTGGTGCAGACCCGTTACCAAAATAAAAAGCCCCTGCAATAATTATTGCCCCTAACAAAACCGCTATTGGTGTCAAATACTGACTTACACCAGAATCCGAATCATTTGAAGTTGTATTTGTATCCATAAATACCAAGTTTTAAGTTAATCTATAATATAGGAACAAGCATACATTGAGTACGCTAATACATCAAATAAAAAACACCATTAAATAATGGTGTTTTTTATTTGATGTATTAAACCAGTCTAACTAACCGTTTATTTTAAACAATATTACTATTTTTTATGTGTTTTTGAACGGTCTGTACCACTTAGAGATTGTTTTCGTAATCGTACTGACTTAGGAGTAATCTCCAAATATTCATCTTGTGCCATTATTTCTATACCACGCTCAATCGTAAGACTAAATGGTGGTACGAGTGTAATTGCCTCATCTGAACCAGACGCACGCATGTTTGTTAGCTGTTTACCTTTTGTTGGATTAACTTCCATTTCCTCACCCTTTGCAGTATTTCCAATAACTTGCCCAGTATACACTTCTACTGCTGGAGAAATATACAACGTACCTCTGTCCTGTAAATTCCAAAGGGCAAAACCTAGAGCCTTGCCGTTTGCCATGGAAATCATAGAACCAACTTGTCTCTTTTTAATTTCTCCTGCATATGGTTTGAAACCAATAACACGAGAAGAAAGAATTCCCTCTCCTTTTGTATCTATAACAAACTGAGTACGATACCCAAGCAAACCACGTGTTGGACCTTCGAACGTAAGTCGAACAGTTGCGCCACTGTCACGCAAATCTGTCATTACAAAAGCACGCTTACCAAGTCTCTCAATTACAGCACCTTGAAACTCTGTAGGTGTATCTATAACAGTTTCTTCAAACGGTTCTGTTTTCTTTCCATTTTCTTCACGTGTAATAACTTGTGGTTGTGAAATTTGTAGCTCATAACCAGCACGTCGCATGTTTTCAAGCAAAATCGCAATATGCAACTCTCCACGACCAGATACTGTAAAACCATCTGGTGCTGAAAAATCTACACGCAGTCCAACGTTTATTTCTAGTTCTCGTTCTAGATACTCACGTATTTGACGTGTTGTTACAAACTTTCCTTCTCTACCTGCAAATGGGGAGTTGTTAACAAGGAACGATAGCGTAATTGTTGGTTCATCGATAGCTATTGCTGGTAGCGGTTCTGAGTCCTGATTTTGAATAATAGTCTCGCCAATATCTATATCTGGCAAACCTGCTATTAGTACAATATCACCAGCCCTAGCTTCCTCAACCTCAACTCTATCTAACCCTTTGAATGTAAATATCTTTGTTAGTTTTCCTGAACGAATTTCCCCGTTTGGTTTTTTAATAAACAACGGTTCCCCAACTTTTACGATACCGTCATAGATTCGACCAACGGCCATACGACCAAGGAAATTATCATACGCAAGATTAAATGACTGAAGACGTAATGGTAGTTTTTCATGTTCTGGCGTAGAAGCTGGTGGTACAAGCTCTAGAATCGTATCAAGTAGAGGAGTAAGATCTTTTGAATCATCTTCCAGTTTGCGTTTTGCAATACCTTCGCGTCCTATAGCATATACAACTTCAAAATCAGCCTGCTCATCACTTGCGCCGAGCTCTAGGAACAGCTCCAATACCCCCTCTTCACAAGCGTCAGGGTCAGCCGCTGGTTTATCAATTTTATTTATTACAACAATAGGTTTCAAGCCAAGCTCTAGTGACTTTTTAAGAACAAAACGTGTTTGTGGCATTGGACCTTCTTGTGCATCTACAACAAGTAAAACTGAGTCAATCGAACGAAGAACACGCTCCACCTCTGAACCAAAGTCTGCGTGTCCAGGAGTATCCACTATGTTTATTTTCGTACCTTTGTACTCAACCGCTGCATTTTTAGAGTAAATAGTAATTCCGCGCTCTTGTTCAAGAGCGTTACTGTCCATTGAAACACCTTCGTCTACAGCACCAGTCTGACGCAAAAGTGCGTCAGTAAGTGTCGTTTTCCCGTGGTCAACGTGTGCAATAATAGCTATATTTCGTATATCCATAATATAAAAAGGCCTCTCGGCCGGTAAGCGCTTAGTATGCCACGCACAACAAGAGTACGCAAGTTTTTAACTAAAAACAGAACAAAACAACCACTTGGAACATATATAAAGTTAAAAGGCAGTCCAACATTTTGTTGAAACTGCCTTTTTTTAAAAGAACACGGGCTCTACTTATAGAGCCCATTAAACCCGCTTCCTTTGAAGGAAAACGAATTTTTCTGATCTTTCGTGGTGTCGGAAACCACCACGAAAGTTGTTCCGAGCTGCGCCGTTTTCACAGCGGAACCCTTGGTATCAGAAAACCCGATACCAAGCATACCTGCTGTGGCCACGTTTGCGATGGCAAGCCCTGGATTGAACGACATCCCAGTGCCTTCATTAGAAACGCCACCAGCGTTCCCAATCGTCCCGGGGAGGGATACAAGAAGAACATTCCTGAATCCATCCATGTTGTCCAGCGCGTAGCGCTGGGCATCCGAAATAATAATGGACAAAGGGACGGATTGTCCTTTTTTTGCCGTTACCGTCATCAACCCAAGGCAAGTATACTTACCTTTGGGAGCGCGAAACAAAATACGAGAGGATTCAACTTCTTGCACCCTCCCGTACCCTGTTACCCCTTTTTTCGCTTCCGACCTCAAGTATTGGGTCGGAATGAACGTAACATCCGTCTTGTACGACGGACTATGTTTCTCGGCATAGTTCGTGCCGAGAGCCTCAGACGGTTGCAACACGTTGTTACGTGTTGCAACCGGCGCACACACGTCGCTGTACCAGAGTGTCAACGAGACACCCCTCTCCACCGACGTAGTTCCGCCAGCCCCAAACAGTTGAGGTGGCGCAACTGGGGCAACAATTGTCCCCGGTGTTCCCACCGGAATCTTCGCAGCCTTTCCACCATTAATAATGGTGGAAAGGCTGTTCCCTCCGGAGCTAGCTCCGGCGATTGCGCCGGAGCTAGCTCCGGCTGTGGCTGTGGCAGCGTTTGCTGCCGACAACCCAAATGTCGACATGACTATTGCCATGGCGACCACAAAAATTTTTTTCATTTTCACTCCTTAAAACATTTGGGGTGCGTGTAGAACACGCACCCCGTTAATATTTTTCGACTACGACAAAACGATTTGTCGTAGTCTTTGTCCGTCTTTTTTACCGACGTGCTGACGCGGCACCTCCGGAACCCGAACTCGCCAACGTATTCATGGTCCCGGTCGATTGAGCAAGCGCGCTCGATCCCGACGACACCCACGAGGAATAATTTCCCGCGCGAATTGCCGCACCCGCTGAGACTCCAAAACCAGTTGTGGTTTTTGAGGTTCCGCTTCCGCGCGTGGCGGTGCTCATCGCTCCGGCGCCGCCGGCGTAAACCGAGCGGTGTCCTGCGGACGCCCCGCCAGCAAACCCTGAGAAGCCTGATAAGGCTCCTCGAACGCGGTGTCCTCCAGAAGAGGTTGACTGGGTCATGGAGGTGTTCCCCCATGTCCACTGTCCGGCGTCCGCTGGCGTTGTTGAGATTGAAAAAATAGCAACAGCTAAAACGGCAGCGAACGCTGTCATTGATAACTTTAACATTTTATGCCCCTTTCAAAGAACAAAAACGTTCGGAATGAACGTTTGAACCCAACAATACAAAACATTACGGATATGTCAATTTTTATAAGTGTATAGGTGTATTATCAAAAATTTTATATGACCACACTTACTGCACATGTGTAACAAATATTTCTATGGATTATTCTTTAGTTTTGTCAGATTTATTAGTAACACTAGAGCTAGAGTAGTATTTATTTTCTGATATTTCAGATTCTTTTTTTGTAGCTTGTATTACAAGCTCCCCAAACTGTTCCATAAAAAAGTCTCTCCTATCTTCAAAAGCAATTCCTTTTATGTGAAGAACAGGATGTGCTTCTGGTGTATATTCATAGTGCCCATGCACAGCACCATCAGAAAACACACGCAAATGGTATTGCCTTACGAAACCGTCAGTCATACGTACACTCACTAATTCGTCGTCATCATGCCAAGCAACAAAATGGTTTCCATAGCCTATGTCTATTAAATGCGAAATAAATGATTTCATTGGTATATGAGACTCAACACGACCAAGAAGAAAAGGTTGTCTTCCAGAGTGTTTTACAGCACCAATTGAGACAGCAATATCTCGAACATACGGATGAAGAGGTATATAAGCACGCCAAAATATATATTTAACACGATTCCACGCACCGTCAGGATAGACCATGGTTGAGTGCGGAAGCTTTTTTGCCCAATGTCGTAATGATTTATTTGTTTCTTTTGATACTGGTGTCATATTTTATATACGCACTTAAACACATAACTCTAATAAATAATAGTTATTTATTGAACGTTAACTGTAATAATATCATTCCAAAACAAGATTGTCTTTAATACTGTTCTTGCATAAACACCACCCTTACATACATAACCTTTGTTATTTTACATAATAAGCACGTCATATTTTGTTTTGAAATAACCAATAAACCTGTTAGAGTGTGCGAGTGAATCAGTCTAACGACACTCCTACATCTTATGAGGGTACAATACATATCACCCGTCGAGGAATGGGGTTTTTCTCTATAGACCAAGATAAGGAAGATATAATTATTCCAAAAGAATTTCTTGGTAATTCCCTACCAGATGACTTAGTACGTATAGAGCTAGCAGGTTTAATAGAACGCAGACAGTCAGGAAAAGTTGTTGAAATAATTAAACGGGCAAGAACAACATTTGTAGGTACAATATCAGAAGAAAGTAACGAAACTGTTCTTATTCCTGACCAGAAAAGAATGTATACTCAGTTTCTTATTACAGGAGAACACCCACCAACAGGACATAAAGTATTTGTTAAATTAACAAGCTGGAATATCGGTGATAAAAAACCAAGCGCCATAGTTGAGGAAGATATAGGTATAGCTGGAGTACATGAGACAGAGATGCGTGCACTTGTACTTGGTGAAGGTTTCCATCCAGGTTTTCCTCCAGGAGTAGAAAAAGAAGCTGACGAGTTAGAACATAGCGGTAAAAAAATCATAGCTGATGAAATAGCTCTCGGCAAACGTCGTGATTTCCGTGATGTAACTACGTTTACAATAGACCCTTTTGATGCAAAAGACTTTGACGATGCACTATCTGTACGAACTCTTGAAAATGGAAATACTGAGGTAGGAATACATATTGCAGACGTATCCTTTTTTGTAACTCCAGGAACATCAATAGACAAAGAAGCGCGCGACAGAGCCACAAGCGTCTACTTGGTAGATAGAACAGTCCCAATGCTTCCAGAGGTATTAAGCAACAACCTATGCTCACTTAGACCAAACGAAAACAGGTTAGCTGTTTCGGCAGTTATGACTCTTGATAGTAACGCAAGCATTGTAGACAGTTGGTTTGGCGAAACTGTAATACATTCAAACAAACGCTTTGCATATGAAGATGCTCAAAAAGTATTAGATACTGGTACTGGAGATTTTCACACAGAACTCACTACACTCAGAACTCTTGCAAAAAAAATACGTATACGACGAACACAAAACGGTGCTATAGGTTTTGATACTGCCGAAGTAAAAATAGAGTTAGACGAAAACGGTACTCCAATATCAATAAAATTAAAAGAACGTCACGACACAAACCTTTTTATAGAGGATTTTATGCTTATGGCAAATGTTGCCGTTGCAGAACATCTAACAAAAATATCTAAAAAAAGAAGTATACAAAAAGGTCTTATATACAGAGTTCACGACAAACCTGATGCAGATAGAATAGAAAATCTTTCTTTGTTTCTTAAGGTTCTTGGATATCATCTAGAAACTCATGCAGGAAGTGTAAAAGGCTCAGACCTAAATACACTTCTTGAAAAAGTAAAAGATACTCCAGAAGAATATCTAATTAAAACGGCAGTTTTGCGGTCCATGTCAAAAGCTATATACACAACAAAAAACACAGGACATTTTGGTTTGGCATTCTCACACTATACACACTTTACTTCCCCAATAAGACGATACCCAGACTTGTTGATACATAGAATATTGAAACACTATGAGAACGGAACTCGTTTTACAGACCAAGACAGAGCAGAGTTAGACACACTGGCAAATCACTGTTCTGAACGAGAAGTTGCCGCAACACACGCTGAGCGTGACTCTATAAAAATGAAACAAGTTGAATTTCTATCGCAACACATTGGAGAAGAGTTTGATGCTGTGATTTCAGGAGTAACAGAAAGAGGTCTTTATGTTGAAGAACAGTCAACACATACAGATGGAATGATTAGTATAAGAAACCTTGATTTTGATTATTACGATTATGAAGAGAGTAAATATAGACTTGTCGGAAGACATACCAGAAAAATATACAGACTTGGAGACCCTATAAAAGTTAAATTGATAGCTGCACGAGTACCAGAACGAGAAGTTGATTTCAAACTTGCTGATAAAAAATAAAAACCACAATAAAATGTGGTTTTTATTTAATATGATTTCAAACTAACCCAAAGCACCCATTCTAAACAGTAACGAACCAATCCACAACACAAGCACTAGATAATATACACCCCAACCTTTCGCTGGTGGAAAAAATCTAGAAAATACATGGAAATGTTTCGTATACCATTTATCACCAAACAGCACGACTAACATATAACTAACACT
>VAPL010017877.1_pt1 | contig 17355 bp, 16 predicted proteins | sample 3395061 | NCBI WGS metagenome assembly VAPL01 (sample SAMN08290444, study PRJNA428436) | hydrothermal vent metagenome | isolation source: Deep-sea hydrothermal vent chimney 2 | place: Pacific Ocean: Juan De Fuca Ridge | depth 2182 m m | reverse complement strand
TGGGCCAATAAAATGCCATTCGATAGCAGATTCTGAAATGTTTTTGATTTTAGATAGCGCATCTTGAAGGTAATTTTCGCCAAAATGGTATTGATTTTCGGCGAAAGCTGCACGAACATCTTCTATTGGGCGGGTTTTACTTACCGCTAATAATTGTACGGAATCAGGCTGGCGGACATATTTTCGTTCGATTTCCTTAATCTGAGTTCGAATGACTTTAATATTGTGAGCAATAGTATTTTGACTTACGTGCTTCATAATGAGATTGTACTTTAGTAAATATTACTTAAGATAAAGGTACTGACTACCGATATAGACTATTAATAATTAAAGAATATATTGGTCGTCACAAATAACAAAATATAAAGAGATATCATGGATATTACTGAATTACTTGCATTTAGTGTCAAAAATAACGCTTCGGATTTACATTTATCAGCGGATTTACCGCCGATGATTCGTGTTGATGGTGATATACGCCGCATCAATGTCCCTGCGCTTGACCATAAAACCGTACATAGTTTGGTGTACGACATTATGAATGATAAACAGCGTAAGGATTTTGAAGAGTTTCTGGAAACTGATTTCTCGTTTGAAATTCCTGATTTAGCTCGTTTTCGTGTAAATGCGTTTAATCATAATCGCGGTGCGGGTGCGGTGTTTCGTACCATCCCCTCAAAAATTTTGACCCTTGAACAATTGAATGCACCGACAGTATTTAAAGAAATTGCAGATGTTCCACGCGGTATTGTTCTGGTGACAGGGCCAACCGGTTCCGGTAAATCGACGACCTTAGCGGCGATGGTTGATTACAAAAATGACACGGAATACGGGCATATTTTAACCATTGAAGATCCAATCGAATTTGTTCATGAAAGTAAAAAGTGCCTGGTGAATCAACGTGAAGTGCATCGTGATACGTTAGGATTTAGTGAAGCACTACGTTCAGCATTGCGTGAAGATCCGGATATTATTCTTGTTGGTGAAATGCGTGATTTAGAAACGATTCGACTTGCTTTAAGTGCGGCTGAAACCGGCCATTTAGTTTTTGGAACCTTGCATACAACTTCTGCAGCAAAAACCATTGATCGGATTATCGATGTATTCCCCGCAGCAGAAAAAGACATGGTACGTTCAATGTTGTCTGAATCATTACGTGCGGTTATTGCACAAACACTATTAAAGAAAATTGGTGGTGGGCGTGTTGCAGCACATGAAATTATGATCGGTACACCGGCAATTCGTAACTTAATTCGGGAAAATAAAGTTGCACAAATGTATTCTGCAATTCAAACGGGCCAGGGTATTGGCATGCAGACTCTGGATCAATGCTTACAGGATATGGTCGCACGCGGTATTGTCAGCAAACAGGATGCGAAAATAAAAGCGACAAGTAAGGATGCATTTAATTAAGCTGCTTTTATTTAATCTGTGTCAGCTTTAATTGTAAATATTTTTTTAATTTCAGTTATAAAATTTAAAAGGTCTGGGTTATGGAGTTTGAATCGCTGTTAAAGTTAATGGTGCATAAAAATGCCTCTGATTTATTTATTACAGCGGGTGTCGCACCAAGTTTAAAGGTTAACGGTAAAATTGGGCCGGTCACTCAAGCAACCTTAACGCCAATCCAGGCTAAAGAAATTGTACTGGGCATTATGTCTGATGCACAGAAAAAAGAATTTGCAGAAACTAATGAATGTAACTTTGCCATTTCTGCTTCAGGTATTGGACGTTTTCGTGTCAGCGCATTTATGCAACGTAATAATGCTGGCATGGTCTTGCGTAAAATTGAAACCATTATCCCTACCATGGACGAGCTCGGTTTACCTGCGATCTTAAAAGAACTCGCAATGACCAAGCGTGGTTTAATTTTGTTTGTGGGTGCGACTGGTTCCGGTAAATCAAGTTCACTGGCTTCTATGATTGGTTTTAGAAATAAAAATTCAACCGGTCATATCATAACAATCGAAGATCCTATTGAATTTATTCATCACCACCAGGGTTGTATTGTGACCCAACGTGAAGTGGGCCTGGATACAAAATCATTTGAGGAAGCATTAAAAAACACCTTACGTCAGGCACCAGATGTTATTTTGATTGGTGAGATTCGTACTCGTGAAACAATGGATCACGCCATTGCCTTTGCTGAAACAGGCCACCTTTGTTTAGCAACCTTACATGCCAATAATGCCAACCAGGCAATGGATCGAATTATTAACTTTTTCCCTGAAGATCGTCGCAATCAATTGTTAATGGATTTATCTTTGAATACGCGCGCATTTATTGCACAACAACTTATCCCTATACCCGATGGAAAAAGTCGGGTTCTATCTGCAGAAATAATGATTAATTCACCCCTGATGGCAGATATAATTCGTAAAGGTGAAATTCATAAAATGAAAAGCCTAATGGCGAAGTCTCGCAACATGGGCATGCAAACATTTGATCAGTCGTTGTTTGATTTATATAAACAGGGACAAATAACATATGAAGATGCAATCAACTATGCTGATTCAGCCAACGAACTTCGTTTGATGATTAAACTGGGTGATAGCAAGGGGGCGGGCGCTGAATCACTCGCTGCTTCTTTAGATGGTGTGACGATCCAGGAAACAGAGTAATTTATTTTAACTTACGAAAATACTGTATAAGCATCAAATACGGGACCATCTACACAAACACGCTTCATCGCAGGACCTTGTTCAGTCTGAACTTCAACAACACAACCCGCACATCCACCGACGGCGCATGCCATAAATTCTTCGAGTGATATCTGGCAAGGAAGATCAAATTCTTTTGCTAGTTTTGCGACAGCCTCTAACATGGGGTGGGGCCCACATGAATAAATTTCAACTTCATTAAGTTGTTCTTTGCTTAGTGATTTTAGCCAATGGCGAGCAAGGTCGGTAACATAACCTTCATAAGTACCGGCATAGCCTTGTAAGCTGGCAAGGCGTGATGCAATGTTCCAGTCATCTAATAAAGGCATTGATGCAATAACACCATCAGGCATACCTGGGACCATTATTTCTGATGGCTTTGTTGTAAAAGGGAAGGGGACTTCTGAACCTAAAATAACAAAGGGTTCATAATCAGTTTGTTGTTCGCGGTTTAAGTGATAACAATGTTCCGCAATAAAAACCATGGGTGGCATTCCTACACCGCCACCAATTAATAACGGACGCTTACGTTCTGCTTTTATTTCAAAGGCTTTACCAATCGGGCCCATGATATTAATTGTTTCACCGACTTTGCGTTCTGCAAGTAAGGCAGTTCCTTCACCGAGTTTTTTATATAAAAAATCGACCCAACCTAAATCTTTACTCACACGCATAATAGAGATTGGACGACGCATCGGGCGAAGTGGATGAACGGTTAAATGTGCAAAGCTACCCGGTTGTGCTTTAGCAGCGGTTTTTGGTGCATGCACGCGCATGATGTATTGATCTCCATCAAAAGCTTCGTGAGATAAAATTTCGCAGTCTTCAACAAAAATTGTATTTCTGTGTTTCATTTCATTTTTACTTATATGTTAATTTAATGAGCTCTAAAAAAATTGGTTACGTTTCAAATATGTGGTTAACATCGGTCTTAGAACGGGTGTTCTCAAATCAAGACTCGCAAAAGATGGCATCCCTGCCTGCTCGACTGCCACGTCCGTGTGGCAGACGGTCTTGATTTAAGTTCACCCATTCCAAGCCCTAACTATTTAGCTCGTGCAGATATTTTTGTTTTTATTCATGAATTGAATAAACAACTTTTCCGTTTAGCAGGGTGTGTGTAACCTTACCTTTAAACTCCCAACCTTCAAACGGTGTGTTGCGGCCGGCACTCAGCATTTTTTCTGTTTTCATAATCCAGTTTATTTCCGGGTTATAAATACAAATGTCTGCTTTTTCACCGAGTGAAAGTGTGCCGGCATCAATGCCGAGTATTTTAGCCGGCTGATGTGTTAGACGATCAATGACATCACTCAATGAAAGTTCATCACTTAAACGAAGTGCTAATGGTAATAATGTTTCTAATGCACTGATGCCGGCTTCTGTCTCTCCAAAAGGAGCAAGTTTTGCATCGGCATCGTGTGGCTCGTGGTCTGAACAAATTGCATTGAGGTTGCCGGTTGCTAATGCACCAACAAGGGCTTCACGATCACGTTGGGTGCGTAATGGTGGACGCACATGGCAGTTACTATCAAAGAAACCAATGTCCATTTCTGTAAGATGTAAATGATGTGCGGTGACATCGGCAGTGACCGGCAAACCATCATATTGGGCGCGGGCAATCATTTGTATTGCACGGGCGCTGGAGATATGACAAAAATGTGCATGTACGCCAGTTTGTTCTACCAGTAATAAATCACGTGAGATTGCATTGGTTTCGGCTGTTTCAGGAATGCCGGGTAGACCCAGGCGCATACTGATGGCACCTTCATGGGCGCAACCATTTCCTGCCAGGCCTTGGTCTTCTGCATGTAAAAAAATAGTTAAACCACAGCTCGCGGCGTATTCCATAGCGCGACGCATGACGAGATTATTTGTAACAGGAGCTAATGCATTGCTGACACCAACGCAGTTGCCGTATTTTTTTAATATGGCCATTTCGCTGAGCTGTTCGCCTTTAAGCCCTGCAGTCAGCGCTGCAAGTGTGACAACTTTTGCGTAACTTGCTTCATCAGCACGCTGATGAATTAATTCAACGACTGAGGTGCTATCGATAACCGGTGTGGTATCGGGTGGAATACATAATGTGGTGATCCCACTTGCGGCAGCGGCGCGAGTTTCACTTGCGATAGTGCCTTTATTTTCTGAGCCAGGTTCTCTAAGGCGGGCACGTAAATCTACAATGCCGGGTATTACATGGCAACCAGTTGCATCAACCGTCTCATCGATGGTGAAGCCTTCGGGTTGTTTGCCTATGGCAGCAATACGACCTTCTGAAATATAAATATCATGTTTTGCTTCAATATTATTGGCGGGATCAATAACTAATCCGTTGCTTATTTTAATGCGCATTAGTTTTGCGCTCCATCTGCAAGTGATGAACGTCCTAATACCATCGACATAACCGCCATACGAATAGATATTCCATGTGTGACTTGTTCGAGGATGACGGATTGTGGGCCATCAGCAACACTGGATTCGATTTCAACGCCTCGGTTAATCGGGCCGGGATGCATTACTATTGCATCAGGTTTTGCGAGTTTTAATTTTTCTTCAGTTAAGCCAAACATGTGGAAGTATTCATGTTCGCTGGGCAGTAATGCCCCTTCCATGCGTTCACGTTGCAGTCGCAACATAATAACAACATCAACATTTTGCAGGCCTTGATGCATGTCGTGATAAACATGCACACCAAGGTGCGTGGCTTCTTTTGGAATAATCGTTTGTGGGCCTATGACTCTTACTTCAGGAACACCCAATGTATTTAATGCATGTATTTGGGAGCGGGCCACACGCGAGTGCATTATGTCACCGACAATGGCGACAGTCAGTTTTGTAAAATCCTGTTTATGGCGTCGAATAGTAAACATGTCCAGCATCGCCTGAGTCGGATGAGCATGGCTTCCATCACCTGCATTGATCACGCTAACGTGCGGGGCGACATGTTGTGCAATAAAATGTGCTGCACCACTGCTATTGTGACGCACAACAAACATATCAACCTGCATGGCTTCGAGGTTGTGTAACATATCTAACAGGCTTTCACCTTTTGTCGTTGCGGATGTATTGATGTTGATGTTGATAACATCAGCGGATAAACGTTTTGCTGCAAGTTCGAAAGTGGTGCGCGTGCGTGTGCTGGCTTCAAAGAATAAATTTGCAATGGTTTTGCCTCTTAATAAAGGCACTTTCTTTACTTGTCGATTACTAACTGAAGAAAAGTTTTCTGCATTGTCTAAAATATCCAATAGCATTTGTTTTTTAAGACCATCAATGGTCAAAAAGTGGCGTAACTTATTCTCTCTGTCTAATTGAATATTGAACTGCTTCATTTCGCTTCCTCAATTGAGAGAGTTAGCTGATTATTATTTTCATCGCGATTTAATTTGATATGTTGATTTTTTTCTAATTTAATTCGGGTTGCAGCAACATCGGCTGAGACAGGAAGCTCACGACAACCACGTTCAACAAGTACCGCAAGCATGACGGATGCTGGTCGGCCATAATCAAAAATTTCATTGAGTGCGGCACGAATGGTGCGGCCAGTATGAAGTACGTCATCCACTAAAATAATATGTTGGTCATCAACATCAAAAGGTAAGTTCGAAGGTTGAACTTGCGGGTGCATGCCAATACGGGTGAAGTCATCTCGATAAAAGGTGATGTTCAATGCACCAAGCGGTTGTTTAATCTTTAAGTTTTTGTGCAATTCTTCCGCCACCCAAAGCCCGCCAGTGTGAATACCAATCATCACAGGGTTTTCAATATTGCGGTTTTTTAATAGATTACGTAATTCGCTGGATAAGGTATCCAGAAGGGCGGGGGTATCGAGGTCCTGGTTTTGCTGACGCTCTGTCATTATTTTTTATTTATCCGTTTATTTATCGTTTTCAGCTTCTTCATCTTTCTTTAGCGACATCCAGCTTTGCAGGATGAGCTGGGCTGATATCATATCAATTTGTGCCTTGTCTGGGAATAGAGAATCACGGGACCGTGAACGCGAACCGGATTGCTCATTTATAATGCTTTCTGCTTCATTTGAGCTTAATCGTTCATCCATGAGTTCCACCGGGATTTGATAACGGCCATTTAACTGGTTAGAAAAGCGTCTTGCCGCCTGGGTCATCGGTTGTTCGCTACCGTCCATGTGCAGAGGTAAACCGACGATTAATAGATCAGGTTGCCATTCTTTAATGACTTTTGAAATACTCTCCCAATCCGGTTTATGTTTTATCGCGGTTATGGTTGTGAGTGGATTAGCTGTGCCCGTGACTTCCTGGGCAATGGCAATACCGATGCGTTTAGTCCCAAAATCAAATCCTAAGAGGGTGCGTTGACCTTTATCCACGGTTAAGCATGACCAATATCAGTTGAAAGTTGCTGTAAGTTAATACCCAGTGCAGCAGCAGCAGCATTCCAGCGTTTATCACTTGGTGTATGGAATAATATGTCATGACTGGCTTTTACGTTTAGCCAGACATTTTCAGCAATCTCATCTTCAATTTGATCTTCACCCCAGCCCGCATAACCCAGCGTTATAATAAAATGTTCAGGTGGTTTGTTGTCGGAGTCATAACCATCGGCAATGGCCTCGATAATATCCTGGGACATGGTTAAACCAATATCTTTTGTTACAGCGAGCGTACTTTCCCACTCGCCGAGTGGTGTATGTAAAATAAAACCGCGATCCATTTCAACCGGGCCACCATCAAAAATAGGATAAGTCTGTGTATCCATGTCAGTGATTTCAATTTCCAGTTGCTCACAAAGATCGGCAAAGGTGAGATCAAGCGGGCGGTTAATCATAACCCCCATTGCCCCTTTGTTATTGTGTTCACAAATATAACTCACACTCTGTTCAAAATTAGGATCATTCAAGCCAGGCATTGCAATCAGAAGATGATTGGTCAGAGATAAAATGTCTAATTTTGTGTGAGTTGCCATGATGCTTAAAGTATTGATGAGAGATGGCGTTATAGCAAGCAAAGTGTACTTTCAAAATGACTTTGGTCTCTGCCATTAACAGGGGGCAGGTTTATTGAACAGATGTTTGTAAGTGACTGCCTTGTTGAAAACGCCAAACCCGTGGAATATGTAAAATATCTGTGTCTTTAAGAATATCTTTTGTCAAAGGAGGATACGGTGCCGCCATATTTACAATACGTAACGCAGCCTGATCAAGTTCACGATATCCGGAAGAACGTGTGATTCGTGCAGAATGAATACTTCCATCAGGATTAATAGCAACATCGAGTAATAAACTTCCAGTAATTTTTTTTCTTGTTACGATTGCAGGGTAATTGAGATTACCGATGCGTTCTACTTTGGCGCGCCATGCATCCATATAACTGGCAAAACGGTATTTTTTAGCATTGGCACCATGCACCCATGTATGTTTAGGGGTTTGTTGGTAGGCATCTTTTAGTTCATTGATTTCTGCGCTTAATTTAGCAATTTGCTGGCTGCGTTCAAACAGTTGTGCAGCGGTTAAACTTTTTGTGGTGAAAGGCGTTTTTTCTTTTAATTTTTTATTCTCGACGCGGCGTTTAGATTGATCAACGCTCATAATTTCCGTTTGTTTTTGATTTTTTTTAATTGGCGGTGGTGCCATGGCCTGGCGACTATTGGGTGCAAAACCTTTTTCAGGAATAGGTAAGGGGTTAGAAAAAGGGCTACTGGGGCGGCTTTTACTTTGCTGGGTACCACCACCAAGTTGATTTGCCTGCGCAAGATAATCCGCTTTTTCTGGCTCTTCATTCGAGCGCTGATGGACTAATGTGATTTCCATTGTGGTGATGACATCATTATTGATGTCCATCAAATCAAAACTAATACCCAGAATTAATATTGCATGAATGGCAAGCGCAAAAAAAATGGTCAAGCTCATGCGATCACTTTGAGTGACGGCGGCGGGGTTTATACTTTGATTCCTTGATATGTGATTGATGGATGCGCTATTCATTTAGAATAGATTATAACTCAATTTGCTCAACAATTTGACGTTCCTGTTCAAATTTCACACGTTTGCTCATTGCGGAAGAAATATGAATATCACCTTTCGCATCAATCAGTAAAACATATTTTATATTCATGGCTTTTGCAATTTTGACCCATTGTTTTGGACCTGCAATAAAGAGTGCAGTTGCAGCAGCATCGGCGGTTGCGGCATTGTTATGTAATACGGTAACAGACTGCGTTCCTGTTGCCGGATAACCTGTTCGAGGATCAATAATGTGATGTAAATGTTCATCATTATTTTTTTTATTTTTAAGGTAACGTTCATAATCACCAGAAGTAAATGCTGCTTCATTATCTTTGAGTTCGATTGAAGCAACTAACTTTTCTTTTACGCGTGGATCTCGAATAGCAATTTTCCAGGCGCGTTTTCCATGTTGGCCTATTACTTTCAGGTCGCCACCGGTATCGATAAGCGCATTCTTAATTCCTTTTTGTTTTAGCCCCTTTAATAAACGATCAATCGCATAGCCTTTTGCTACACCACCAAAATCAAGTTTAACCGCTGCATTTTGACTCTGCGCTCTAACGCCCTTAATGGTAATATCCTGCATGCTGGGTTGTTGTTTTACTAACGCCAAGATAGCTTGTTTTGAGGGGGCAACATCAGGCTGGTTGTGACTGTGGAAGCCCCACAATGCAATCAACTTACCAATAGCAGGATTAAATAAGTGCTGACTTTTTAATGATAGCGTTTTGGCCACATGAAAAAGTTCTATTACGCTAGGTGCGGCTGAAAACTCTGTGGTGTATCCGAGTAACTGGTTCATGCGCATTAAAGGACCGGGTTCCCAAACGTGCCAGGCGCGGTGCATGATTTGCAAATCTTCACGAATACTACGAAAAGATTCTTCAGCTAATTTTTCATCAATATCTAATAGTGTGATATTAACGATTGTTCCAAAAATTAAAAAACTATCGTGGTATTCAGAAACTTTTTTCTGGCAGGCCGTCGTAAGGAAGGAAACAAATATAAGCAGAATAAGTAAATGGTATCGAGAACGCACGCTATAATCCTTAGTGTTTTTGTTCTGCAATCCAGTCCATTAATAATGCACTGATATTAATATTATATTGTTTATCCAGCTCACGAATACAGGTTGGGCTAGTGACATTTACTTCTGTTAAGTAATCACCGATGACATCAATGCCAACAAAAATTAATCCCTTGGCTTTTAATAGTGGTGCAACTTGTTCGCAGATCCAGCGATCACGATCAGTGAGTTCAATGCCAACACCTTCACCGCCAGCAGCAAGGTTGGCGCGCGTTTCGCCTTTGGCAGGAATACGCGCTAAGGCATAAGGCACAGCTTCGCCATTAATCAAAAGAATACGTTTGTCTCCTTGCGTAATTTCGGGGATAAAGCGCTGCGCCATGGTGAGTTTAGTTCCATGCTCTGTCAGCGTTTCAATAATCACACTAAGGTTTGAATCGCCCTCTTTAATACGAAAAACTGAAGCACCGCCCATGCCGTCTAGTGGCTTGAGAATAATATCTTTATGCTCCTGGTAAAATGCCTTGATATGTTCTGCCTGAGATGAAACCAATGTGGGTGGCATGCATTCAGCAAAATTATTGGTGAAGAGTTTTTCATTGGCATCACGCAAACTTTGCGCCTTATTTATAATAAGAGTGCCTTTATTTTCAGCTTTTTCAAGAATATATGTGCTGTAGATATAGTTCATATCAAAGGGAGGATCTTTACGCATTAATATAGCATCGAGGGAATCAAGAGGAAGATCTTCCGCTTCATCCAGTTGCTGCCAGTTATTGGCATCATTAAAAACCTTTAACGGTTTCATTTTTGCGCGCGCGACATCATGCGCCATATAAAGATCGGCTTGTTCCATATAAAAAAGCGTCCAGCCACGAGATTGAGCCTCAAATAACATGGCCAGGGTACTGTCTTTTTTAAAATTAATGTCCCCGATAGGGTCCATCACAACGCCAATTTTTAGCGACATAGGTCTAAATCTTATTATTTTGGTTGAATTAAAAGCTGTTTCATCAATGCACTATACCGCTAGTTTCTTATAAGATCATGGTGATATTTTCTTAAGTTGCATTTATTCTTGCCGATAAAGAGTATGAACCCATAAAAAATCAGTCAAATAGCTTGTATTTTGGCTGGAACTTATGGTTTTATAATCAAAAAAAATATTATTAGTGTGTCTTTATTTTGATACAGATAATAGTAAGTTGAAAACCAAATATTCTATAGATTATAAATACTTATGGAATATAATTAAAATCTGTGTTAAATATATTAACGAAATGTGACATGGTTTGCATATTTTTGGCAGAAAATATAAAAAACACGTGAAATCATATAGTTAGGTGCATATTAGGATGTTGGCAGAACAAATAATGAGTGATGGATTTCAAAATCTGAAAGTAATGGTGATTGACGATAGTAAGACAATTCGTCGAACGGCAGAAACGCTATTAAAAAAAGCCGGTTGTGAGGTTTTTACCGCAACAGATGGTTTTGAGGCTCTTTCGAAAATTACCGATCATAAGCCGGACATTATATTTGTTGATATTATGATGCCGCGCCTTGATGGCTATCAAACGACGGCTTTGATTAAAAATAATAAAGTATTTAAAAATACGCCTGTTGTCATGTTATCGAGTAAAGATGGTTTGTTTGACAGAGCACGTGGACGTATTGTGGGCTCTGAACAATATCTGACAAAACCCTTTACCAAAGATGAATTATTAAGCGCAATTCAGCAACTTGTGCTGGATTAGCACGTAACAAACTATCTCTGAATAAGTGCTTTTCAGAGTATTAATTTAAAATTTAAGATGCTCTATTTTAGAGATTAGGAGAAAACAAATGGCTAACATATTTATCGTGGATGACTCACCAACGGAAGTCCATGTACTCAAAGTGATGCTTGAGAAAAATGGCCACACTGTTGAGTTTGCTGATAATGCAGAAGCTGGCATTGAACAAATTACGGCTAAAAAGCCTGATCTTGTTTTGATGGATGTTGTTATGCCGGGTATGAATGGTTTTCAGGCAACTCGTGCTCTTACTAAATCACCTGAAACAGAAAACATTCCCATTATTATTGTTACCACGAAAGATCAAGAGACCGATAAAATGTGGGGTTTGCGTCAAGGCGCAAAAGATTACATTACCAAGCCTGTTGATGAAGCTATTTTAATAGAAAAAATTAACGCTATTTTATAATAAAAAAAGGTTAATTGATTTATGACTGTTGCCTCTAAAGCCTATGCATTACTTCAGGATATTGATCTCAGAAGTCGCACAACAGCATTAGGTTTGCCACAGCAAATTGAGGTTAGACGAACATGGTCTGGCGTTGGCTTTAGGTTGGGTAATGTTTATTTATTATCAAAACTAGAAGAAGTTGATGAAATTCTGGTTTCACCTGAAATGACGCGAGTTCCCAGCGCGCTTTCCTGGGTAAAAGGTATCGCGAATATTCGTGGCATGTTGTTACCAATTATGGATTTACGGGATTTCATTGATGGCGAAGCGATTCAGGCAGGACGTAAGACACGTGTAATATTAATTAAAAAAGGTGAGTTAGTATCCGGTTTGATGGTTGATGAAGTTTTTGGGATGCGACATTTTTTTGAAGAAGAACGAACTGAAAACGTCCCTGAAAGCTCAGATAATTTGAAAAAATATTTACAAGGTGCTTTCCGTAAAGGAAATATGCATTGGGGTATTTTTGATATGGATAACCTGGCAGAAGATCCGGGATTCTTGCAGGTTGCCACACGAACTGGATAGACAGTTTTAAAGAAGTTAACAATATATTCGTTATATTGTTTTTTATTGGGCTACGGAATTAGAAATACAAAATTTAAAATAAACCCGTAGTGAGTATTTTTTGTGACAAATATAGATTTGTCGACGTTAGGAGTTAATCATGAAGCTCAGTAGCAAAGACCTTTTTTCTGGCATCAGTTCAGGCCGAATGATGGTGTATTTAATTGTATTGTTGATAGTAACAATTGTTGTAATGGGTGTTACTTACAGCTTTATTGTTATTCAGGATGTAAAAGATCGTGAATACATCAATCGAATTGGTGATCAAAGAGTACTCTCACAGCAGTTGGCAAAACTTGCATCACAGGCTGCACGTGGTGACATCAAAGCTTTCCCGCCATTACAAAAAGATCGTAATGAATTTGATGAAACTCTGGAATGGCATATTAGTGAAGCTGTTGGTTTAGGCATGATGACGGATCTTGATGATACCTGGCGTAAATATAAAGCTAATATTGATACCATTCTCAAACGTCGTGAAGTTGTAAGTAATATGCGTTCTTTAATCGGTAACATCAACGAACAAATTCCTAACTTGTTAGCTGTGTCAGATGAAGTTGTAACGATTATGGCTGAACAGGGCGCGCCACCTGATCAGATTTATATTGCGACACGTCAGTTGATGTTAACTCAACGTATCTCCAGTAACGTAAACCGTGTATTAGGCGGTGGTGAAGAAGCGATTACTGCGGCGGATAGATTTGGACGAGATGCAGCATTATTCGGCCGGGTAGTTGAAGATATGTTGCGTGGTAACCGTAACCTTGGTATTAAACGTATTACTCATCCTGAATCACGTGAAAAACTAAAAGCAGTACAGTCTTTATTTAAGGCGTTACGTAGTCAGGTTGGTTCTATCCTGGAACGCTCACCTGAAATGTTCCAGGTGTCTGATGCGGCAGAAAGTGTACTTTCTACATCTGCACTTTTGTTAGATCAAATTGAACGCTTATCATCTTCTTATCAGGAATCGATAAGTAATCGTATTACCCAAACTATTGTGACTCTTTTAGGAGTGTTGTCGCTCTTTTTAATTATTTTGCTTGCGGTTATTTATTTACGCGATTCTAAAAAACAATTAAAAGAAACAGAATCATCAAGGGTTGTGGTACAAGAAACCAACACAAGAAACCAGGAAGCAATTTTACGTTTACTTGATGAAATGGGTAACCTGGCAGATGGCGATTTAACCGTAACTGCAACCGTAACTGAAGATATCACGGGCGCAATCGCGGATTCGATTAACTACACCATCGACGCACTGCGTTCATTGGTAACAAACATCAATGATACAACGCAACAAGTATCATCAGCAGCACAACAAACACAGGCAACAGCGATTCATCTTGCTGAGGCTTCTGATCATCAAGCACAACAAATCACCGGTGCCAGTGCGGCAATCAATGAAATGGCGGTATCCATCGAAGCGGTATCTAACCATGCGGGTGAGTTGGCGGATGAAGCGGATAAATCAGTTGGCATAGCAAACAAAGGTGCCGATGCGGTACAAAGAACCATTAACGGTATGGACACTATCCGTGAGCAGATTCAGGAAACATCAAAACGTATTAAACGTCTTGGTGAATCATCACAGGAAATCGGTGATATCGTTGAATTAATCAATGACATCGCGGAACAAACCAACATCTTGGCATTAAACGCTGCCATTCAGGCTGCCATGGCGGGTGAAGCCGGTCGTGGTTTCGCGGTTGTTGCCGATGAAGTACAACGACTCGCGGAACGTTCAGCGGATGCAACACGACAAATCGAAGCGTTGGTAAAAGCTATCCAGACAGATACCAATGAAGCGGTTGCTTCAATGGAACAAAGTACATCAGAAGTAGTACAAGGTGCGCAACTGGCACAGGATGCGGGTCAATCGCTTGAAGAGATTGAAAGTGTATCAATGCATTTAGCAGAACTTATTCGAACAATTTCTGATTCAGCTAAACAACAGGCGAGTGCTGCGATTAATATTTCTGACACCATGAACGTTATTCAGGAAATTACTACTCAGACATCAGCGGGTACTAACGAAACTGCTGCATCGATTGGTAACCTTGCTGAATTAGCAAATGAATTACGTAACTCTGTTGCAGGTTTCCGTTTATAAGTTGCTGGCTATTTTAAATAGCTTTCAACATTATTTCGGTGTGGTGTGATCAGAACATGGGAACCTGTCGGTGATTCAAGCTCAGGAAAACAATGTGTCTCAAACTCTATGGCAGTTAAATGAACTGATGCCTATGAGTGATGACGAGTATGCTTTGTGGTTAACACTGCTTGAAGAGCGAACAGGAATTACTTTACCCGAGTTACGAAAAAGTTTTTTATTATCAAAACTTTCTATTCGTATGCAGGAACTGGGTATAAACGAATACAAAAGTTATTTTGCTTATGTCACGCATGGTAAAGCTGGCCGTGTTGAATGGGAAACTCTGGTAGACAGACTCACCGTACATGAAACGCGTTTTTTTCGTGATACTCAGGCCTTGTCCTTAATTAAACGGGCCTGTCTTGAAAAGCTGAACTTTGAAAATAATACTCCCAACATTCATATTTGGAGTGTTGGTTGTGCAACTGGTGAAGAGCCCTATAGTTTAATGATGTATATCGATAAATACATGACAGATAGAAATGAAAAATGTTATTTGGCTGTTACTGCTTCAGATATTAGTCATGATGCATTAGCTGCGGGTAAAAAGGCACAATACCATCGTAACAGATTTACCAATGTGCCGACTGAATACATTAACAGTTATATGGAAGAAGTTGATAAAGAACATTACCTTGTTAATGAATCTTTACGAAAACGAATTTGTTTTAACCGACTCAATTTACTTAACCTTGATAGTAGTTCTGTCGGTAAAATGGGAATCATTATTTGCCAAAATGTACTTATTTATTTTAAACGTGAAACTCGTTTAATGATTATAAATCAGCTTGTTGAACATCTTGTACCGGGTGGATTATTAATTTTAGGTGCTGGTGAAATAACGAGTTGGCAACATCCTGAAATGAGTTCTATGCAATATGATGGTGTTTTAGCTTTTCAACGAAATCATGCTGAGCCTGGAAATATTCAAAAGCCGAGGTATGACGCATGAATACTGTTGATTCAAATACACTGCAATGGGTCAAGTCAGAAATTGATGAAACATTAAAGCAGGCGCAGGCTTCACTTGAAGCTTATGTTGAAGACACTGCTGATGAATCACAAATGCGTTTTTGCATTAACTATTTGCATCAGGTTCATGGAACGTTGCAAATGGTGGAGTTACATGGTGCTGCATTAGCTGTAGAGGAAATGGAAAAACTTGCGCAGGCTATTTTTGATGACAAAGTAAATAATAAAGATGATGCTTACGAAACATTAATGCGTGGTATTTTACAGGTGCCGGATTATCTTGAGCACTTGTTGGCAGGCAATGCAGATATGCCGGTGGTGTTATTACCTTTACTTAATGATATTCGCGCAGCAAGAAATGAAGCGCTGTTAAGTGAAGGTGCATTATTTACACCTGATTTAAGTGTAGCTGCCCCGGCAGTAGAATTTAAAATCACGAGTGGCGAAGAAGGCGGTTTATCTACACTTGCTCGTAAGTTACGCCACAACTACCACCTTGGTTTATTATCCTGGTTTAAAAATAAAAATCCTAAAGTTGGCTTACAAAAAATTGCAGATGTCATTACTGAGCTAACTCAAGCTGCTGAGTCTGATGAAGCGCGACGAGTCTTTTGGATAGCCGGCGGTCTGGTTGAAAGTTTAAAAGATGATGGGGTTGAAACCAGTGTTGCCGTTAAAATGTTATTGGGACATGTTGATCGTCAAATTAAAAAAATTATTGATGATGGTGCATTTGCACTTGATGAAGTTCCACCTGAAGAGTTAGAAAAAAACTTACTTTATTATGTTGCGAGTTCAACAACATCGGGTGAGTTTACACAAGATATTAAAGAAGCCTTTAAACTTAAAGATATCATGCCGGATACGCAGGCAGTGGAGCAGGCACGAGCTGATCTGACGGCACCAAATGCGGCCTTAATGGAAACAGTATCGTCAGTTATTATTGAAGATATTAATAAGATTAAAGACAATCTTGACATGTTTGTTCGTGCCGATGATAAGGAAATATCTGTTCTTGAGGATGTTCACACTTCCCTTACTCAAATGGCCGATACACTTGCAATGCTAAATTTAGGTGTGCAACGTGAAGCAGTAGTGAAACAAGCTGGAGTAATTGGCGATATTGTTAGTGACAAGTTAGCTGCCGATGAATCCGAATTAATGAATGTTGCGGCTGCAATGATTGCCGTTGAAAATTCATTGAGTGAAGTATCAACCGCTAAAGCGGCTTCATCAATTGAAGTTGAAGAAGGTGTTGATGCCGGTGATACTGCGCTTGCACAAATGCAAGGTGCAGAACAACAAAAATTAATGCATTCTGTTTTAGATGAAGCAAAAGTTAATTTAGCCAAGGTTAAAGATGCCTTAACAGAATTCAGTCAGGATAATGAACAGCGTGATCAATTAAAATCTATTCCTGCGTTACTTGAGCAAATTCAAGGCGGTTTAATGATTTTATCGTTAAGCGAAGCTGCAAACTTGCTCACGTTAACGAATAATTATATTCGCAGTAAACTTATAAAAGAAACAATTCCTCCTTCTTTAGATGACATGAACAACCTGGCTGATGCAATTAGTAGCCTCGAATATTACATGGAATCACTAATGGGAAGCTGGGGACAGCCAGAAGCTATTCTTAATGTTGCCGATCAAAGTCTACAAGCTTTAGGCATTAATACTGCGGAAATTGCTGAGCCAGAAGAAGATGTTGTTGAAGCAGTTGAAGCAGTTGAAGCAGTTGAAG
>VAPL011030526.1_pt1 | contig 17357 bp, 18 predicted proteins | sample 3395061 | NCBI WGS metagenome assembly VAPL01 (sample SAMN08290444, study PRJNA428436) | hydrothermal vent metagenome | isolation source: Deep-sea hydrothermal vent chimney 2 | place: Pacific Ocean: Juan De Fuca Ridge | depth 2182 m m | reverse complement strand
GTCTTTAATATCTTGTTGCAGGTGTTGGATGATGGACGTCTGACTGATGGACAAGGTCGTACTGTTGACTTCCGTAACTGTGTCATTGTTATGACGTCTAATTTAGGCAGTCAAATGATTCAGGAAATGGCAAATGATAATTATGCTGATATGAAAGCCGCCGTGATGGAGGTGGTTGGACAGCACTTCCGTCCGGAATTTATTAACCGTGTTGATGAGAGCGTTGTGTTCCATCCATTAGGTCAGGAAGAAATTCGTGCGATTGCCGCCATTCAAATAGAGCATTTGAAACAGCGCTTACAAGATCGTGATATGCAAATTGTTATCAATGATGCGGCGTTGGATAAATTGGCTGCTGCGGGTTTTGATGCAGTCTATGGTGCTCGTCCGCTCAAACGTGCGATTCAACAGGAACTTGAGAATCCATTAGCGCAAGATATTCTTGCGGGTAGTTATGGCCCCGGTGATGTTATTCACGTTGGTGTGGAGAATGATGAATTAGTGTTTAGTAAAAGTACCGCTAACACGGATAATGTTAGTGCCGCGTAATTTTAAATAAGTAAATAGTTGTCATTGCGAGAGAACAACGTGAACGAAGCAATCTCTCATATTTATTGTTGACCTTCAGAGATTGCTTCATTAGCACGGTAAAAGTATTTTTACCGTGCTAACTCGCAATGACTTATCATAATGACGGTTTAGGTTTATTTATGTCTCAAAAGAATTCTATTCCTGTTCATGCCAAATTATTGGTCGCGCCTACTTGCTCACATTGTCCAGCAATGAAGCAAGTTCTTTCTGATTTATCTAAACAAGGTAAATTAGCTAGCCTCGATATCGTAGATATTTCAGTTGATGTTGAACGGGCAGAAGCCTTTGGCGTCAGAACTGTTCCTTGGCTTAAGCTAAATACGCTTGAATTACAGGGTGCACATACAGAGTCAGAAATAAATCATTGGATAATGCAGGCTAGCCAAGAAGATGGTCGCCAGCAATTATTTGATAGTTTGCTGGAAGTGGGTCAGTTTGCACAAGTTGAATCGATGTTGCGCCGAGAGCCTGATGGCTTGGCTGACTTGCTGGTGCTATTTGCGGACAATGAACGTCAGATAAATGTTCGTATCGGTGCCTCGGCGGTATTAGAATCATTACAAGGTTCTGGTTTGCTTGAAAATGCGATTGATGAAATAGCCACATATACTCGGCATACCCAAGTGAGTACTCGTATTGATGCATGCCATGTATTGTCACTTATTCAAGACGTTGCGGTGATTCCTTATCTGAAAGTGGCCTTAATGGATATTAATGCTGATGTCAGAGAGGTTGCTAAGGAAAGCCTTGAAGAACTTGCTGGGAACGGTTTTGTCTAAAAATTATCATAATGAGGGTTTATGAAAGGCTGAAAGTAGTCGATAAACACCCTATCACCATTGAAAATCACTCAAACACTGCCACACTGGTTGTATATAAGCTGAGATGATAAAGCAGAAAATTCAATATGAATGACATAGCAAAACCTGATCGCGTTGAACACCTGAAACGTTCACTGCAATTTCAGACCAAACTTAACCAAGTCATGCAAAAAATTCATGAGGCCGAGTCCTTCAGTGACATTATGCCGGTGATTGAACCGACCTTGCTTGAGCTAATGAATGCTGAACGGATTACCGTTTATCGTCGTTCACGGCATATTCAGGAAATCATTTCAGAATACAAAAGTGGTGATGAGAATAAACAAATTCGGGTTGCGCTAACGCCTACCTCTATTGCTGGATATGTTGCCTTAACCCAAAAATCACTTCGCATTAAAGATGTACATCAGGCTGAGGAACTGAAAGCGATCCACCCTAAATTAGCATTTGATTCAAGTTTTGATCAGGCGAGTGGCTATCGTAGTCGCTCCATGATGGTTATCCCTATTAAACATAAAAATGTTTCACTGGGTGTCATGCAAGTGCTTAACCATCGTGGTGGTGGTGCATTTGATGATGCGGACATGGCGAAAGCAATGAAATTTTCAATGTTGCTGGGTCAGAAATTCCGTTACGAATTAGGTGGAACAAAAGGCCCGTTTGATTATTTAGTTCAGACGGGGCGTGTCACACAGAAACAATTAGATGAATACACGAAAAGAGCAGAAAAAGAAACAACATCTGTTGTATCACTTTTACTTCAGGAAGAAAATCTTTCCAATATTGAAGTTGGTACATCGCTTGAACGTTTTTACCAAGTCCCTTATATGGCTTATGACCCTAATATTGATATTCCACTGGATATGGTCAAGGGAGTTAATGAAGCCTACTTACGCAAACAGCTTTGGGTTCCCGTGATTGGGGATGACGATGAAGTCGTGGTGTTAGTTGATAATCCCACTGACACCAATCGCATTATGGATATCCAAAATATTCTTAAAGCATCGAGTTATCAATTTAGAGTAGGTTTGCCCGATGATATTTTACGTTTTCTAGGGCAGGAAACTGGCGGAAGTAATGTTGACCTACATGAATTAGTTGGTCGTTTGGAAGAAGAGGGGCTTGAAGAAGAAGAAATCGATATCCTTGAATCAGTGGATGAAAATGCAGCGACTGTCATTCAACTGGTCAATAGTTTAATTCTGGATGCTTACAAAGCCGGTGCGTCTGATATTCATATTGAACCGAGTAAAGGTAAAGTGGCATCGAAAGTACGCCTTCGTGTTGACGGCGTATGTCGAAATGCACTGACTGTGCCTGCCTCACACATTCGCGCTGTGGTCTCGCGTATTAAAGTAATGGCACGCCTAGATATTTCAGAACGGCGTAAACCGCAAGACGGAAAGTTAAGTGTTCGTTTTAAAGGTGAGCCCATCGAGTTGCGTGTAGCAACGTTACCAACAGTGAATGGTGAAAGTGTGGTGATGCGTATACTTGCCGCTAGTGAAACCATGCCAATGGAAAAGCTGAATATGTCGGATCGTAATTTACGAGAAACGCAACAGCTTATTAAAATACCGCACGGAATTTTTCTTGTGGTTGGCCCCACAGGTTCAGGTAAAACAACCACACTGCATGCTCTTTTGGGGCATATTAATACACCGGAGTTAAAAATCTGGACAGCAGAAGATCCAGTGGAAATTACGCAGCCAGGCTTACAGCAATTACAGGTATTACCTAAGATTGGTCTAACCTTCGCGACAGCACTACGCTCATTCTTACGAGCCGATCCTGATGTCATTATGATTGGTGAAATGCGTGATTCAGAAACAGCGGAAGCGGGAATTGAAGCATCTTTGACGGGACATTTGGTATTTTCTACCTTGCATACCAATTCTGCACCAGAAACTCTAACGCGGTTATTAGATTTAGGCATTGATCCCATTAGTTTCTCAGATGCTTTACTGGGCGTTTTAGCGCAACGTTTAGTTCGCACCTTATGTGGCGAATGTAAGGAAAGTTATATCCCTGATACGGATGAGTTCAACTTGTTGAAACGCTATTACGGTGAAGAAACATTTGAAGAACTTGGTTTAATTCGTGAAGGAGTGAAATTATACAAAGCGGTAGGTTGTAATAAATGTGGTGACAGTGGTTATCGTGGACGTACTGGTGTACATGAATTATTAGTTGCGACACCTGCGATGAAAGACTTGGTATATCGGCGCGCGACGGCGGCGGAACTTAAGGAACTAGCCATGGCTGAAGGAATGCGCAGTCTCATGCAAGACAGTATTGTTAAGTTGTTAAAGGGACAAACGGATATTGCACAAGTAAGACGAGTTATTTCGGAGTAATAGGTGAAAATTCACGGGTTATTGCAATAAATATTTATATGTCACGACAGTAAAACTTATATGTCATTGCGAGTTGCGAAGCGATGAAGCAATCTTTTTTGCTTTAATGACTATTTATAGAGATTGCTTCGTCATTTCATTCCTCGCAATGACGCAATGACGCAATGACGCAATTTTTTTATTTATCAGCTTTTGCTTCTAATTGTCGCTTAGTCAATTCATGTGAGGCAATTTGGCTCACTTGAGTAAAACTGTCATGGGTCATTTTTTCTAATGTAGCCAGACTGGTGTTCCAGTTCTGCGCAACTTCAATACGAATATCAACTGACTCATCGTGTGATAATTTATCCATGACGGAACTATTTGTGTATTCATAACGTGCTAGAACACTCCGAACTTGTTGGCTGGCATCATTTGCTAAATAAAGTTGGGTGCGTTTATCGGTTGCGGTATTGGTAATGACGGTAATACGAATGGATTGTTCCTCATCATGTGCAAGTTGGAATAATAGATCGGCAGGGGCTCGCCGATTTCTTGCAACATTCTGACGTATTTCTGGATTTTTATTTTTTGCTAATTTATAAAGAATATTCGCGGCTGTTGTTGGGTTACGTGCTGCACGAGCGCGATCAATATCATCTTCTGCCATTATGGTAGAGCTGAAACCAGCTAACAGTAGCAGATAAAAACTGATTATGATGAGAGGTGCGCGAGTAAACATAATTATTTCCAATTGAGTGCTTTATGAATTCTTTGATAGACCAGAGGTTGAAAAGTTCAGCACTAAATCTTTTAGAGAGTCATTTTTTAGGCTTTCTTTACGTGACTGTTCAATTTTTGCTTGTATATGGTTACTAGCCGATTGTGCGCCGTCAGGGTTGGATGGCGACACTACTTGCTCGCCTTCAACAGCGGTAAGAATATCGATAATTTGAATTTCTGCAAGATCACGCACCGGCAACCAAACATCTTGTTTATCTCCCGCTTGAATTAAAAGCTTAGCCTCAACCAGAAATCTTAAACAATCAGAGACAAGATCAATCGGTTGACCGATGGCGTGAGCAAGTTGGTAGGATGTCCAAGGTGGTTTGCCATGCATCATATTTACCGCAATTAGATACATGAGTTGTAAAACCAATTGTTTCTGATGTGCAGGTTCTGCACAATGACATTTATCAGCCGATGTGATGATGCTGGGGTATTGAACATAGAAGGCAATATTTGCACCGAGTAGTAAAATGATCCAGCCAAGGTATAGCCAGATCATGAATAGTACTAAAATGGCAAAACTGGAATAAATCGCGGAATAATTTCCTGATGAAGCCACAAAGGAAGCAAATAACCAGCTAGTTGTTTCCCATAAGAACCCTGCAACCACTGCACCAATTAATGCGGATTTTAACTTCACCCGTGTATTCGGCATAAAAATATAAATAAAACAAAATGCACTAATAATTAAGAAATAAGGAAGTAAGGTACCAATTAAATGAATGGCGTTATCCAATAGGAAAAAACTTGAAAGATATTGAACCATAGCCGCATTCTTAATGGATGCCATAATGCCAATGGAGCTAAAAATAAGCACCGGTCCGACTAAAATAACGCTAAGGTAATCGCTAAAGCGTCTGGCGAGTTGCCGTGAATGTTTAATACGCCAGATGTAATTGAAGGAACGTTCAATTTTCTGAATCAGAGAAATAACGGTAACGAACAAGAGTAATAGTCCTGCTGCACCTAATACACCGACTTTAATATTATTCACAAAACTCATAATCGTTTGGCCGATTTCAATACCTTGTTCGCCCATGCGTGAAAGAATATCAAACAGCAGTGGTTCAATTTGATTGTGAACCCCAAAGGCCTTGAGAACAGAAAAGCTCAGAGCGAGTAAAGGCACCATTGAAAGCAGAGTGGTATAAACCAGACTCATTGCGCGGAGGGTGAGTTGGCCTTCAAATAAATCGCGGCTAACGCAATAACCGATGCGTGTCGTATGGAAGCCTAACTTCGCAAACCACGTTTTAGGAGCTGGTTTGACGATGTAGTGTTCAATTTGCTCGTTAAAAAGTCGCCAGTCTGGCAGCATGGTCTTCATTCCTTTTTGTTATCAATGCTAGCCTGTCATAGTGGCTGGAAATTGCAATCGGAAATTGCATCTAAACATGAACTGTGACACGCTTCTTTTAGCATGAAATATGATAGAAAGTGATTTCTAAATAAAATATTTACCATCATTGCAAGGAGTAAGTCATGAGTTTAAGACGCAGCAACGCTTATTTGATTGGGTGCTTGATTTGGGTGTTATTTTTACCCACCGCACAGGCATTATCCTTAGGTGATATTACAGTTAACTCATCACTTAACGATCCCTTAGATGCTGAGATTATGGTTTATTCAACCGATGCGGCAGAAATACTCAATGCAAGAATCCAGTTGGCATCCAGAGAAATTCATCAAAAGGCAGGTTTAAGTATTAATAAACACCTGCGTAATTTACGGTTTAAGACTATTGCAAAACAGAATGGGCGGTTTGCGATAAAAGTAACGACAGATAAACCGGTATCAGAGCCCGTGTTAGAATTTATTATTGAGTTGACTGGCAGTAATAGTAATTTAATTCGAGGTTATGCGATGCACCTTGATCCCCCCAACCTTTAAACGTCACTGCGCTGCGCTGGGTAATAGGATGCTGAGCATTTCTTCTAGTTCTGGCAGTGCTTCATCGTGGATTTCATCAATGGTTTCTTTGTTTAAGCCAGTGAGAGGCCATACCATGTCATTAATTTCTTCATTGAAATTTTCAATTGCACCGGTTTCGATAGCATGGGTTGCTTCGCTGGCGATATGAATGACTGCGGCATCTAGAACTGGCTTGTCCGCTTCTTCAAGGTGATGGTGATAGTAGATCGCATCCTGTAAGTAGTCAGGTAAGTGCCATTTAATCGCAAGTTCACGACCTACTTCAGCATGGTCATAACCGAATAATTCCTGCTCAACTTCATAAATTCTTTTATTGCTGGCGGCTTCCGTCGTGCCTAATTTTTTAAATATCTGGTTGGCCATATCCGGGTATTTGCTGCAAATAGCCAGTAACCCGATGTCATGTAGTAAGCCGGCAATAAATAATCGATCGGGGTGTAATATATTGCAGAGGACGGCGACACGTTTTGCAAACACGCCACAATAAACACTGTGTCGCCAAAATCCTGCCATGTTAAAAAATTGAGTAGGGATTTCTTTGAAAGTCATCATGGTGGAGGTCGCCATGATGAGGATCATTAATTCAGTGGTACCAATGATACTAATGGCACGCGGGATGCTGTCGACACGACCACTAAAACCGTACAAAGAACTGTTCGCGAGCTTTAACAAGCGTGCACTGAGATTGACATCTTGGCAGATTAATTTTGCCATTGCTTGGATGCTGTTATGCGGGCTATCCATGAGCTGATCGAGCTTAGTACAAATCTCGGGTAGCGAAACCAGCTTGTTAATATCTTTTACTAATGCCTGTGCGGTCATGTTCTTTATCTATTTATTATAGTGTCGCTATAGGTTAGCCGCATCAGCACGAAAATATTTACCCCAAATTAAATATGGAAATAAGTAGTTTCTTAAGCGCTTTTATTTCAGTGTTTTCCACCGGAGGAAACGCGTAAAAGCACCTTGTCTAGCCACTTGTAGGGTAATAAGCGTTTTAATGTACCAAATAAGTAGGTGGGGAAGGTTACGTAGTAGCGAGGTTGTGGTGAGTTGCTTTCCAGCGCATGAATAACACGCTTGAGCACCGCATCGGGAGGCAAGGTAAAAGGCATGGCATCGCCTTCTTTTTTGAGGCGCGCTATCATGGAAATATATTTTTCACGGTGCACACTATTTTCTGCATCAATATTTTTTTCAAAATTAAGCAAGGCATTATCGCGGAAACGACTGCGAATCGGCCCTGGTTCAATCAGTGAAACAAAGATGCCGCTACCGGCTAGTTCGAGTCTAAGCGTGTCACTGAGACCTTCAATCGCAAATTTGCTGGCGTTATACGGCCCGCGAAATGGCAGTGCAATAAAACCTAATACAGAACTGTTTTGGATAATGCGTCCATAGCCTTGTTTGCGCATGATGGGGATAACGCGACGGGTCAATGAATGCCAACCGAAGACGTTAGTATTGAATTGTTCGCGCAGTACGTCGGTGGGAATATCTTCAACCGCACCGGTTTGCCCATAGGCACCATTATTAAATAATCCGTAGAGCTTACCATCGGTCATAGAGAGGGTGGTTTCGATTGCTTTATCCATGGATGCTTCATCAGTAACATCAAGCTGCAAACTTTCAAGCCCAAGCTCTTTGAGCATGGCAACATCAGCGTCTTTTCGTGCAGTGGCAATCACACGATAACCACGCGTATGTAAACCTTGTGCAACACAAAGCCCAATGCCACTTGAGCAACCAGTAATAAGAATCGATTTGTCGTGATTGCCCGTCATTTTTTATCCATCTTGTTTGGCTTGTTGTTTTTGTTGCAGGTTCCACATGTCTGCGTAGCGACCATTTGCGGTCAGTAACTGTTCATGTGTGCCTTGTTCAATAATCTGACCATTTGCCATGACTAAAATTCGGTCGGCATCAATAATAGTTGAAAGCCGGTGAGCAATAACCAGCGTCGTATGGTTTCTGGCAACTTCACGTAAAGAGTCCAGAATAATTTGTTCTGATTTTGAATCAAGGCTGGATGTAGCTTCATCAAACACAATGATTTTAGGGTTCTTTAAAATAGTGCGAGCAATCGCAACACGTTGTTTCTCACCGCCGGATAATTTTAAGCCGCGTTCACCGACAACCGTGTCATAGCCATCTGGAAGTTTTTGAATAAAGTGATCAATATGTGCCAATTCTGCGGCATGAATTATTTCTTCGCGCGAGGCGTCAGGTTTTGCATAGGCGATATTGTAATAAAGCGTATCATTAAACATCACCGTGTCTTGTGGCACGATACCGATGGCTTTGCGTAGGCTTTGTTGTGTAACATCACGAATATCCTGACCGTCAATCGTAATACGTCCTTGAGAAACATCATAAAAGCGGAATAGCAGGCGTGATAAGGTTGATTTGCCCGCACCACTTTCTCCAACCACGGCAATTTTATGCCCCGCAGGAATGGTGAAATCAATGTCATTGAGAATGCTGCGTTCTTCATTGTAACGAAAACCAACATGTTCGAAACGCACTTCACCTTCGTTGATGTGTAATTCTTTTGCGTCGGGTTTGTCATTAATTTCGGATCGTTCATCAATGATTCTGAACATCAAATCCATATCAGACAGCGCATGTTTTAACTGGCTATAAACAATCCCGAGGAAATTAAGCGGAATGAATAATTGAATTAAAAAAGCATTCACCAACACGAGATCACCTAATGTCATGTTGCCATCTACGACACCTTGGCTGGCAAGAATCATAATCAGTGTCACCGCTGAGGCGATGATAATAGATTGACCAACATTTAAGCTGGAAAGCGTGGTTTGGCTTTTTACCGCAGCATCTTCCCATTGCGAAACCGTTTCACCATAGCGTTGTTGTTCGTAATCTTCGTTGCCAAAATATTTAACTGTTTCGTAATTGATAAGGCTATCTACAGCGAGCGTGTTGGCGTGAGAATCTGCTTCATTCATTTTAATTCGGAATTGCATGCGCCACTCAGTGATCTTAAAGGTAAAGATCATGTACATGGCGACACTAATGACGGTAATAATGGTAAACCAAATGTCATATTGCCAAAGCAAAATACCCGCAATCATGCTGATTTCTACCAGTGTTGGTAAGATGCTAAAAACCAAATAATTAAGTAAGGAACTGACGGCACGGGTACCACGATCAATGTCACGAGTAATGGCACCCGTTTTTCTATCTAGATGAAAGCGTAGTGAGAGTTGGTGTAGATGCGCAAGAACACGTTTAGAGACTTTACTCATGGCGCCGTGCCGCACACGTGCAAAAATCGCATCGCGTAATTCGTTAAATAACGAACTGCTCATCCTTAATGCGCCATAGGCAAGCAACAACACGATAGGTAATACAAGTTGCTGCCCATCGGTTGTGTTGAGGCTATCAATGATTTCTTTTAGTACGAGAGGAATGGCAACATTGGCGCTTTTGGAAAGAATGAGTGCAAGTAAGGCTGCTCCGACGCGTCCGCGCCAACCCCAAAGGTAGGGCGTTAAACTGCGAATCGTTTTCATGTCATTTCGTTCATGCGAAGGTAGGCGTGTAGCTCTGCCGTGTAACATACTGCTCTCCAACTCGTTTGGTCGGCTATTGTACCTGATAACGTCTAGGGTCTATATTTGTAGTAAGGCTATTTTTTGCAGATAGGGGGGCACTATTATGGGTAAGCCTACATCAGAAGAATTACAGCAAGCGTTAAACGAAGCTGCAAGGATGCGTGAACATAATCAAGACCCACATTTTCTAGCTAAGAGTTTATTAAATTTGAATTACCGAGTGGGTTTTCTTGAAAAGGTTATGCATGCGGCGGAATTGTATTTGCGTGGAGAAGGTGTTCAGGAGCACGCTGTATTACAACGAGCCATCGATATTGCTAAAAAAGAAGATGCTCATACGGCAGGGAATGACTCTAACTCATTGTTTTTATAGAGGATAGCGAGTAATTCATTGAAAAAATACCTGTCAGGCCCCATTATAGTGGCATCTTAAAAACTAAGTTTTCAGACAGGTTTAGAAAATGCCAATATATGAGTACGTTTGTGTGAAGTGTGAACATAGTATGGAAGCCATACAAAAGATGAGTGATGATCCACTCAAGGATTGTCCGGAATGTGGCGAAGACGCATTACAAAAAAAGATTTCAGCAGCGGGTTTTCGTCTTAAAGGCAGCGGTTGGTATGAGACCGATTTTAAGAGTGGCTCGAAAAAGAACATTTCAAGTAGCTCAGATTCTAATAGCTCAGATTCTAACAGCTCAGATTCTAAGAAATAATATTAGCCAAATAAAATCATAGTGTTATGGTTTTTTGGCAGTAAATTTAAGCAAATAATAAGGGAGAACACGACTTGTTACGTCGTTATCTGATTGCAGGGCTTTTAATATGGTTACCACTCGGCGTGACCCTATTAGTATTTAAGTTATTAGTGGGTCTGGTTGAGCAATTAATCAACGTTGTTCCTGCGCAATATCACCCTGAAGTGTTGCTAGGTATTGAAATTCCCTATTTTAATGTCATTTTGACATTGGTCGCGATGTTCATAGTGATGCTATTAACCGGGTTGGTGGTAACCAACTTATTTGGCCGTAAATTGGTCAAAATTTGGGAGTCATTATTAGGGCGTATTCCTGTTGTTAGAAGTATTTATCAAAGCGCTAAACAAATTGCTGAAACCGTTTTTTCTTCCAGCGGCAAATCATTTCGTAAGGTTTTACTGATTGAATATCCACGTAAGGGATTGTATACCTTGGCATTTCAGACAGGAAGCAGTGCGGGTGAAGTCCAAGCGAAAACCGGTGAAGAAGTCACCACAGTGTTTGTGCCGACCACGCCTAACCCCACTTCAGGCTTTATTATCCTTGTTCCAACTAAGGATGTGATTGAGTTAGAGATGAATGTGGATGAAGCCCTTAAAATGGTTATTTCACTAGGAATGGTTGAGCCACAGTGGCCACGAAAGCCTAAATCGCTCGAAAATGACTCAGAAAACAAGTCGGATGTTGCATAAAACGCTGACAAACCTTAAGATTCCCGCCTTTTTACAGATCCGGAACAAATATTCATGCGAACTCATTATTGTGGCCACGTTAACGAAAGTTTAATCGATTCAGAAGTCGTCCTTTGTGGCTGGGCGCATCGTCGCCGTGATCATGGGGGCGTTATTTTTATCGATTTGCGTGACCGTGAAGGCTTAGTACAAGTTGTTATTGATCCAGATACAGAAGCCGCGTTTGCTAATGCGGAAGCTTGTCGAAGTGAGTATGTACTTCGCATTCACGGCAAAGTACGCCACCGCCCTGAAGGTACGGTGAACGAAGATCTTGCCAGTGGTAAAATTGAAGTATTAGCACAGCAGTTAGAAATTCTTAATACTGCTAAGACACCGCCATTCCCACTTGATGAAGAAACGGAAGTACGCGAAGAAGTTCGCCTGCGTTACCGTTACATCGATTTACGTCGCCCGGCGATGTTAAACAATTTACGTCTGCGTTCAGCAGTGACGCGAGCCTTGCGTGAAACACTAGACGAAAATGGTTTCATGGATGTCGAAACCCCGATCCTGACTAAAGCAACACCCGAAGGTGCACGTGATTATTTAGTACCCAGTCGTACTCATGAAGGTTCATTCTTCGCCTTGCCGCAATCACCACAGTTGTTTAAACAACTATTAATGGTGTCAGGCATCGATCGTTACTACCAGATCGTACGTTGTTTCCGTGATGAAGATTTACGCGCTGATCGCCAACCAGAATTCACCCAACTTGATATTGAAACATCATTTATGGATGAAGAAGCGATCATGCAAATTAACGAAGACATGATTCGTAATGCCTTCCAAAAAGTGAAAGGTGTTGAACTTGCTAAACCTTTTCCACGCATGACCTACGCAGAAGCGGTTCGTCGTTTCGGTGTTGATAAACCCGATTTACGTATTCCACTAGAACTGGTTGATGTTGACGACTTAATGAAAGATGTTGAGTTTAAAGTATTCGCTGGACCGGCCAATGATCCAGAAGGTCGTGTTGCTGCATTACGTTTGCCGAAGGGCAGCGATTTATCACGTAAGAAGATTGATGCTTACACCAAGTTTGTAAGTATTTATGGCGCACGTGGTTTGGCTTACATCAAGGTGAATGATATTGATGCAGGTGTTGAAGGTCTGCAGTCACCAATCTTAAAATTCTTGCCTGATGAAGTGGCAATGGCAATTATGAAGCGTACCGGTGCTGAAAACGGTGACTTGGTTTTCTTCGGTGCGGATAAAGCACACATCGTGAATGAAGCATTAGGTGCTCTTCGCGTGAAGCTAGGACATGACACCGACTTGGTTGAAGAAGGTTGGCGTCCTCTTTGGGTGGTCGACTTTCCTATGTTTGAAAAAGATCCTAAAACGGGTCGCTTGAATGCATTGCATCATCCGTTTACAGCACCAGGCTGCACACCGGAAGAACTGGAAGCTGATCCTGTGAGTGCTTTGTCTAAAGCCTACGATATGATTTTGAATGGCAGTGAAGTCGGTGGTGGTTCTATCCGTATCCATGATGCCACGATGCAAGCGACGGTACTTAGATTATTAGGTATTAGTGATGAAGAAGCGGCTGATAAGTTTGGTTTCTTACTTGATGCACTTGCTTATGGTTGTCCACCTCATGGCGGCATCGCCTTTGGTCTAGATCGCTTAGTCATGTTAATGGCAGGCGCAAATTCAATTCGTGAAGTCATGGCATTCCCTAAAACACAAGCAGCAAATTGTTTATTGACCAATGCGCCTTCACCAGTGAGTGAAGAGCAGCTTAAAGAGTTAAGCTTGCGCATTCGTAAAACCGTTGTTGAAAGTTAATTTACTAACGATACTCATATGAAATTACTTATACGAAATTTAGCGAAGAGCACCACAGAGAAAGACATACGAGATATGTTTGAATCTTACGGTGTTGTGCAGTCTTGTGATTTGGTACTAGACAGAGAAACAGGAAAATCAAAGGGATTTGGTTTTGTTGAAATGCCGAAACAAGGCGATGCTAAAGTGGCGATGAAACATCTTAATGGTGTTGAGGTGGATGGCAATAAAATTCGGGTTAAAAAAGCTGAAGCGAAGTAAAATTCTTTACGAGATTAATTCTTGTATATAAAAGTCATTCAGACTTGATATTCTCCGACCCACTGTCCTTTCTTAAAGTCGATTTCTAAGGACTTAGGTTTCATTTTGACAGCACCCATTGTTTTAAATTCCTGTTTGACCGGATGGTTTTGTGCAAATTCATCAGGGCTACAGCTTGTTGATTGCACTGGACGAAATATTATTTTTAATTCGTCATTTACTGCGACGGTTTCGAGTTCCGTCTCATCATGAAACAACACACGTTTTTTCACCATACAGCTAAAGTACAATTGCATTTCTGCAATGAGAGGTTTGTCTCGAGATTTTAAAGCGTTCTCAGCTCGGTTAGTCCAACTGACTTTTATTTCATTATTATGTAACTGAATGGTGTTTGAACGTTTTCTGGGGTTTAAGCAACGGTCGATGAAAACCAGTAGGCTAGGAATAGCAAAATAACTATGACGTAGATCCATTGGGTTTGCCTTGAGTGTTTCGTGACTGTTTTTAATATAGCCCAATATATACGCATTGCGAGGTTGTTTCACTATCAGTCGCTCATAGTTTTTCTACACGCATTCTACAAATAAGTGAGTGTCATTAACTTCACCATCAGCTATTTATACTTCCTCCACACTCGTTCTGCGAACGAGCTAACGTCGTCAGCATAAGTACCTGATGGTTCAGAGGTGATTTTTTTTACATGATTCGCTTTATTTCCGTCTTTGCGAACGAAGTGAAACAATTTCTAAACTTTAATAACGATATAAAATAGTTTGTTTTATACTGTGCTGCATCAACGCAAATGAAGTATTACCTATGAATTTCAAACGCCCAGAATCCGTGCTTGTTGTTATTTACACAAAAGATGCTCAGGTATTAATGCTTGAACGGGTGCAGCCAGCAGGGTTTTGGCAGTCGGTGACGGGGAGTTTGCACGAGGGTGAATCGGCAAGCGAGGCGGCACAGCGAGAATTGGAAGAAGAAACCGGCTTACATCTAAAACCCGTTGAAGTGGGGCTTGAAAACAGTTTCCCGATTATTCCGGCGTGGCGTGAGCAGTATGCCCCTGAAGTGATGCATAATCATGAAACGGTGTTTGCTGTAGAATTGGATACGGTTTGTGAGATACGCCTGAATCCGCTTGAGCACAGCAGTTATATCTGGCTACCGCGCGAACAGGCAGTAGTAAAAGCCAGTTCATGGACTAACCGCGATGCAATTCTGGCATTGCTGCCAGAGAACAGTTAAGAGCTTGCTACAAACGCCACAAAAACAACTAGATACCCTTTAGTCTGAGTCGATTCGGCGGTGACGTAGTACTAGGTAAAATGCTACACTCGGGTAAATTTTAGGCTTGTTTTTGAAGAAAGGGTTTAAGGCATGGCAGGACATAGTAAGTTTGCAAATATCAAGCATCGCAAGGCGGCTCAGGACTCCAAGCGTGGCAAGATTTTTACCAAGTTGATACGAGAATTGACGGTTGCCGCGAAAATGGGGGGGCCTGATGCTGGTTCTAATCCGCGCTTGCGTACAGCGATGGATAAAGCCCTTGGCGCTAATATGACGCGTGACACGATGGAGCGGGCGGTTAAACGTGGAGCGGGCGCTGGAGAAGGCGAAGACTACGATGAAGTCCGTTATGAAGGTTACGGCACTAACGGTGTGGCGATTATGGTCGATTGTTTGACGGACAATATTAATCGTACTGTTTCAGAAGTCCGTCATGCCTTTACCAAAGCCGGTGGCAATTTGGGTACCGATGGTTCAGTTGCTTATCTGTTTACCAAGTTGGGTATTATCAGTTATCCGGCGGGTACCGATGAGGATGCCATTATGGAAGTGGCGCTGGAAGCCGGTGCTGATGATGTGACAAGCAATGATGACGGCAGTATTGATGTGCTCACCACAGCAGATGACTTTGTTGATGTGAAACAGGTGATGATTGATGCCGGCCATGAACCTGAGTCGGCGGATGTCACTATGCACCCAGCCACGACGGTTGATTTAAATGTAGAAGATGCTGAAAAAATATTGCGTTTAGTGGATGCCTTGGAAGATTTGGATGATGTGCAAAGCGTTTATTCAAATGCCGACATTTCAGAAGACGTGATGGCACAAATGTCATAATGATTCGCATCCTTGGCATTGATCCAGGATCTAGACTCACCGGTTACGGTGTGATTGATGTCGAAGGTAATCGTAGCCGCTATGTCACCAGCGGTTGTATCCGTATTAGCAGTGATGACTGGGGACAACGGCTCGGTACTATTTTTGCCGAACTAGGCAGTATTATCCGAGAATTTAATCCTCATGAGTTTGCTGTTGAGCAAGTATTTATGTCTCGCAACGCTGATTCTGCTTTGAAGCTTGGACAAGCACGCGGCGCGGCGATTTGTGCCGGTGTCGCGCATGACTTACAACTCGCTGAATATGCGGCACGCGCAATCAAACAAGCGGTGGTTGGAAAGGGCGGCGCTAGCAAAGAGCAAGTACAACATATGGTCAAAGTTTTACTTAATTTAAATGCATCACCTCAAGAAGATGCTGCCGATGCACTCGCCGTTGCCTTATGCCATGCGCACACTCAGCAGACGTTGAAGCAAATTCCAACAGCCCCAAAAGCGCAAACAGGGAGACGTCGGTGATAGGTCGGATTCGGGGAATCTTATTAGAAAAACAAGCGCCTCAGTTATTGGTGGATGTGAATGGCATTGGTTATGAAATCAGTGCGCCTATGTCGACCTTTTATAATTTACCCGAACTTGAAGAGACGACTATTCTGCACACCCATTTAGTGGTGCGTGAAGATGCGCACACCTTGTATGCATTTGGTACTGAAAATGAACGGGCGATGTTTCGTGCGCTGATAAAGGTTAATGGTGTCGGCGCCAAACTGGCATTAACCATTTTGTCGGGGATTAGTGCTGAAGATTTCATTGTTTGTATTATGGATAGCGACACGGCTGGGCTGACACGTTTGCCCGGTGTAGGTAAGAAAACCGCAGAGCGTCTTATCGTCGAAATGAAAGACAAATTGAAAGATTGGAGAAGCTCAACAACTGTATCCACAGCACCAACAAGCTTGTTACAACCTGCTGATGCCGTAGCAGATGCGGTGAGCGCCTTAATTGCCTTGGGGTATAAACCACCTGAAGCGAGCAAAATGGTGCGCGTAGTGGATGCTAAAGACTTATCCAGCGAAGAAATTATTAGGCAAGCATTACAGGCGGTTGCTAAATAATGGCAAATAATAAAATAAAGAATCCAAAGCATGATTGAATCAGACCGACTTATTGGTGCCGACAGCAGCCCGGAAGATGACGCGGTTGATCGCGCCATACGCCCATCTATGCTGGCAGATTATGTTGGCCAACCTGTGGTGCACGAGCAAATGGAAATTTTCATTCAAGCGGCCAGACAGCGCAGTGAAGCCTTGGATCATGTTTTATTGTTTGGACCACCGGGCTTAGGTAAAACCACGCTCGCGCATATTATCGCCAATGAAATGGGTGTGAATATGCGCCAAACATCCGGGCCGGTATTAGAACGCCAAGGTGATCTGGTTGCCATTTTAACTAATTTAGAACCGAACGATGTGCTGTTCATCGATGAAATTCACCGTTTAAGTCCCGTAGTTGAAGAAGTGCTTTATCCGGCGATGGAAGATCGGCAAATTGATATTATGATCGGTGAAGGTCCTGCCGCACGCTCAATCAAACTCGATCTGCCACCGTTTACCTTGGTGGGTGCAACTACCCGTGCCAAT
>VAPL010395826.1_pt1 | contig 17370 bp, 14 predicted proteins | sample 3395061 | NCBI WGS metagenome assembly VAPL01 (sample SAMN08290444, study PRJNA428436) | hydrothermal vent metagenome | isolation source: Deep-sea hydrothermal vent chimney 2 | place: Pacific Ocean: Juan De Fuca Ridge | depth 2182 m m | reverse complement strand
GTCTCTTTATTCAAGCGCGCGGAGTACTGAAAAAAGAGCTTCAACTGTATCTTCGTCGGTTTATGGTAAATCTGATTACATTTGAGCATAGCAATGGGGAATAATTATAGTTTTCTGTTCTTATATATTTGAGCCAATCATTAAGCTCATATGACCTCCTGAGAGGAATGCTTATGTGACCAATTTGTGACCATCTTAAGAGGAAACAAGAGGTTCTCAAAGGAAGTAATAATTTTTGTTTTGAATAAAGTCCATATAAATCATACTCTTGATGCCTCATAGTACCTCTGGTATCATGGAAAAAGTCGGGTAGGAGGGTTCGAATCCCTCCTTATTGTTTCTTTAGCTTTCGCACTTGAATAGTGTAAGTGTGGTTAGTGATTTGTCCCCTTGGGGACGCCATATAATAGAAAAAGATTCGAAAGGGTCTTTTTTTATGCCTGTCTATTACACATTTTAGTTCTATCGATAATTATTGAATATAGTTATCAATTTTCAATAGTGATATAATTAATTCATGCTCAAATAGGTTAGAGTATGTAAGCAGCAGTAAATGGATAGACAATGTTAATAATTTCAGAGGATGGAAAATGCTCGTACTCGAAAGAAAATCTGGTGAATCAATAATCATCACCAATGGTGACGATACTATTGAAATTAAAGTAGATAAGTATAATAAAGGTTCGGTTAAATTAGTTTTTGATGCGCCTAAAAAGTACATAATTCTTAGAAAAGAACTCACTGCAAAAAAATCATAATATTTTTTAAATATTGTTTTAACTCAAAGCTAGTTCCTTATCCCATATATTGCATTATCTTATAAATCATCCCATATGCTAATAAAAAATAAATATATGTCTATAGTCTATCGAATTAATCACTTTGCCATCATGTCTGTGTTGTTACTGTTTCCTGTAATGACGATGGCAATTGTTAACATGGATGGCCTGCATTTTGATAATAAAAAAGATACTTTTACAGCGGATCTAGATTTAACCGTAAGTGGTTCTTCAGGCAATAGCGATCGACTAAAAACAGCATTAAATGCACAGTTTAACTGGCTTGCTGAAAAATCAATAAATTTAGCGATACTCGGTTATGAATACGGTGAAAGTAATAATGTAAGCAGTGTAAATAAAGCTTTTATTCACTATCGTTATATTTATCAGTTGAATAACACAATGGATTTAGAGTTGTTTGCTCAACTTGAAAAGAATGAATTTACTCGTTTATCGTACCGTGGTTTGCTAGGTTCGGGACTTCGTTTCTCACTTGCAAACACAGAACAACACCATGCTTTTTTTGGAGCAGGTGCTTTTTATTCAAAAGAAAAAATTGAGTTTATCAGTGGCTTTAGTGATGATGGTGTAGAAGAATTTGCTCGTGCAAACTTTTATTTTTTATCAAAATATAAAGTAGCCCCTACAATCAGTTTTTCGAATGCTATGTATTATCAGCCACGCTTGAGCCGGTTTTCTGATTACCGTGCTTTGCTAGAGACTAAGCTTGATTTTAAAATTAATAAAAATTTAAGCTTTAGATTAAGTTTAGATATTGAGCACGATAGCGAACCTTCGCAAACAATTAAAAGCACAGATGTAAGTTATATGTCTGGACTAAAATTTAACTTTTAGCTCTTAACCCCTTACTTATACTGCGGCATAAGACATGTTTAACATATGCACTTTTGTTAATAATCCCTATACTTTAGTCACGATATAAGTAATAAATTATTGTATTATTACTCCTTGGATATTTGAAAATAAGCAGACAATAAATAATAGTTTAAATTATGAATAAAGTAAAAATATTAATTGTTGATGACAACGAAAATTTTCTGGAATTGTTAAGCGAATTTCTTGTCGACAATGACTATGATGTTGTTTGTAGTCTTAATGGTGAGGATGCTAAAAATAAATTTGTTGAATTCAAACCAGATCTTGTTATAACCGATATCGTTATGCCTGATGTTGATGGTATTGAATTACTGCTTGGTTTACGTAATATAAATCCTGATATTCGGGTTATTGTAATGTCTGGTGGAAACCGGGGACACGCAGATATTTATTTACAAATGGCAGATAAGTTAGGTGCTAATGCTATTTTAAATAAACCTTTCCAGCTATCAGATCTATTAGTACAAGTTAAAAAAATTGAGACTAGTGCTTAATGCCTTCCGTTGTAGTTGGTTGTTTAGCGAGAATCATAATTGACAAATATAAACTCAACAACTTCATCTGATAGTCATCCTTTGCATCATACCAACCTTCCTCAGACAGAATTTAATGCTATTTTAAATTCTATACCTGATGTTCTTATTCGACTTACGCTTGGTGGAAAAGTACTTTGGTGGAATAAAAACCTCGATGATGTTCTTTCTTTATCTAAACAAGAATTACTTTCTTCCCGGCTTACTGATTTATTCAAAGCTTGTGCTGGAGTATCTATTTCCAATATTATTAAGGACACAGTAGAATATGGCAGCACTGAAGTTGATGCTTTTCTCACTACGGCAGAAGGCAACAAACGCTATCATTTAAAATGTACATTAATTGATGGTTCTTTAACTAAAAAGAATACAGAACAGGAAGTTCTTATTGTTGCTCGAGATATTAACGATCGCGCTCAAATGTCTGACGCTCTCAAACAAAGCAAAATTCAATTACAGAAGCTTATTGATGCGCTGCCTTTCCTTGTTTTTTTAACAACAACTAATAATGAATATCTTTTAGCGAATAAAAAATTCTGTGACTTTGTTGGTTTATCGACAAAGGATATTATTGGGTTTAAAAGTAAAAACATATTCAATGTTAATATAAGCGATTGTTTTACGCGTGATAATAATCAGATATTATTGGAAAAGTGTTCTGTACATTATGAAAACACACTGGAAATTAATAGAAATAATATTAATTTGTCTGTTAATAAATTTCCTTTGTTTGATGATAAAAATACTATATATGCAATCTGTGGCGTAGTTGAAGATGTTACTGCACAACATCAATTGCAAAAACAACTGCAGCAAACACAAAAGATGGAAGCAATAGGACAGTTAACCGGGGGTATCGCGCATGATTTTAACAATATGCTTGCGTCTATACTAGGTTATACAGGCCTAACCAAAAGACATGCAGTTCAATACAATGATGAAACAATTACGGGTTACCTTGGTCAGATTACACGAGCAGGAGAGCGTGCTCGTGATCTTGTACAACAATTATTAGCTTTTAGCAGGGGAGATGTTGGTGGCTTGCAGGTTTTAAAGCCTGAGCCATTAGCAAAAGAAGCTATTGCAATGCTAGTTTCACTTATCCCAAGCAGTATTAACCTTAATCTTAAAATTCGAAATAATAACTTAAAACATTACATTGAAGTTGATCCTGTTCAATTTAATCAAAGTTTAATGAACCTTGTTATTAACTCAAAAGATGCAATAGCAGATCAAACAGGGAAAATTGATGTTGCCTTGGAGTTTTTACCTGCAGTGAAAGGTGTTTGTGATTCATGTCACACCTCTTTTTCAGGAAAGTTTGTTAAATTGACGGTTAGTGATAGTGGAACAGGTATTAGTAAAGATATATTAGATCGTATTTTTGATCCTTTTTTTACAACCAAAGAAGTAGGTAAGGGCTCAGGAATGGGATTGTCGATGCTCCATGGAATTGTACATGGAAGTGGTGGGCATATTGTCATTAAGTCAAAAAATGCACGAACTAAAAAAGGAACAGTAATTCAGGTTTATTTTCCTGAAGTGAAGTCAAACAATATTGAAGAACAAGCAGGTACATATAAAGTTGAAAAATCTGAAAATAAAAATATAGGGAAAATGATACTTGTTATTGATGATGAATCATTGATCACAAATTATCTTACTGATTTATTAAGTCATGAAGGATATAAGGTGATTTCTTTTAATGATTCAGTTAAAGGTCTAAATTATTTTAAAGAGAATAAAAAAGAAATTGATATTATTATTACCGATCAAACAATGCCAGAATTAACCGGTCTTGAGTTAGCAAAAAGCATTCTTAAAATCGGATATGAAATCCCGATTATCCTGTGCTCAGGCTATAGTGATTTCGCTAACGATCCAGTAAATACTAATAATGGGATTGATGTTTTTTTAGATAAACCGTTCGATGATGACTTGCTACTTCAGCATATTTACAGGCTATTAAGCCGATACAAAAAATAATAGTTACCCTTAACTATACACCTAATATTTCAGATTTAATTTAAAAATCTGTGCGATATATTAAAGGATACGCAAGAGTGAACAAGAATAATTTAATTATATATGTATTACTAGGCAGTATGTTTACGACTACTTTTGCTTTTGCAGATGTGCTTGAAGGGAAAAATACAAAACTAACTATTTATCAGGTGATGCAACGTGTTCTTGAACGTTACCCGTCATTAAAAATATCTGAAATGGAAGTTGCACAAGCGGCGGAACAAAGACGACAAGTTGAAAGTAGTTTAGGCTGGATACTTAATAGCGCAGCAGGTATTACACATGATTTAACAGGATTTGGTACACCATCAGATCGTTTTGATGTCAGAGGTTCGATTGATCGTCAACTACAGTCTGGAGCAACTTTAAGCTTAAGTGGTAGTTACCGTTATGAAGATAGTTCATTGCCATTTGATCCTTTACCAAATCCAGCTCATACCACAAGACTCGATTTAAGTTATCGTTTACCTCTGGCGCAAGGTGAGGGAAACCCATTATATGTGGAAGGTATTATATCTGCTGATGCAGGTCACGACCTGGCTAAAGCAAATCAATTATTAACTCGTATCACATTAGCTGAAAAAGTGAAGGATCTTTTTTATTCCTCTGTATTTACTTTTGCAAGAATAGATAATGCCAGGCAAGACGTGCATCGAGCAAAACAGCTTAACGTTTATATTAAAAAAAATGTTAAATTAGGTTTATTAGATAAAAAAGATCAACTACAGGCGATTGCGCAATTAGATTCAAAACTGGCAGATCTTAGTACAATAGAACTTAAATGGACGCAGCAACAAAGCTCGCTAAATCGATTAATGTTGGAAGATTGGGGGGAAGTTACGCAACCAATTTTGAGTTCCTCTGAAAAGTATAATAATTACGACATCTATAAATTAATAAAAATAACTGAAAATTATCATCCGGCGGTTACAATTTCTAAAACTAAATTACAAATTGCAGAAAGCCATATAAACTCAGCTCGTGATAACAAGAAAGATAGTCTTGATCTTGTTGTGTCTGTAGGGTCTCGAACTTCGAATGGTAATAATTCTTCAGGAAGCGTAAGTGAACAGGGTTTTGCTGGTAGCGTTAGTTTTGAATACAAGTATTTATTTGATAATAAAGGTGTAAGCTCAAAATACAAACAGGCTTTATTAGAAAAAAACATAGCAATACAGGATATTAAAAAAACCAGTAATGACATTCGTTATACGATATCAGGATTGGTTGCAGAAATTAAAACAGCCCGGTTGGCAGTTAAGGCAATGTATAAAAAGTTAAAAAGTGAATCTTTGAAATTAGATGAGGTTGTTCATCGTTATCATAGCGGCAGGGCAGATACGGAACAACTTATTAAATTTCAAAATGAATATTCATTTGCAGAACTAACATATCAAAATCAAAAAATTGAAATGAATAACCGTGTTGTTGCCTTGCAGATATTTACAGGGCAGTTTTGGAATGAACTGACTAATCGAAATGCTCAAAATGGAGCGATTAAATGAAATCAATATTCCGGTTTTTTGTTGAACGAGCATTAATGGTTAACCTGATTTCAATTTTTTTAATGGCAGTAGGTATTTATGCGATATTTGATATTAACCGAGAAGCTTTTCCAAATATAAACCTGGATAAAATTCGCATTGATATTCCTTATCCTGGTGCATCACCCTCAGAAATAGAACGTTTGGTTATTACACCTATTGAACAGGAGCTAAAAGCATTAGATGGTATTGATACTATGAATTCTATTGCTTTTAGTGGTTCAGGTATTATTAATCTTGATGTTGATCCAAATTCTGGTAATAGAGAACAAATTGCAAATGATGTACAAATGGCGGTCGATCAGGCAGTTTTACCTAATGATCTACCATCAAAGCCTCACGTGCTTGAAATAGATGGCGCAGTTTTTCCTGTTATTCAACTTGCTGTTTCTTCGCCTGTTTCTGAGCTTGAACTAAAACGTTTGGGTGACCAGATTAGTGATGACCTTTTGACTATTAAAGATATTGCAAGGGTACAGGTTCAGGGTGATCGAAAAGCTGAAATTCGTATTACTGTTGATCCCGATAAACTTTCATTACACCGTATTTCTATTGGTGAAATTTCTTCACTATTAAAATCATGGAATATTAATTCAGCTGGTGGACAAATTAATACATTTGAAGGGCAGAAGATGATTCGCATTGTTGGTCAATTTCAAAATGTAGATGATGTGGCTGCCCTGGTATTACGTTCTAATGATCAAGGCGATAATATTAAAATTTCTGATGTGGCAACGATTGAAGAATCATTAGTTATCCCTACTACCTATCTGGATTCAGGCGGTAATCCTGCTTTGAATATGATTATTCTGAAAAAGGTCGATGGCGACATTATTGATGTTGTTGACAGAATAAAAGACTACATTAAAACAATTCCAAATGTATATGGAGATAAAGTAAATGTCAGCACATCTCAGGATTTTTCACGCTTTGCACGTTTACGCTTAGGCGTACTAACGAATAATGGTATTTTCGGGCTTATACTTGTTTTTATATCTCTCATAATATTTCTACGTTTATCAGTTGCTTTGACAACCACCTGGAGTTTACCTATTGTATTTTTGACCGGCTTATTCCTTTTGCATTTATCAGGTATCACATTAAATCTGGTTTCTATGCTGGGTTTTATTATGGTGTTGGGAATGCTGGTTGATGATGCAATTATTGTTGGTGAAAATATTGCTTATCATATGGAGCAGGGGGATTCTCCAAATGATGCGGCTGTTAAAGGTGCCTATGAATTATTTGGTCCGGTTACAACCACAATCTTAACAACCATCGCTGCATTTTTACCCTTAATGTTTATGTCGGGCATGATTGGTAAGTTTATTGTCGCAATTCCTGTTGTGGTTATTTTATTATTATTTTTCTCGTGGCTTGAAGCTTTTTTGATTTTGCCCAGTCACGTGAGTCATTTAACAAGTACAAAAGTTAAAGCAAAAGAAAAACAATGGTTGGTTAGCTTTGAACATAGTTACGCAAGGTTTTTAGCCTGGGTATTACATCATAGATGGACTGTGGTTTTTTTATCGGCATTAGTTTTAATTGGAAGTATTGTATTAGCAAAACAAACAATGCAGTTTCAGTTATTCCCTGCAGTTGCAATTGATCAATATTTAGTTCGTGTTACCGCAAATCCAGGAACTAATTTAAATGATTTGCGGATATACCTGAAAAAAGTTGATCAGGAAATTCGTAAACATATAAAGCCTGAGTATTTAGAAAGTACGATTCTTTCCAGTGGTCAAACACAACGTGATGCAGGTGATCCATTAACACAACGTGGAAGTCGTTTTGGACAAATAAGGGTGTTATATATACCTGCGGTTCTAAGACCAGAACATGATGCGATTAAAGAACTCCGTTATTTTGAAAAGAATTTGCCTGTAAAATATCCTGAGTTAGAAATTGCTTTTGAACTTGTTAAACCCGGGCCACCTACAGGTCGAGCCCTGGAGTTGGAAATATCAAGTAAAGATGGTGTATCGAATGAAAGGGTAGCAGAAAATGTAATCAAGTTTTTAAAAAATATAAAAGGTGTCACAACGATAGAAAGTGGCTTACAGCCTGGTGATAAGGAAATTCATGTTGTTCTCGATAAAAACCTTGCAACATATGCTGGTGTTAACCTGGAAACTGCGGCTTTACATATACGTGCATCTGTCGATGGATTACGGATAACAACAACACGGTATGGAACTGAGGAAGTGGATGTAACAATTCGTTATCCAGAGGACGTTGAAGATATTAAAGCATTACAAAACTTACAAATACCCAATAGCCGTGGGGGTTTGATTCCGTTGCGCTCAATTGCTCAGTTTGATGAGAAAATAGGTTTTACTACCATTCGTCATAAAAATGGTTTAAGAGTGATTCGTGTTTTCGCTAATATTGATGAAACTCAAACTAGTAGTATTAAACTAAATAAACAAGTCGAAAGTAATAAGGAAATCTGGTTAGCTGAATTTAAGAATAAAGTGAAAATTAATTTTGGTGGTGAAGCGGAAAAGAATGATGAATCATTTCAGGATTTAGCTTTTTCATTTTTATTTGCATTAATAGCGATATTCTTTTTACTCGCCATTCAGTTTAACAGTTTAGGTTATCCGTTGATTGTTATGCTGGCGATACCTTTTGGTGTTGTTGGTGTTATCTTAAGTTTTTATGTACATGATATTTTATGGAAACCTATGCCATTGTCTTTCTTTTCAAGCATGGGCATGGTGGCATTAACTGGGGTTGTCGTTAATAGCTCAATGATACTGCTGGTCTTTATTCAAAGGGCGCGGGAAGATGGTATGGAGGCTATGCAGGCAATTATACTTGCTGGACGTAGACGTTTACGTGCTGTTGTTCTTACCGCAGCAACAACAGTTGTTGGATTATTGCCAACGGCTTATGGTTGGGGGGGAACAGATCCTTTTGTTGCACCAATGGCACTTGCATTATCATGGGGATTAGCCTTTGCAACCTTGATTACATTGATTGTAATTCCTGCAGCATTAGCAGCGAGTATTGATGTTTCAGAACACATGAGCAAGTGGTGGGGTAGTTTCATGAAACGCTTTAGCAGATAAATGCTAAGTAGGTATATACATATGCGTTGGCTTTAAGCCATGCAGGTTAGTTTAAAGAATACGTCCCGCACCCGTAAATCGTTTACGCCAATATTTTTCTTGCATTGAACTGATCTTGACTCGCTTACCCGAAGAGGGAGCATGAATAAATTTGTTCTTTCCCAAATAAATACCAACGTGTGAAACAGAACGTGAAAGTGATGTTTTAAAAAAGACTAAATCACCTGCTTTTAAATATTTACGCGAAATACGTTTTGCTGCTTTGAATTGTTGGCCTGTGGTACGAGGAAGATTAATTCCGGCAACCCTGTGGCTGTATTGAACCAGGCCGCTGCAATCAAAACCTCGGCTTGGGGATGTACCACCATAGCGATATTTAACTCCAAGCATCTTTTTGGCAGTTGCAATCACAATTTGATTGCTTGCTGTTGTTTTACCACGCTTGTACTTAGGGTTGCTTCCACAGCCTGAAAGAACAAGTGCAAAGGTGATAATGGCCAGAATACTGGATATTTTAATTTTTCTAAATATACACTTCATAGAGCATATTTTAGCTAAAATATACTAATAATCAATAAGATATAGCATATATTTAATAAATCAATTTAAGATTTTTAATGTCTGAAATGTATAAATGGACACAGAAAAAGTCAGGTTCTTGAGCTAAACTTCGCATATGGAAATTTCCTCAACAACAAATCGCTCATTTACTCGTTCTGTTACGCCGTCTAAAAGCAGTAGTGATCGGCAGTCATTTGATCAGAATCAGGCGGCAATTTTAGAAAGTAAAGCTCAGGAACGGGCGTTAGAACAACGTGCAGTTAAGGAAAAACTGCAACAACACAAAGAAGACACTCAACGCCGTTTAGATGGTCGCTTAATCAGTTTTGGACATGAGCAAGATAATGTGGCTAGCCAGCAGAAACAGACTTCTTTTAATCGTTCCCGCGTTAATGAGGCGTATAGTCCTCCTCCAAATGAAGCATCTCATAAGCAAAATAATCACCAGTCAGATACAACAGACGCGATTGATATTGTTGTTTAGTTAACCTTAGTCATTATTATTTCTGCAAAATTAATTTTAGTAACCGTCTTGAGATTGAGAATCTTTACCTGTGGCGAAGTTGTGTTTACGGTAGAATGTTTGAATGAAAATAAAATCCCCAATACGGCGTAAGAAAAAAATAGCAACAAAAAAAAATACGCGCCGCAGACATAAAAATAAAAAAAGTTTACCTTTTTTACGAATATTCCTGTCACTTTTATTGATCTTTATTTTTTATGTAATCTATCTCGATTTTGAAGTCCGTTCACAGTTTGACGGTAAAAAATGGTCGGTACCTGCTCGTGTCTATGCGCGTCCGCTGGAACTTTATATTGGTAAACCATTGTCACATGAACAATTTAACTTTGAATTAAAGACTTCAGGTTATCGTTTATCGAAAAATAATATTAAAACCGGATATTATCAAAAAAAAGGGGATAGTTATCGACTCGTAATACGTGAGTTTGATTTTTGGGATGGCCATCAACCCCCTCGCTATATTGAAGTTAAACTTGAAGATGGTTTTGTTTCTAATGTTATTGATTTTAGAGATCAAACTGATGTTGCAGTGGTTCGTTTAGAGCCGGCTATCATGGGGCGTATTTATCCAACTCACCGTGAAGATCGTTTGTTGATTAAATTAGACGATACTCCTGAAAATTTAACCCTGGCATTACTCGCGGTTGAAGACCGTGAATTTTATTCTCATTTTGGTATAAATCCTAAAGCTATTGTTCGTGCAATGGTTGCTAATATTAAGGCCGGTGCCGTTGTGCAAGGTGGTAGCACTTTAACGCAACAACTGGTGAAAAACTTTTTCCTTACCAAAAAGAAAAGTTTAGTTCGAAAAGTTAATGAAGCCATTATGGCTCTTTTACTTGAACTTCACTATGAGAAAAAAGATATTTTAGAAGCCTACCTTAATGAAATTTATTTAGGTCAGGATAAAAGTCGTGCAATTCATGGTTTTGGTTTGGCTAGTCGTTTTTATTTTGATAAGCCTGTTTATAATTTGACGCTTTCAGAAATTACGATGCTGGTTGCCATGGTTAAAGGTCCATCATACTATGATCCCTGGCGCCATAAAGAACGTTTGCTGCAGAGGAGAAATACCGTTATTGGTTTAATGCAAAAGCAGGGGTCGATAACAGCTTATCAGGCAAAAATTGCAAAAGCCAAACCCTTAGAGGTGGTAAAACGTAGTGCAAAAATAACCAGTTCTTATCCTGCTTACATGGATTTATTACGACGCCAATTGCAGCAGGATTATAATAAAGAAGATTTAACCTCAGAGGGGTTACAAATATTTTCCACTTTTGATCCTTATATCCAAAAAATAACAGAGCAAGTGGTCAGGAAAAAGGTTAAGCAGTTAGATAAACAAAAAAATCTACAAGGTAAGTTACAAAGTGCAATTATAGTCACTAATACCAATAATGCTGATGTACTTGCGATAGTTGGCGATAAGCTGCCTGCTTATGCAGGATTTAATCGTGCACTGGATGCGTTACGTCCGGTTGGTTCATTAATAAAACCAGCAATTTATTTAACTGCGCTGCAGCAGAAGAATAAATATTCTCTTGTGACATTGATACAAGATAAAAATATTACTTTGAAATCACAAGATGGAACATTATGGTCACCGCGTAATTATTCGGGAGAATCTCATGGTGAAGTTCCTCTATATAAAGGTTTGATCAGTTCTTATAATCAGGCAACGGTACGTTTAGGTTTAGAGCTGGGTTTTGAACCAATCGTTACAACGTTACAGAATCTTGGTATTCAACGCGATATTCCTCCTTATCCTTCTATGCTTCTCGGTGCTGTAGCAATGACACCATTTGAAATAACTCAAATGTACCAAACCTTGTCGGGTGATGGTTTTATTACACCATTGCATACTATTCGCAAAGTATTAACCGCAAAAGGTGAACCGTTAAAACATTATCCAGTAAAAATAAAACAAGCTGTTGATGCAACTTCGGTCAGAATAATAAATAGTGCATTACATGAAGTCACACGCCAGGGGACCGCTAGTTCTTTACGTTGGCGTTTACCAAAAGATTTAAAAGTCGCGGGTAAGACAGGGACAACGAACGATACGCGCGATAGTTGGTTTGCAGGTTTTAGTGGAGAACATTTAATTGTTGCCTGGCTGGGAACAGATGATAATCAATCAACTGGTTTAACGGGTTCCAGTGGAGCATTGACTATCTGGTCAGATATTATGAAAAAAATCAGAACGCGGCCTTTTTCTTTTGCTTATGATGATGAACTTGAATATTATCATGTCGAAGCAGAAAAAGGATTTTTGGTTAATGAAAACTGTTCAACTGCGGCATATCTTGCTTTTAGAAAAAATAATTCACCAGAAGAATATGGTTCCTGTTTGAAATAAAAACTAACAATGTTAAGTGAAAAAAATTAATGATAAAATTAAATTTATTTATTATTCGTACTTTACTTTTTAGCCTGGCAATATCTCTTATTGCCTGCCAGGCTCCAAAAGATAAAACTACAGGTTGGACTTCTGCTTCAGGTGAAGTAAGGCCTGGTCCCAAAACAGGTAAAGCAGTTTTAGCATTACTCGGTAAGGCTCGACAAGCCAGTAAAAAAGGCTCGTTAAGTTCAGCAGAAAGTCATCTTGAACGGGCGCTGCGTATCGAACCACAAAATCCAACCTTGTGGTTATACATGGCTAAATTACGTCTTTATGCAGCAAAATCCAAAGAAGCGATTAACCTTGCGAAAAAGGCTTTAGCTCTGTCTTCGCGTGGCGGTACAGCCACTAGGGTAAACCGACGATCTTTACAGGCTGACTGCTGGCGGGTGATTGCGCACGCGCATTTAAAGATGAATAACCTCAAAAATGCCCAAAAAGCACAAGATAAGGCAAACTCACTAAGTTATTAATATTTTTGGTGTTTTTTGCTGAAGTTAGTTCGATTTAAGTGATTTCTACTTTAGTAATTTCCTATGCAGACGCTAATTATATAGACTAACGAATAAATCAGTCATAATTTTACTTAAGTAGTGTAAATAATAGTGGATAAGGCAGTGTCATTATACTCAGTTGATAAGTTGATCTCGGAAGCTCGTCGAATTGCGGCAGAATATCGTCGTACTACGGGAAAACCGCTTGGAATCAGCGCTGAGATCGCCAGGCATGATGCTTGTACTTATCTTGGGCTTGAGCCTCATGAAGATGCCATTGGCTATGATGCGATGGGATTAACTGGCGAGCGTGAAGGCTTGCGTTTTCAAATAAAAGGTCGGGCAATTTTTGACGAAAAAAAAGGCGGTCAACGATTAGGGCAAATAAAAGTTGATCAAAACTGGGATAAAATCTTACTGGTTTTGATGAATGAAGATTTTGAGACCACTGAGATTTACGAAGCCTCTCATGAAGATATGCTCGATGACATTGATGAGGCCGGAGTAAGTAATCGGAAAAAACGGGGTGTCATGTCGGTTGCCCGATTTAAACGATTAGCTCAGCTTGTTTGGAATAATGACGAGGGTTTAATGAACGACGAAGTATGGGATAATCAAGCCAATACTTAACCATACTTTAATTATTTTATAACGAGTTATTCCTTGCAAGATTCTGATGTTTCCTACCTTCTAAGCGAAGATGGACCTTTTGCTAAATTGGTTCCTGGCTTTGCCGCACGTGAACAACAACAACAAATGGCTGTTCGTGTTGCTGAGGCGATTGAAAAAGGAAATCATTTAATCGCAGAAGCAGGTACAGGAACCGGCAAGACGTTTGCTTATTTAGTTCCTGCATTAATGAGCCAGTCTAAAGTTTTAATTTCAACCGGCACTAAAAATCTTCAGGATCAACTTTTCCATAAAGATCTCCCCATTGTAACTAAAGCACTGGCAGTTCCTGCAACGGTTGCTTTGTTAAAAGGCCGAGCCAATTATCTTTGTTTACATCGTTTAGATTTAGCGGAACAGGAAGGTCGTTTTCGTACACCTGAAATGGCAAATAGTGTTGTTAAAATAAGAGAGTGGGCTTCACAAACAGTAAGTGGTGATATTGCTGAAATGTCTTCTATAGCAGAAGAAGATATGATTTGGTCGAGTGTTACATCAACTTCAGATAACTGCCTGGGTTCTGATTGTCATTACTTTGATAATTGTCATTTGATTGATGCACGTAGACAAGCACAAGCTGCTGATGTTGTGGTTATTAATCATCATTTATTATTTGCAGACATGATGTTACGTGAAGATGGTTTTGCAGAATTATTGCCACAAGCGGACGCTATTATTGTAGATGAAGCTCATCAACTCGCAGAAGTTGCTTCGTCTTTTTTTGGTGAATCAATAAGTGGTAATCAGTTGCTTGAGCTTGCACGTGATAGCGAAGCTGAATATTTAACTGAAATTAATGAAGATCCAAATTTTATTCGCATTGCATCTGTATTACAAAAATTGATAAAAGATTTACGTTTATCTTTTGGTATTGAACAGCGTCGTGCAGACTGGCTAAGTATTGCGCATGATAATGAATTCAAAAAAGCAGTTTTAGCTGTATCGGAACAATTAAAAGAACTTGAAAAACAATTAATGCCTTTGGCAGAGAGAAGTAAAGGTCTGGAAAGCTGTTATGAACGTTGTGTTGAATTACGTTCACGTTTTACTCAATTAACCACTGATATACCTGACGATCATATTCATTGGTTTGAAACTCATAAACGAAGTTTTGTATTACATATTACGCCTTTTGATATCAGTGATATATTTCATTCGCAAATGGAAACGATGAAGGTTGTATGGATGTTTACTTCTGCAACATTAACAGTTGCGAATAACTTTGATCACTTTAAACAACGTTTAGGAATTGAAACCGATAACACCGCTATTTGGGATAGTCCATTTGATTACAGTCAACAAGCTGTGATGTATGTGCCTGAAAATTTACCTGAACCAACAGCACCTGAGTATAACGAAGCAGTTATTAAAAAAGCCTTACCAATTATTAATGCATGTCAGGGCGGCGTGTTTTTTCTTTTTACCAGTCATAAAGCACTGCAACAAGCGGCAGATTTATTAGATGGCGAAATAGATGTACCGTTAATGGTGCAGGGCGATAAGCCGCGTGATGTTTTACTGAGTGAATTTCGTCACCATGGTAATGCTGTTTTATTAGGAACCAGTAGTTTTTGGGAAGGGGTGGACGTTCGTGGTGAAGCACTGACCTGCGTCATCATTGATAAACTGCCCTTTGCATCTCCCGGCGATCCGGTACTTAAAGCCAGAATCGATAATATGCGTAAAAATGGTGGAAATCCCTTTGTTGATTTTCAGTTACCTAGTGCCGTCATTACTTTAAAGCAGGGAGCAGGGCGACTAATTCGAGATGTTAATGATACCGGTGTTTTAATGCTCTGTGATCCGCGACTCATCTCAAAATCCTACGGCAAAATCTTTTTAGACAGTCTGCCGGCAATGATGAAAACGAGAAACCAGCAGAAGGTAGAAGGCTTTTTAAAGATTAAAACTTCTTAATAAGGATTTCCTTATTTTTGCAACTTACATCCACGTATATAAATTATTAAAAATAATTGTTAAATCCTGTGACATTTGATGATTTTTCAGATAATCTAGTTTTTCTTCTGAAAATATAGCGTTTCTTCCTATACTTTCAAATATAAAAATAATAAGTCATTGAAAATATTGAATTTTTTAGCATCAGTTATTGTGCTTAAAATTGTATACCTGACTCTGTAATAAATTTTTTCATTTTTAATTGCATAAAGGATTGTGTTATGGCTTTTTTAACTCAGTATTCAAACAGTGTACCCGTGATTAAATATCATATTGAGCAAACATTGATGACTATTGGTCAGGATATTAATATGGATATTTGTGTGCCAGAAGACGGTATTGCAGAAAACCATGCCGCTGTAGAAGCCATTAAATACGCTGAGTCATACCGTTTTATTATTAAATCCTCTGAAAGTGAAGCATCGCTTGAATTAAATGGTGAGGTTGTTTCTCATGCTGAACTTCAGGATGGTGACTGGTTAATGATTGGTGGTGTTGAATTCCAATTTACTGATGATGGTGTTAATTTAATAGTAGAAGAAAAGACCACAATTTCAGCTCCTGTTGTTGAAGCAAAGCTAAAAACCACTTCCTTACAAAAAACTGAAAAAAATGAATCTGAAGCACTAAAATTGATAAAAGGGCTAAAAGAAGAGTTACTCGATGATGTCAAACCCCTGACAACTAAAGAATTCATATCTAATAGTCGTAATAGCCGCCGTCGCCTGGCTTTCTAAATATTATATATTATTGAAATATCGTTTTTTCTTTTCTCCCTCTATTTTCATTCGCTAAATACTAGCCGTCTAGCAGCGCACTGTGTATGCTATGGCCTTCTTAAAACGTAGCATCTTTAATGAAAATTCTCGCAATTGATACCGCAACTGAAGCTTGTTCTGTCGCATTAATGGATCAGGGTGATTGCCATGAAATCTTTGAAATTATTCCACGTCAGCATACTGAACGTGTTCTGCCGATGGTGGATGAATTATTAGCAGAAGCTGGGATCTTTTTGTCTCAAATTGATGCTTTAGCTTTTAATTGTGGGCCGGGCTCTTTTACTGGTGTTCGTGTTGGCACCAGTGTTGCCCAGGGACTCGCTTTTAGCTGTGATTTGCCGGTTGTTCCTGTTTCAAGCCTTGCTGCGCTTGCTCAATTAGCTTTTAGAGAACAAAAGAAAGAAAAAGTACTCAGTGTAATTGATGCTCGAATGAAGGAGATCTACTGGGGCTGCTATCAGCTTGAATCCGGCTTAATGAAATTAGTGGCAGCAGAAAAAGTCAGCCCGGTAACAAAGATAGAAAAGCAAGGTGAATGGCATTGCCTGGGCAGTGGTTGGGATAGTTTTCAAAATGAACTTAATCAATCTACTTTGGTCAATATTACCAGTTTTACAGCGGAATGTTTTCCTCATGCTCAGGATGTTGCGGTATTAGCCGCTGATTTATATTTGCAAGAAAAAACAGTCCGAGCAGAAGATGCTATGCCCAGTTATATTCGAGATGAAGTAACCTGGAAAAAACTTAAAGATCAATAGATTATAAATAATTAGAATTTGAGGCGTATAAAGTGATTAAATTACTCGGTATTTTATTGTTGATTCCAATGGCAACATTATTAGCAGAGCCACAAGATGTTACTAAGGAAGTTAAATCAAGTACTACATTACGAGTTAACCCTCTTATTTATGATCGCACTGTGCAAGGTGGCATGGATGAAGTTTATAAAAAAGTTTTTACAGCTCTGGAAAATAATAGTTATTACGTGTTATTTGAACCTAACATAGGTAAAAATTTATCACATTTCGCTAAACGCTGGGGCAATGATTACAATCAAAATAAATTAACAAGTATTCGTAGTATGGTTTTTTGTAGCGGTTGGTATGCGAATAAAATAAGTAATCTTGATCCT
>VAPL010097567.1_pt1 | contig 17374 bp, 12 predicted proteins | sample 3395061 | NCBI WGS metagenome assembly VAPL01 (sample SAMN08290444, study PRJNA428436) | hydrothermal vent metagenome | isolation source: Deep-sea hydrothermal vent chimney 2 | place: Pacific Ocean: Juan De Fuca Ridge | depth 2182 m m | reverse complement strand
GCTTACAAGCCCAATATGAGGGTGTGGAGCTGGTTGTGCAAGGGATGGTGTCCTCCTTGCCCGTTTCGCCAACGCTGGAGAAAAGTAACTCTGCTTTTACTCAGCAACGTGTCCGGTTAGATTTCACCCTAAGCCGAATTATCCAGCCGGGTAACTTGCCGCTGGCAAACTTCCCAAAACGCATTCGTTTAAGCTGGTATCGGCCACCCGTAAAGCCCGAAGCAGGTACATTCTGGCGTTTTACGGTACGTTTAAAAAGACCTTATGGCTTAAGCAACCCAGGCGGTTTCAATTACGAAAGCTGGCTTTACTTGAAGCGTATTCAGGCGCGTGGCTACATTAGAGATAGCGGTAATAACCAGTTACTTGAAGACTATTCTTCAGCTCTATCCCTGTCTAAATGGCTGCTTAAGTTCAGGCAGTCAATACTCGATAAAATAACGGTCGATTTAGACGTTGGCGAAAATACCGAATTTATCCGGCATTTAACCCAGGCATTGATATTGGGTTATCGTGGTGGCTTGAGCGCTTCCCAATGGCAAATATTTCAACGTACCGGCACGATTCATTTAATGGCCATTTCCGGTTTGCATATTGGTCTGGTTGCAGGGCTGGTTTATCTTTTTGTCGGATTTCTATGGCGGTTGGCAGGCCGCGGTTGTTTAATGCTGCCGGCTCCTCAGGTTGCGGCTGTTGCTGCATTGTTGGCGGCGGCGGTGTATGCGATGTTGGCGGGCTTTACCATTCCAACTCAGCGTGCTTTGGTGATGTTATCGGTTGCCATGCTACATATTGTTTTTAAGCGCACCCCCTTGCCGGCGAGTAAAATAATCGCACTGTCGCTTATTTTAGTCTTGTTGCTGGATCCGCTGGCGGTGCTGGCACAGGGTTTCTGGCTGTCATTTTTGGCTGTGGGATTAATTATTTTTCTAATGCAACGGCCAGCAAATGATCTGGAGAGGCTGGACGATAAGCCCACCGTTATGTCGGGACTTGTTCGAAAAACCTACACAAATGTGGTGCAGTTTGGTCGAATACAATGGGCGCTAACGATAGCGATGTTCCCGTTGGTTTTGTATTTTTACCAATCGTCTTCGCTGGTTTCTCCGTTGGCTAACTTTGTCGCTATTCCAGTGATGAGTTTTGCTGTTGTACCACTGATGTTTATTGCTACCGTGTTTTTATTTCTAAATACTGCGCTGGCCAATATGCTTTTCCGACTGGTTGATTTTATATACAGCCTGCTATGGCAGTTACTGGAAGCTTTAGCAAACTGGCGGTTTTCAACACTGGATCTTTCAATCGCATCGCCGTGGTTACTACTATCCTGTTTTTTAGCGCTTCTGTTGTGGCTAGCTGTAAAAGGTACACCTATGCGATGGCTTGCGTTAATCTTGTTTTTACCGGTGCTGTTTCATTCCGGTTCGGTATTAAAACGAGGCGAAGCAATCGTCACGGTTCTGGATGTGGGGCAGGGTTTATCGGTGGTGATCCAGACAAAATCACATAGCGTTGTTTTTGACACAGGGCCACGTTATAGCTCAAATTTTGATACCGGCCGTGCGGTTGTAGTGCCTTATTTACGCCAAATGCGGCGCGATGCTATTGATACACTGATTATTAGCCATGGGGACAATGACCATATTGGTGGATTAAAATCGTTAAATGAAATGCTACCGGTTAAACGTATTTTAAGCAGTGTTCCCGCTGACATTAATAGTAAACTGGAATTAGCCGGCGTAACGGTGGCCGTCTTACCGTGTCAGCAAGGCCAGCAATGGCAATATGATGCTGTTGAATTCAGTATTTTAAGCCCGCTGGAAATAATCGACTCTGAAAACGGGCACGATGAGAACAACCAGTCCTGTGTGTTAAAAATAAGCACAGATTTTGGGACGGTGTTATTAACGGGTGATATCGAACGTGAGACCGAATCGTATCTTTATCATGCTCTTCCGGTACAACTGGCAGCAGATGTACTGGTTGTACCACACCATGGCAGTAATACATCATCTTTAAGTGGCTTTATTAAGGCAGTATCGCCGCAATATGCCATTTTCACGGTTGGCTATAAAAATCGCTATCGTTTACCCAGCAAAAAGGTGTTACAGCGCTATCAGCAAAATAGCCGGGCGACCTTGCTCAAAACCCATGAAACAGGGGCGCTCACATTTCACTTGAAACCAGGAGCCAGTCTCAGGCCAATGGCATATCGCTTGCTCAACCCACGCTATTGGCAAACAGCCCCTTTATTAGATAAATAAGCAGGCATTGGCTCGCTATTACTTCCTGTTTTCAAGGCGCTTTGGTAGAGTAGGCCACAGTATTGGAATGATCCACCATGCAATCAACTTGCGACGTAAGCTATTGATTTTAATCTGTATTATGTGTAAAGTTTAAATGCTTCAATTTGTATGAAATTTAAAGGTAACTAATGTGTTCGAAATGATCCAATCAGGTGGCTGGTTAATGGTGCCACTGTTGTTATGTTCTATTTTTGCCGTTGCTATTATTGGAGAACGGTTCTGGTCGCTTCAGGAAAAACGTATTACCCCAAAACACCTCGTTGGTCAGGTTTGGCAGTGGTATAAAAGTGACTCGCTTGACGACAATCACATTGATGCTTTAAGCAAAAGTTCTCCTTTAGGTCAGGTGCTTGCAGCGGGGCTTATCAACCGTCATCACCCTCGCGCAATTATGAAAGAAAGCGTTGAAGAAACCGGGCGGCAGGTAATGGTTAATCTGGAAAAATATTTAACCACGCTGGGTACTATCGCTCAAATTACACCTTTACTGGGCTTGCTCGGTACCGTATTGGGAATGATTAAAGTTTTTGCTGCTATTACGATACAAGGTGTTGGCAATCCGGGGGTACTGGCCGGTGGTATTTCCGAAGCACTAATTACAACAGCTACGGGTTTGGTTATTGCCATTCCTAGCCTGTATTTCTATCGACATTTTCGTGGCCAGGTGAATATTCTGGTGCTTAAAATGGAAGAAGAGTCATTAAAAATTATTGATGTGATGCATGGTGACCGGGAATCCTGAAGTAATTCAGGTTGATAGTTAAAATGAATTTCAGAATTACAAGAGAAGAAGAACCGCAACTAAATTTAACACCACTGATTGATGTGGTGTTTTTGTTGCTGATATTTTTTATGGTATCGACAACCTTCGATAAACAATCCGAGTTAAGTATCGATTTACCAGCCGCTGACGGTGCACCCGTTAAAGCCAGCAAGATATTCAAGGTTGAAATTGCAATTGATGGTCAAGGGCATTACTTTGTTAATCAACGGCGTCTGAAAGATGACAATCTGAAAACCTTAAAACGTGCCATTGAAATAACAAAAGCCGATCATAAAAAAATTCAGGTCATTATCAGTTCAGATAAAAATACACCTTACCAGGCATTTATTACCGCAATGGATGCAGCCAGACAGCTCGGTTTGGAACATGTGAATCTGGCAACCAAACATTCTAAAGACTAAATGAAAAAACCTGTAGATAAAAATAACGGCGTTAATACCTATAAACGTTTACTTTCGTATGTGCGTCCGTTGTGGAAAGTTTTCCTTATTGCACTGTTAGGCATGGTGGCCGTCGCCTATACAGAAGTCCGCTTTGCTGAACTTATCGATCCGATGCTTGAAGGTGGCTTTGTAGAAAAAGACAAGGCCGTGATTAAAATGGTTTCGATTACCTTGCTGCTTATATTCACACTGCGTACGATTGGTTCATTTGTTGCTGAATTTGGAATGGCCTGGGTTTCACGTACGGTTGTTTTTAAACTTAGAAGTGAAATGTTTGCCAAGTTTATGGTATTACCGGTTGGCTATTACGATAATACAACGTCTGGAAAATTACAGTCTAAAATGATTTATGATGTTGAGCAGCTTGCCGACGCATCATCCGGTGTTATTCGGGTTTTAGTTCAGGATTCAATTACCATTATCTGGTTGCTGGGTGTGATGTTGGCACTCAGTGTCAATTTAACGCTAATTTTGTTAGCCACAGTGCCTGTTGTTGTTATTATTGTTGGTTATGTTTCGAAAAAGTTTAGGCATTACAGCCGACGCATCCAGTTATCCATGGGCAGTGTTTCAGATGTATCCGAAGAATCGGTTGAAGCAAATCGTGAAATTAAAATATTTGGCGGGCAAGATTATGAATCAAAAAAATTCAAGGATATTAATGCCCACAACAGAAAGCAATATTTAAAGTTTGCCGCAACCAATGCCTTAAGTGCACCCATTATACAGCAAATTGTTGCATCGGCTTTTGCTCTTATCGTCTATGTTGCAGCAACCGATGATGTGGCTAACTCATTAAAAGTTGGACAATTCGCATCATTCTTATTATCGATGATTTTATTAATGCAGCATGCAAAAAGATTAACAACAGTTAATGCTGCTTTGCAACGCGGGATTGCAGCAGCACAAAGTGTATTCCAGTTTCTGGATCTTGATGTTGAGCAGGATACAGGAAATAAAAAGATCAACAATGTTAAAGGTGATGTGCGATTTGAAAATGTATCCTTTCGATATGCGCCACAAAGTGAAAGCGTTCTAAAAAATATAAATCTGGAGGTTAAAGCAGGACAAAGTACAGCCTTTGTCGGGCGTTCGGGTGCAGGTAAAACATCATTAGTCAGTTTATTGCCACGTTTTTATAATGTGACCGAAGGGAATATTTTTATTGATGGTATCGAAACAAGAGAATTAAGTCTGCTTGAGCTAAGAAAGAACATTGCATTAGTGAGCCAGCATGTAACGTTATTCAATGACACTATTGCACATAATATTGCCTATGGTGGGCTCGAAACAGCAACAGAAGAACGTATTATTGCGGCTGCAAAGGCTGCACATGCTTACGAGTTTATTGAAAAACTACCTGATAAATTAAATACCATTGTTGGCGATAACGGGCTGTTGTTGTCAGGTGGCCAACGTCAACGGCTGGCCATTGCACGTGCTTTCCTGAAAGATGCACCTATACTCATATTGGATGAAGCAACTTCGGCACTTGATACTGAATCGGAACGCTATATTCAGGATGCAATGGCTGAGTTATTAAAGAACAGAACAACCTTTATTATTGCGCATCGGTTGTCAACCATTGAAAATGTCGATGTTATTGTTGTGATGGATAAAGGTGAGATAATTGAAGTAGGGAGCCATGACGAATTAATAAAGAAAAATGGAATTTATACCGAATTACATAAGTTACAATTTTCCAAACAAAAGAAACAGTAAACATTGTGAAAAATTCAAAACTCCATACACTTATTAACGAAACCTGGTATACGCAGAATTTTCTGACACAGTTATTAAAACCGGTGTCATGGTTATTTTGCGGGATTGTTGCTGTTCGCAGAACGCTTTATTCCCTGAAAATCCTAAAATCAACCAGCCTGGGTGTTCCCGTTATTATTGTTGGTAATATTTCAGTGGGTGGAACAGGAAAGACACCGCTGGTTATCTGGGTTACAAAATTTCTTAAAGAAAGTGGTTTTACTCCTGGTATTGTAAGTCGTGGTTACCTGGGTAAAGCCAAGTCATGGCCACAGCAGGTTCGGCCTGACAGTGACCCTGTTATTGTGGGTGATGAAGCCATTTTAATTTCCAGACAAACGGCTTGTCCAATGGCGGTTGGGCCTGATCGTGTTGCAGCCGGACAGGAATTATTAAAATATTCCAATTGCGATATTATTGTTTCAGATGATGGTCTGCAGCATTATGCATTGCAGCGAACTCTTGAAGTAATAGTTGTTGATGGTGTTCGGCGTTTTGGCAATGGCTATTGTTTACCAGCCGGGCCATTGCGTGAAATGACAAGTCGTTTAGACAAAGCTGACTTTGTTGTAACGAATGGCATCGCTTCGCAAGGTGAATTTGCAATGCGCTATTCTGGCAAGATTCTGGTTAATTTATCAGATGCAAACGCCAGACTAATGTTGTCTGAACTTAAAAATACTCAGGTACATGCTATCTCTGCTATTGGGAACCCACAGCGATTTTTTGATTATCTTCGTAGCCAGGGACTAAATGTAATTGAACATACCTTTCCTGACCATTACATGTATTCGCAGAGCGACATTGAATTCGATGACGATTTGGCGGTGATTATGACAGAGAAAGATGCGGTAAAATGTCAGCGGTATTCAGTCGAGAACTACTGGTATTTACCTATCAATGTAGAAATGAAAAAAGAATTTGGATTAAGATTATTAGACAAAATAGGAGATCGAGATGGATAAAAAATTACTGGATATATTAGTTTGCCCGTTATGCAAAGGCAAACTTGAATACAACGAGAGTGATTCAGAGCTGGTATGCAATTTTGATAAACTTGCATACCCGATACGTGATGATATTCCTGTTATGCTTGAAGAAGAAGCGCGTAGTTTATCTGTTGCAGACTAGGGGCTGTTGACCTTTTATCTATTGCCTGGTTTTACGATTAAAGAAAACTGTTTATTTCTGCAGGAAATTCAAAAATAAAGGTGGCACCTTCTGCTGAATTATTTTCAGCCCGGATTTCACCATGGTGCTTTCTTATTATTTCACTGCATATTGCCAGACCTAACCCTGTTCCACCTGCTCCTGTGTTGGTTTTACTGCTTTGTGCAAATTTATCAAACACAAGTCCCAGTTCATTTTCAGGTATGCCAATACCTTCATCAATCACTTTAATGGTCACTGATTTATAGTGCTTTTTGTCGGTTGTTCTTTTACCGATAATCATTTCTGATGACTCAATCTGAATAGTAATTGTTTTGCCTGCCGGTGTGAATTTTAATGCATTGCCAATAAGATTACGTATAACCTGGCCAATCTTTTCGGAATCACATTCAACTAATTGCTCTGTTGAGTCGGAAATGTGTTTAATCCTCAAGCCTTTGTCACTAGCTAATGTTTCAAGTTCTTTTATGATTGATTTTGCAATTAAATTAATGTCGGTTTTAATAAATTTAAGCTCTTCTTCTCCTGTTTCCAGTTTGGCCAGGTCAAGTAAGGCATTAAGTAGAGAAAGCAAACGTGTGCCACTCTGGCTGATATTTTCAAAATAATCTTTTAGTTTTTTGCGTTCGGCTTTGTTATATTTAAGTAAACCGAATTTTGCAAAACTCAAAATGGCGTGCATGGGAGTGCGTAGTTCATGTGACATATTGGCAAGGAAGTCAGACTTTGATCTATTTGCTGTTTCAGCAGCTTCTTTTGCCAATACCAGATCCTTTGTTTTTTCATGTACTATATTTTCGAGATTGTCTTTATGGCGTTTGAGTTCATCTTTCTGTTTTTCAAGCTCAATGTTTACGTCTTCAAGACTTATAGTACGGTCATATACTTTTTGTTCGAGTGATGCATTTAGTTCTGTAATTTGTGTTAAAGCATCTTCTTTTTGTTTAACATTGTGTTCAAGATTGTCTATCATTGTATTAAATGATGTTGCCAGAATACCAATTTCATCATGGCTGCCTATATGTGCTTTATGTGAAAAATCTCCTTTTGCAACTTCCTCCGCACAAATCTTAAGTTCCTGTATACGTTTCAAGGTACTGTATTTGAAAATGTAAAAGATCACAGTGCTTAGAAAAAGAAGCATAATTATCTCGGAGGTGACTTCACGGTAAAGTGTCGATTTTATTGTATCTTTAAACTTGTATTTTGAAATTCCAATAACAACATAACCTAGATGATTACCTTCGTATTCAATGGGGGTGTTAAGTGTAATGATGTTAGTATTACTTTCAAGCTTGTTGATTATTCCGGCTAACTTTATGTTGGGATTGGATGTAACAACTTCATTTATTTCCGGTTTGGTAGAATCAAAATAGGAAGTTAAAAATTCATTTTCCGGGTTTTTTATGGCGCAATAAACCACTTCATCCTGTGCGCTAATATCTCTTACATAATCATTTAAATGGCTAAAGTCAAATGCAAACATCGCCTCTGGTGCCATTAGCGCGACAACTTTGCTTAGTAACTTTCCTTTATTTATTAAATTGGTTGAATACTCTTTGGTTTCAATCTGGATTTTTATATAGGTATTAATACTGAGTGTTATCGTAAACACTAAAATAACAAATAATACGAATTTTAGTCCCAGACTAAGCGATATTTTTTGCTGTTTGCTCACGCTGTTTTGTCTTCCTTGATGGGGGAATAACGGCAAATTTGTCTATAACGCTTTATCGACAGAAGGCTTCTTTTTCTTTAATTTAAAAAGATAGTAAAAACATAAGCTTATATATAGCAGGTGTTTTTTGTAAATCAAACTAAGGTTTTTGGTTTCGGGGTCGATAAATAAAACAGGTTTCTTCTCATTTCACATAAATAGGGATATTTCAATGTCAAAATATAAAATTTTATCGGTTGATGATGAACCAACGAATCAATTGGTTATTGATGAAATATTAGAAGATGATTATGAAGTTAAGCTGGTTTATACAGGTGAAGAGTGCCTGGAAACAGTCAAGGCGTTCTCGCCAAATCTGATCTTGCTTGATATCAATATGCCTGGTATTGATGGTTATGAAACTTGCGTTAAGTTAAAGGAAGATGGCGAAACCCGCGGTATTCCCGTCATATTTCTGTCGGCACTTACGTCAACGGAAGAAAAACTGAAAGGCTATGAAGTCGGTGCGGACGATTATATACCAAAGCCTTTTGATCATGAAGATTTGCTGGTTAAAATTAAAAAGCTTCTAAGTGAAAGTCCCGCTACTCCGGTGACAGAACCCGTTCAGGATAAAGAGAAAGAAGATAAAGAGAACGAAGAATTACTGAAAGAGCTACAAAGTTCACGTTCGGTTGCACTGGAAGCAATGCGCTACACGAGTGATTTGGGCACGGTGGTTAAGTTCTATGAAGAAAGTGCGCGTTGTAAAACTTTTGAGGAGTTGATGCAGGCAGTTTTTGTTACAACCAATGGCCTGTCTTTAAATTGCAGTATGCAAATCAGAGATGGCAGTGAAGTATTTAATAAATCATCTTGTGGTGACATTTCTCCGATGGAAATCAGTGTGCTTGATGTGTCAAAAGATAAGGGGCGTTTTTTCGATTTTAATGCACGCACTATAATGAATTATGAACATAATTCAATTTTGATAAAAAACATGCCCATTGATGATGACAAAAGATATGGTGTAATGAAAGATATACTTGGTGCATTAGGAAATGGTGCTGAAGAACGTGTGCGGACTATTATCATGGAGCGTGCCATGGTGAACAACCGGGAGGAAGTGATTGCACTAATTAAAGAAACATTTAAAAGTATTAACTACCAGCATGTACTTCGTTCACGCGAGGGAGCAGAAATTATGGAGTCCATGATTAAAGATGTACATCAAACAATTGAGTCGATGGACTTGCTTGCCTATCAGGAAGAGCAGTTAGAAGCCATTATTGAAAGCTTTAGGCAACGTAATGAAATGCATACTAATGCAGGATTTGATTTAAGTGAGGCATCGGAAGCGGCACTTTCATCTTTAAACAGTATTTTTGAAGTATTAGGTTAGGTGTTTTGAATAATGCAAGCTGAATCTGTTAAGCAATATATACAGGGGTTGTCATTAACGTATCAGCATATTTATGTTCACCCTTGTGTTATTAATCAGCAGCCCTGCATTATTTACCCATCCGGCCTTAAGCAACAATCACCTAACCTTTATTCTGAACTTAAACAGTATTTTTCTGCAAAGGGTTTTTCGTTAAAAGAAGAGCAACGTACAGAAGAAGCACCAAAGTTCCGCACACATGACAGACGGCGCTGGATGCCAATGCTCTTGTTTACCGCTAGTATGTTACTTGAAAATGTAGCATCTGCCAGTACGCCGGGTTCTGGTAATGGCAACGGGCAGGAAAGTATCACGCCTCACCAGGTTGAACTGAGGCTCATTTCCAGTCCCGAGATTGCAGGAGAACATCAAAAATTTATTTTTGACAATAATACACCTCCGACAACGCAGTCGTTAACTTCGCATACAGCAAGCAAGTTGTACACAATATTAAGTGATCATTATATAAAGAAAGCCGATGATCCTTTATATATACAAAGTGATTTAAAAAAAATGGCTCGCTATTATAGTCAGTTTCCTAAAGTGGTCAGTTTAATTATTAGCCTTAAGAAAAAAGACTGGGTATTAAGCTACGATGAAAATATCTGGTCAACCGTTGCCAGTGGTAGTGTGTTACAAGTGGACAAAGCGACCATCCATTTTAATACACGATCAGCAGCAAAACTTAAATTACATAACAGCTGTAAGGAAAACCCGGTTTGTATCGCATCGCCAGCAGACGCTTTATTGCATGAACTATTACACACACATAGCATGTTAATAAAAACCGATGAATTTATACAACAAGGTGGCATGAATACGCTGCGTTATCCATATCAACATGAGTACGCTATTATAAAATCTGAACGTGAGCTGTATGCCAGTATGAGTAAAAGTGATGCAATCAAGCGGCCGCAGCGTAACGAACATGCAGGTCGAAAAATTATTGCGAGCTGTGTAACTTGTATTAAATAAAAGCAGTCATTGCTGGTAACCATAGAAGTTTGATTTTTCTATAAAATACATTAAGTTAACGGCAATATAAGAATGGTTGCATAAAGATTAGGTTCACGCTATGCTAGCTGAATGTTGCGTATAGTAAACCTTATTTTAGTATTGACCATATTAACAGCTCAGTCTGCCTGGGCAATTAATAGTAGCACTCTATCTAATAGTGCTGATGGTGAGGTGCAACAAATCTATACACAAACAGAAGATCAACATGATGGTGCCGCAGAATCATGCTGCCATTTTTGCCATGCAAGCGGGCATTTAGTTGGAATTTTTTCAAATGTTAATCTTGATATTCCAGTTGCCAGTGATCGTCATACAAGAAAATTAACAGACTTTGCATCTTCAATTAACTATCAACCCCCCACACCACCCCCCACAATCTAAAACCTGAATATTAATTCAAACTTGTCATTTCAGCCCGCTCAGGGTTCTGTGTTGACGGATCAGTATTATTTTATTAAAGGTTTTAGAACTTATGCTTTTTACTTACAGGCGATTTATTCGCAGTGTTTTAATTATTGCCGTCGCCGTTAGTGCATACCTGCCATACAGCTATGCGCAAACAACGGATGCGAAAAAATTTAAACCGGCATCGGCTGAATTACGACAATTTATTCAACCGATATTCTCAACACATTCCCAATTAATGGCTGCTGAAGCAGAACTGGAAGCTGTGAAATCACAATATTCTGCTGCTACACAGGCTATTTATAATCCGGAACTGGAACTGGATACAGAAAAAACCGCTATTCGTACTTCAACGATTGGGCTTAGCCAAACCATTGACTGGGGTGATCAGCAGGGTGCGAATACTCAAATTGCCAAACAGCAACTTATTGCGGCACAGGCCGGTTTTCAGCAACAGCGGCAGCAATTGATTCGTGAATTACTGATAGCGTTAATTGACTATCAGGATAAATCACGCCTTGCGGACTTATCAACGCAAAGACTGAAGATAATGCAGGACTTTTATGCATTAGCGAAACGAAAACATGCAGCAGGTGATTTGAATCAGGTTGAGCTGGATCTGGCACAACTTGCATACAGTGAGTCTGTTTTAAACAATGCCAATATCATGGCTGAACAGGTGAATGCCGAACAGGCTTATTATGCGCTTTATGGTCGGCAGATAGTTACAGCAAAAGGTTCACTGCCTGACTTATCTTATATTTTCCCTACAGTAAGTTTGCCAGCGGATATGGATTCTTTCCTGTTGACACTACCACAAATGCGGGCATTACGTGCAAATGTTGAAGCACGTAAAAATACAATTGCTTTGCGTGAAGGTCAGAGCAGCGCTGATCCAACTATTGCGATAAGGGGCGGTAAAGAAGATAAAGAATCACTTGTTGGTTTAACCATCAGCATTCCATTAAATGTGCGCAATAGCTTTCGTGCCGAAGTTGAAGTGGCCAGAAAAGAATACTTGCAAGCAGAACAGCAGGCACAACAGACCTATCGTAATTTGCAAGGCAGTATTCGTTCTCAAACCAGACATTACCAGTTAACACAGCATGCATGGCAACTGTGGCAGTCATCTGGTCAGGTGAGTATGAACAGACAGCTTAAATTGCTAAAGCGTTTATGGCGAGCGGGTGATTTAAGCACGACAGACTATCTTGTACAGATTAAACAAAACCTGGACACCCAGTCTGCTGGTATCAAATTACATTCTACGCTTTGGGCCAGTTGGCTGGCGTGGCTGGATGCAACTGCACAAATTGAATCATGGATACAATTAAACTCACAATCCGGTTCATAAATTTTACAGGCAAGACATAAGGAATCAATAAAATGTTACGTAAACTATTAATTTTAACTCTGTTTTTAAGCTTGTCGGCTTGTAGTAAAAATGAGTCAGCAACGGATAAGCATAACGACAAAGATGGTCATGTTGAACATGCTCAGCATAAAGACGCTGAACACCATGGTAGTGAAAAAAAGGAATCGCATAGCGATCATGATGATCATAAAGATGCTGAACATCATAGCAGTGAAAAACAAGGCTCGCATGACGATCATGCAGAGCATAAAGATGCTGAACATCATGGTAGTGAGAAACAAGATTCACATGACGATCATGCAGAGCATAAAGATGCTGAACATCATGGCAATGAAAAACAAGGTTCACATGATGACCATGCAGAGCATAAAGATACTGAGCATCATAGCAGTGAACAAAAGGTAGCACATAACGATCATGATGAGCATAAGGATGACGAGCATCACAACGAGAAAGCAGAAGGTGGTGATGAACATGATGGGCATGGAGGTCATGAAGAAGCACCGGGTTCTGTACACCTTAAAGCGGAACAAATGCAAGCAGCCAATATTGTTGTTGAAGCACTTAAATTATCCGATGTAAAAACAACCATTCGTGCACCGGGTGAAATAAAGTTAAATGCCTATAACACTATTAAGGTTTCGCCACGAATTAATGCCCAGGTTATTGCCCGGCATGCCGTTTTAGGTGATGAAGTCATTAAAGGACAAGATTTAGTGACCTTATCAAGTGTAGAAATGGCCGAAGCACAAGGGCAATTGTTACTCGCGGACAAAGAATGGAGTCGGGTGAAAAAACTGGGTCGTAAAGTAGTGTCTGCGCGTCGCTATATTACAGCAAAAGTCGAGTACGAAAAGAGCTATGCGAATGCCAGGGCATTTGGTATGAATGAGAATGAAATAAAAAATTTACTCTCACAAAAACACAGTGCAGACGGATCATTTAAACTTGTTGCCCTGCAAGCGGGACGAGTTATTCATGATAAATTTATTGTTGGTGAACGTATTGAAGCGGGTTATGAGTTGATGGTGATAACAGACGAGTCAACAATGTGGGTAGAAGCTCGGGTTACACCTCAAGTGACTAACTCAGTTGATATTGGTAATAGTGCCGAAATTTTACTAAGTGATAAAAAGTTCCCGGCCAAAGTTGTACAACTTCATCATTCTCTTGATGAAACAACTCGCACATCGGCCGTACGTCTGGAAGTTTCGAATGATGATGATCTTTTGCATGCAGGTATGTTTGTAACTGCTTTTATAGAGACACGAAATACAAGTAAGGCTATGCAGGTTCCTGAAGAGTCTGTATTACGTAGTAGTGATGGCGATTGGCAAATTATGGTTGAACAAGGTGAAGCTGGAGAATTTAAAGCAGTTGAAGTTGAACTCAAAAAAGTCAGTAATGGTATGGCAATCATTGGAAGTAAGGGCTCGTATAAGATTGGCCCCGGTACCCGGGTTGTTACCCATGGCGCATTTTTCGTTCAGTCTGAGCTGGCGAAAGGCGGCTTTGAAATCCATAATCATTAGAGGCTATTACTATGTTAGATTCAATTATAAGCTGGTCTGTTAGAAACCGCTTATTGGTCGTTATAGCTTTGTTAGCAACGACCGTAGCTGCATTTCTTATTTTGCCCAAACTTAATCTTGATGCATTCCCTGATGTTACCAATGTTCAGGTTCAAATTAATACTGAGGCTCGCGGTCTGGCAGCAAAAGAAGTTGAACAATTGATAACTTTTCCTATTGAAGCAGTTATGTATGCACTGCCTGACGTTGAAGAAGTGCGTTCAATATCTAAAACAGGTTTATCTGTTATTACGGTTGTTTTTAAGGAAGGAACCGATATCTACTTTGCCCGGCAATTAGTATTTGAACGCTTGCAATCGGCACGTGAACAAATACCTGACGGCATCGGCACGCCTGGTATTGGGCCAAACACATCAGGTTTGGGGCAAGTATACCAGTATATATTGCGTGCAGATGATCCTGTTAAATATAACGCAACAACTTTACGAAGTTATAACGACTGGATTGTTAAATTATTACTTATGCCTGTGGGTGGTGTAACCGAAGTTTTATCATTTGGTGGCGAAGTTCGTCAATATCAGGTTGCCCTTAGTCCACAACGTTTATTGGCCTATGGTTTAACCGGTGACGATGTTGCCAAAGCAATTGAAGCAAACAATCGTAATGCAGGTGGCTGGTATATGGATCGTGGCCAGGAACAATTGATTATACGTGGTGTTGGTTGGGTGCGCAGTGGTGAAGATGGTTTGCGGGATATTGGAAACATTCCATTAAAAGATAATGATGGCATTGTTGTTAGTGTTAAAGATGTTGCAAAAGTTGGCTTTGGTGCAGAAATTAGACAAGGTGCAGTCTCTATTACACGTCGTGATGCCAATGGCAAACCTGAAGCATTGGGTGAAGTTGTTGCTGGTGTAGTACTTAAACGTTTAGGTGCAAACACCAAAGCAACGATTGATGGCATTGAATCACGAATGACTGTGATTCAGGCAGCACTACCCGATGGTGTTACTCTGGAAGCTTTTTATGATCAGTCAAGTCTGGTTTCACAGGCTGTTGACACGGTAATTACGGCATTATTACAGGCATTTGTTCTTATTATTATTATCTTATTACTATTTTTAATGAACATTCGCGCGACCTTACTGGTTTTGTTGTCAATTCCAATTTCAATTGGTTTAGCACTAATGGCAATGGCTTACTGGGGCGTTTCTGCTAACCTGATGTCGCTAGGCGGTTTGGCCATTGCCATTGGCATGTTGGTTGATGGTTCCGTGGTTATGATGGAACATATCTTTAGCCATTTGAGCCATCCTGATGCAGAACATGAAGCGCATATTAAGCAAAATGTTGCACAGGATGATAGTGATCCTTTTGATGCCGGACATGATGAACATGGAATGGTCATGCGGATCCAGCAGGCTGCCAGAGAAGTTTCCCGACCAGTATTTTTTGCAGTACTTATAGTCACCATTGTTTTTGCACCGCTATTTGCACTGGAAGGTGTGGAAGGGAAAATGTTCCAGCCAATGGCGATTTCTATTTTACTCGCAATGTTGGGTTCATTAATTGTTGCACTTATGGTTATACCGGCACTGGCAACTTATTTATTTAAAAAAGGTATTGTTGAAAAAGAAAGTCCTGTTTTGCGGCCAATTGATAAACAGTATCGTCTGCGTTTAAAGCAGGCACTGGCTAATAAACGGATCGTTGTTATTAGTGCAGTTAGCCTGTTTTTTGGTTCACTGATTCTAGTACCATTTTTAGGAACTGAATTTGTTCCTGAACTGGAAGAGGGTACTTTGAATATTCGAATTACATTGGCGCCATCCTCAAGCCTTAATACCTCACTGAAAGTTGCAGGGAAGATGGAAGCAGCCTTGATAACTTTTCCTGAGGTTATCTATGCAACCAGCCGTGTTGGCCGTGCCGAAATTGGTGGTGATCCGGAACCTGTTTCAAATATAGAAATATTTGTGGGTTTAAAACCGGTGAGCGAGTGGACGAGTGCTTCTAATCGGCAAGAATTACAAAAGCTGATGGAAGATAAAATGTCCAGCCATCCCGGATTATTATTTTCATTTTCACAACCAATTGCAACACGTGTCGATGAGTTACTTTCAGGTGTTCGTGCACAACTGGCTATAAAATTATTTGGGCCAGATCTTGATATACTTGCAACAAAGGGTAGTGAGATTGAAGCGCTGGTAAAAAAAGTTGATGGTACACGTGGTGTAGCGATGGAACAGATTGGTGGTGAAGCACAATTAGCTGTTCGTCCTGACCGTGATATTCTTGCACGCTATGGTATACCGGTATCTCAGGTAATGGATATGGTTGCCGATTCTGTAGGTGGACAAACAGCAGGCCAGGTTATTAAAGGTAACGAGCGTTATGATATTTATGTTCGCCTCGCAGAGCAGTACCGCAATAATGTTGAAGCAATTCGTGACCTGATACTGCAAGCACCAAATGGTGCATGGGTTAAGCTGGGTGATGTTGCACAAGTCGAGATTGAAACCGGGCCACCACAAATTCGTCGTGATGATGTACAACGACGTGTGGTTATTCAAAGCAATGTTGAAGGCCGTGATATGGGTGGTTTAGTGGCTGAACTTGAAGAGCGAATTAATAACGAAATTGATATGCCGCCGGGTTATAGTGTCGTATTTGGTGGGCAATTCAAAAATCAGCAGCGTGCGCAGGCACGTTTAATGATTGTAGTGCCCATCTCATTAGGGTTAATATTTTTATTACTCTATTTTGCATTTAATTCAGTTGGGCAAGCATTGCTTATTTTGTTGAATGTTCCACTGGCATTAATTGGTGGTATTGCTGGCCTGTTTATTTCAGGTCTGTATTTGTCTGTTCCGGGGTCGATTGGCTTTATTACCTTGCTCGGTGTAGCCGTGTTAAATGGTGTGGTAATGGTTAGCTCGATTAATCAACGGGTTGAAGGTGGCTTGTCAATAGGCGACAGTGTGTTCGAAGGTGCCTTATCTCGCCTACGCCCGGTGTTAATGACCGCAATTACTTCGGCACTTGGCCTTATACCCTTATTGTTGTCGAGTGGTATTGGCTCAGAAATACAAAAACCGTTAGCAACGGTTGTCGTGGGCGGGCTATTATCATCAACTCTGCTAACCTTATTTGTAATCCCTGTGTTATATGAAACATTTTCACGTAAAAGATACTCAGATGAATAGTATTAATTACATGTTGCACACAAGGTAAACTTGAAAAAAACAGCCTGAATAGCTGTTCCATGGATGGAACAATTATTTGGAAAACTTGTTAACTGCTTAAAAACAGGCATGGACAGTGACGACACATCAACATAATCATAATGCAGATGAAATGGGTGATCGCAGACTGGGGATTGCAATTACCGTTAATCTGCTCTTGACGCTGGCACAAGTTATCGGTGGCATAATTTCAGGCAGCTTGTCGTTAATTGCCGATGCATTGCATAACTTCAGTGAT
>VAPL010413537.1_pt1 | contig 17377 bp, 12 predicted proteins | sample 3395061 | NCBI WGS metagenome assembly VAPL01 (sample SAMN08290444, study PRJNA428436) | hydrothermal vent metagenome | isolation source: Deep-sea hydrothermal vent chimney 2 | place: Pacific Ocean: Juan De Fuca Ridge | depth 2182 m m | reverse complement strand
TTTATTTCTTTTTCAGTGATGTGTGTTTTTTCACCAATCTCTTTTGCTTCATGTTCAAGGTCTTCGTTAAAAACAGTTTTAAAATTACGAGAAAGTGCAATAGATTGCATTTCTGTTTCATTCAGACCTTTTTTCCCAATAACTTTAATAATTTCCCCAATAGGATTTTTTCTTGGGTCATCCCACTTTTTTAACCGTATGAGGACTTTTATATCTTTAGCGAGTTTTTTTGCTTCTTGAGAAATTATTTTAATATCAGCATAAACACGTTTGTCATCTGGAACTAAAAAAAAGTCACCTTTTTCTTCCCGTAATGTTCCTACAAATATTTCGGTATTTCGTGCGACTATTTTTGAAACCTTACCACCTATACGTCTCTTGTTAGTATTGGGAAAGATTTTTACTTCAACAGTATCTTTATTAAAAGCAGTATTTATATTTTCGGAGACTATTTCAATATCTTCTTCGTAATCTATACTAGAAACATACCCGACTCCTTTTCTTGTTATGGTTATAATGCCTAATGTGGATTGTTTGTCTGTATTATTTTTGGTATTTCCTTTATCTGTTTTATCATTCATGGAGCGAAGTATAGCAAACCTTGACATGTTGTCGCTATAGAGCTATTTTTATGCATAGAAAGGTTCGGAGTATAAACTTCTCAGCAGTTTTTAATTTCTCTTAATGGGAAATTTGGGAGTGTAGTTGAAGAAGCCGAATTTTATTTTGATTTTTAGTTTCGGGCCACTTCCCCCTAGCCCGGAAAAGGTCCAGTTTTCTCATGCTGGTCCTTGCGTCCTTGAAGCAGACGCAAAACCTCCCTGAACTTAACCCCGCCTATTTTTTGGCGGGGTTCTTTTTATTTTGTCCATTTTATCTTTTGAGAAAGGATTGATCATTTCCAAAACTTCTGGTATTATCGGGTCCTTATGTTAAAGATACGATTACAAAGAATAGGACGTCGCAACAGCCCAGCTTTTAGGGTTGTGGTTACTGAGTCAACCAGAGGACCAAAAAGTGGAAAGAACCTTGAAATTTTAGGTACATATAATCCGCATTCAAATACATCAGTGCTGAAAAATGAACGCATTAAACATTGGATGGATAATGGTGCCCAAATTTCTGACACGGTTCATAATCTTTTTATCAAAGAAAAGGTTATAGACGGGTCTACTATAAATGTACTTCCTAAAAAAACACCAATCGTAAAAGAAGCAGAAGTTGCTAATGAGGATAATATAGATACGGAAAATAAAGAAAGCGTTGGTGTTGTTGAGGATTCTTCTGAAGAGGGTAAAAAAGATGGTGATTCTGTACAGTCAGAGGCTACAAAAGAAGAACCCACCGCAGAAGGGGAGGAGGGTAAAAAAGAAGTAGTAAGCTCAGAAGAAACTTCAAAAGAAGATTTGTCAGATAAAAAAGAAGCTTAGAGTCCTTTCCTATCGTTGACGAGAGAGTTTTTGCAGATTATACTTTCTAGTGTCTATACACAGTTAATTTCTTCTCTACTTGTTTTGTTGTGTATATTTTACTAGGTTTAGCTATAAGACCATAATGGAAGCAGAAAATGACAAGCAGTTTCTTGAGTATATTGTAAAAGAGCTCGTTGATAATCCAGATTCAGTTAAAGTGGACAGATCAGTAGATGAGATGGGGGTTCTTCTTATGTTGGATGTTCATTCAGAAGATATGGGTAAAATAATTGGCCGTCAAGGAGCTACCGCTAAGGCGATTCGTACTCTTTTACGGGTAGTAGGTATGAAAAATAATGCTCGGGTAAATTTGAAAATAAATGAGCCAGAAAATGGTGAGAGATCTAATAATGACAAAGAAGAAAAGACAGTAAAGAGTGTAGATGAGATGGTAGACAATCTCTAGCTCTAGGTTTTTTCTTAAAAAAGATAAAACAAAACACGACGCATGTCGTGTTTTGTTTTGTGTAGAAATCTAGTAATATTAGACTCTAATGAGTACTAAACGTGATATAGAATTTTTATTTGAGATAGGTTCAATTAGAAACGTAAATAGGGGGTGGCGTCAGCATCTGGGTATGGATTGCGCTAGTAATACGGAACATTCTTTTCGAGTGATATTTTTGGCTCTTATTATTGCTCGTATGGAGGGGGTCAGGGACGAAGAGAAGATTATCAAAATGGCTCTAATTCACGATCTTCCAGAATCTAGAACTTCTGATTTAAGCTATGTACAAAAAGTGTATGTGTCTGAAAATGAGGCTTTGGCCGCTGATGACCAGTTCGATACTACCTGCCTTGATGATTTAAATAAGGATGTCTTAAGAGAATATATGGAAAGAAAGAGCATAGAGGCAAAGATAGTAAAAGATGCAGATAATTTAGATATAGATCTTGAGCTCAAAGAGCTTGAAGAACGAGGGTCTAAGTTACCGAAAAAACTTGTTGGGACTAGAAAAATAATATTTGACAAAAAGCTTTATACAAAGTCTGCAAAAAAATTATGGAAAGAGATACAAGAGTCTGATCCTAGTTCTTGGCACATAATGGCAAACAAGTGGTATAAAATACCTAAAGCTGGGAAATAATATGCATTTTCATATCATCACACTTTTTCCAAAGACTTTTGATTCTTATATTAAAGAATCTATTATAGCGCGTGCTCGTGCGGATAAAAAAATTTCTTTTTCGTTTTATAATCCTCGTGATTTTACAAAAGATTCTCATAGACGTATTGATCGTAAGCCGTATGGAGGAGGTCCTGGGATGGTGATGGAGGCTGAGCCTATTTTAAAGGCAGTGAAAAAAGCTCAAGGTAGAAAAAAGAAAGTTAAAGTTCTTTTTTTCTCGCCAAGCGGGAAGCAGTTTGACAATGTGTATGCTAAGCGACTTGCGAAAAATTATTCAGACATTATTTTAATAGCGGGACGTTACGAAGGGGTGGATGCTCGTGTAGTGAAGGTGACAAAAGCTGATATCGTGAGTGTCGGCCCCTATGTTCTTACTGGCGGAGAAATTCCAGCAATGGTAATAACAGACGCAGTATCGCGTTTTTTGCCTGGAGTGTTGGGGAATGCAGATTCTTTAGAAGAGAGTAGATTAGCAAGTCCAAATGTTTATACTCGCCCAGAAGTACTTAAGTGGAATGGAAAAAAGTATTGTGTACCCAAGGTTCTTCTTTCAGGGAATCATAAAAAAATAGCAGAGTGGAAAACGGGTCGCAGGTAAGTGATTGTATAATTTGGTATCGTAAGATATAATTTCAGTATATGAAAATAAGTTTACAGCATTTTAAGGGCTTATTACCACAACAAATTACCGTTATCACAAAAAAAACAAAGGATGGGTTTGTTGCTGAAATCAAAGAACTGCCCCACTGCTATACACAAGCAGTTGATCTTTTTGAGTTAATTGAAATGGTAAATGATGCTGTATTTACATATTTAGATATTCCTAAAAAATATGTAGAAAAGCTCGGGATTGTTTATTTACCGGAAAAATTAGCAAACGAATTCACAAGACTAAGACTTCAAAAAGCTTGCCACGAGCTTACCAAAGATATAACAGCATCTAGATCAATTTTTCGAAAAACTTCTTTCGCTAAGTAGCTCATATATTTTATGAAAGGACGAGGGAACAAGAGTTTTAAGAACTGTTCTCCTCGTAATGTGTTTGTTATGTTTAATAAACTTGGTGGTTTTAAGATTAAGGAATGTGCAAAACATACAAAAGTCACACACTTGGAAAGTGGGAAAGCCACAACAATACCGAGAGCAAAGAAAATAGATAGGTATTTATTAGAACAAAATGTCATACAAGGATTCTTAATAGATGACCTAGGCTTCTCTTGGGAAGACATATTTAACACACTTGATTGTTAAAGAATGAAATTACTACTTACATCAGCGGGTATTCGAAATGAGAGCATCGCAAAAGCTCTTAAAGATCTTGTTGGCAAATCGTTTTCAGATACAAAAATAGTATTTATTCCCACAGCAGCAAACCGAGATACAGATGATAAAGGGTGGCTTATAGACAACATTCTTGATTTTAAAGGTCAAAACTTTAAATCTGTAGATATTGTAGACATTGCTGGTTTGCCAGAAAATATTTGGCAGCCACATTTATTAAAAGCAGACATAATATGTTTTGGAGGTGGGGATGAAACATACTTATCAAGAATTTTTGAAGAACAAAAGATGAAAGAATTTTTACTACCTATACTGACAACCAAAGTATATATGGGAATTAGCGCAGGTAGTATGGTTGCCGGGATTTCATTACCTAAAGGGCTCAGCAAAGTATTTTTTGCTGAAGAAGATTCAGAAAGTGATTGTTGGGTGGGAATGGAGCTTTGTGACCTTACATTCATTCCACACCTTAATTCAAGTTTTTTCAAACAAGTTAGGGGTAAAGTGCTTGATTTTTATAAAGAAGAGTTTACTTGCAAGACATATGCCACAGACGATGAAACTGCAATAAAAATAGATGGAGCAAAAATAGAGATTGTAGGAAAAGGTGATTATTGGATATTTAATAAATAGGTTCTAACTTCTTTCAGGGAATCATAAAAAAATAGCAGAGTGGAAGAGTAAAAAATAATCGGTAGAAATAAATAAAAGAAAATAACTGGTGGGATTTTGAATAAAATATATTATCCACAAGAGAACTCTTGACATATGTTGACTTTTGAATCTACTGATAGTATACTCTCGTCTACACTAATTTAGCAGGGAGATTGAGTCACGGAAGCATTTTTCTACTCCAATTTGGTTAATAGGGTTGCTAACTGTTTTAATAATTTTGTTCTCAACGGGGATAGGTGAATAATTGGTCTATTATAACTACTACACGCTCTTGCGTTAAGGAGGTGGAGAGTGTGTCGTTGTTGTATTTCAGGCTGTAAAAAAATAATGACACACAAGAAAAATTTGGCGCTTCCACAAAAATTTTTTAGCAAATATAAAAAAGAACTTTCTCCTCTACCAAGCTTTGTAGATCCGCAGAGGGAGTCTTTTGCATGGTTTCTTAAAGAAGGACTAAAAGAAGTTTTTAAAGAGTTTTCTCCAATTTCTGATTATTCAGAAAAGAAATTTGAGCTTGAGGTTATTCGTTTTGATTTGGATAAACCAAAATTTGACGAATATTACGCAAAGGAAAATATGCTGACATATAATGTGTCACTTCGTGCTGTTGTAAAGCTTAAGAACAAAACTTTGGGTTCTGAAAAAGAGCAGGAAATTTTTCTTGCAGACGTTCCAATGATGACAGATCATGGAACTTTTATAATAAATGGTATAGAAAGAGTGATAGTGTCACAGTTGGCTCGATCTTCCGGAGTGTTTTTCACAGCACAGGAGTTTAGAAATGATTCATATTTTGGAGCGAAAATTATTCCAGCGCGAGGGGCATGGATAGAGCTTGAAAGTGAGCCAGATGGAGCAATTTACGTAAAGATTGATCGTAAAAGAAAATTTCCAGCAACATCTCTTTTGCGTGTTTTGGGTGCGCATTTTGATAGAGATATAATATCTCTATTTGAAAACATCCCAGGAGGGCGTCAGGTTATTAAAGACACTCTTGAGAAGGATGTGGCTACTAATCTAGATGAGTCATATATAGAGATACACAAAAAATTAAGAGACGGAGATCCTGCTAGTATTGATAATGCAAAAGAGTTTATTAATTCAATTTTTAGCGGCGATCGATACGATTTTTCACGTGTTGGGCGGTATCATTTCAATCAACGATTTGGGAAAAGTATGGTTGATAAAGAGCTAGAGCGTCGTACTTTTTCTCTTGATGATTTAGTTATTATTTTAGGAGAAGTCATTCGTCTTAATAGAACTCCAGGATCAAAGCCTGATGATATAGATCATTTAGGTTTTAGACGTGTGCGTTATATGGGTGAAATGCTTCAGCAAAAAGTGCGCGTTGGTCTTTCTCGTATGAAGCGTAATATTCAAGATCGTATGTCTACCGTTGATATAGAAACAACCTTACCAGTACAGTTTATCAATCCTCGACCTCTACAAGCCTCCATTAAGGAATTCTTCACTACCAACCAGCTCTCACAATTCATGCAACAGCAGAATGTGTTAACAGAATTAGAACATTTACGAACACTCTCTGCGCTTGGTCCCGGAGGACTAACAAGAGAAAGAGCGGGTTTTGAGGTTCGAGATGTTCATCCTTCTCATTACGGACGATTATGTCCAATACACACTCCAGAAGGTCCTAATATAGGACTTATTCTGCATCTAGCAACACACGCACGTCTTAATTCATTTGGGATGATTGAAACTCCATATGCTCGAGTAAAGGGAGGTAAAATTACTGGAGAAATAGAGTATTTAAATGCTCATGCAGAGGAGAAATATAGTATAGCCCATGCAGCAACTGAGTGTGATAAAGATGGACGTATTGTATTGGAGATGGTAGAAGTTCGTATTAAGGGAGAGCCAAGTTTGGTTAATCGTAATGATGTTCATTTTATGGATGTTGAGACAAATCAACCTTTTTCTATAGCTACTTCAATGATTCCTTTTGTTGAGAATGATGATGCAAACCGAGCCCTTATGGGTTCTAATATGCAGAAACAAGCTACTCCTTGTCTTTTACCTGAGGCTCCTCTTGTAGCTACAGGAATTGAAGGTAGGGCTGCTCGTGACACAGGGCGATTGATAATTTCTGGAGAAGATGGAGAGATTTCTTCTGTAGATGCTTCTCATATAGTTCTTAAGAATAAAGACGGAAAAGAGAGAGAGTATAAAATGGTCACATTTTCCCGCACAAATGATATGTCTTCTTCTCATCAACGCCCTTTGGTTTCAAAAGGCGACAAGGTGAAAAAAGGCGACATTCTTGCTGATACGTCTTCAACTGACCAGGGACAAATAGCATTGGGACAGAATGTCAGGGTGGCTTTTATGTCTTGGTCAGGATCTAATTACGAGGACGCCATTATTATCTCAGAGAGACTAGTTAAGGATAATAAATTTACAACTCTTCATCTAGAAGAATTTAGTGTTAATGTTCGTGACACTAAGTTAGGACCTGAAGTGACCACTTATGACATTCCTAACGTGGGAGAAGCTAAACTAAAAGACCTTGATGAAGAGGGAATTATTAGAATTGGCGCTGAGGTACGTCCTGGAGATATTTTGGTTGGAAAAGTTACTCCCAAAGGAGAATCACAATTAACACCAGAAGAGAGGCTTCTGCGTTCTATTTTTGGAGAAAAGGCGAAGGATGTAAAAGATTCTTCCATGCGACTTGAGGGAGGGAAACGAGGACGTGTTATTGGTGTTAAGATTTTTTCTAGAGAAGCTGGACATAATTTAGATTCTGGAATTATTAAGCGTATACATGTGACTGTTGCTGAATTACGAAATGTTTCAGTTGGCGACAAGCTTGCAGGACGGCATGGAAACAAGGGTGTTATTTCTCGGATTCTTCCTGAGGAAGACATGCCGTATAACAAAGACGGAGAACCTATTGATCTTATTTTAACTCCTCTAGGAGTTCCATCTCGAATGAATCTCGGTCAGATTCTCGAGCTTCATTTGGGACTTGCTGCACACACACTTGGGTATCAAGCGATAGTTCCTCCATTTGCTGGTGCTTCAGAAGATGAAATTCGGAAGGAGCTTGTATTAGCTGGATTGTCAGATAGTGGGAAAATGACGTTATATGATGGTCGTACCGGAGATAAGTTTGAGCAGGATATAGCAGTTGGGTATATGTATATTTTGAAGCTACATCATATGGTTGAAGATAAGATACATATGCGTTCAATAGGTCCGTATTCACTTATTACACAACAACCATTGGGAGGTAAGGCTCAGGGAGGAGGCCAACGTTTTGGAGAGATGGAAGTATGGGCTCTTCTGGGGTATGGTGCCGCTTATACTTTACGTGAAGTTCTTACTATAAAGTCTGATGATATCGTAGGACGTTCTGCTGCATTTGATTCTATTGTTAAGGGAGAGAGGTTGTCTAAACCGCATACGCCCGCCGCGTTTAATGTGCTTTTGAATAATCTTCGTGGCTTAGCGCTTGATGTTGAATTAAAAAAATTAGAAGAAGGAGAAGACGATAACTATTAATATTTTACTATGCATAATTCTTCCGATAAACCGAATACAAGACCGTATGCTAAACGAGATAGTATAGACACTTTTGATGCTGTTACTATACGTATAGCATCTCCAGAGCGCATACTTGAATGGTCATATGGAGAAGTGACTAAGCCTGAGACTATTAACTACAGAACACAGCGTTCTGAGAAGAACGGTCTTTTTGATGAGCGTATTTTTGGTCCAGAGCAGGACTATGAGTGTTCTTGTAAGAAATATCGTGGCGTACGTTATAGAGGAATTGTGTGTGAAAAGTGTGGGGTTGAGGTAACGCGGTCTATCGTTCGCCGTGAACGCATGGGGCATATTAAACTGGCAACACCAGTGTCTCACATCTGGTTTTTGCGTGGCATTCCTTCACGAATAAGTCTTCTTTTAGGTATTTCTGCTACTGAGGTTGAGAAGGTTATCTATTTTGCTGGTTACATAGTTACTTCATTAAATGAAGTTGAAAAACAAAAACTACTTAAAGAACTAGATCAAGAATATAAAACTAAAGTAAAAGATGCTAAAGATGATAAGACAAAAACTCATCTTAAAGAACTTTTGCTTTCAACAAAGAAGGATATTGAAAGTTTGACCCCAGGACGTGTTCTAGATGAAGTAGATTACCATAAATTTTCTGTTAAGTATGGTATTTTGTTTGAGGCTTCTATCGGTGCAGAAGCTATCTATGATATTTTAAAGAAACTTGATTTAAAGAAGTTTGAAATAGAACTTCTTGAATCACTTGAGAAAGCAGGATCGGTTGAGCGTGTAAAACTTAATAAACGACTTTCATTGGTACGTGGGATGGTATCTTCGCACACTCGTCCAGAATGGATGTTTTTAACAGCTGTACCTGTGATACCACCAGCGTTGCGTCCAATGGTTCCTCTTGAAGGTGGCAGACATGCAACTTCGGATGTAAATGATTTATATAGACGTGTCATTAATAGGAACAATCGTCTAAAAAAACTTTTGGATATAGGAGCTCCAGATGTTATTTTGCGAAATGAAAAACGAATTCTTCAAGAAGCTGTAGATGCTCTTCTTGATAACTCTATACGACACGGTAACACTGCTTTTTCTGCGATGAGTCAGGCCCAGCGGCGTCCGTTGAAGTCAATATCTGATTACTTAAAGGGTAAACAGGGGTATTTTCGACAGAATTTGTTAGGAAAACGAGTAGATTATTCTGGGCGTTCTGTTATTGTGGTTGGTCCAACTCTTTCTCTTGATGAATGTGGGCTTCCAAAACATATGGCTCTTGAGCTTTTTCGGCCTTTTGTTATAGCGAAACTACTTGAAAAAGAGCTAGCATATAATATACGTGGCGCTGGGCGTTTAATTGACGAAGGTATTCCAGAGGTGTGGGCAATACTTGAAGAAGTAATAGAAGGGAAATACGTTCTCTTAAACCGCGCTCCTACACTTCATCGGCAGGGTATGCAGGCATTTCGTCCTACCTTAATTGAGGGAAATGCTATACAAGTACATCCTTTAGTATGTCCTGCCTTTAATGCGGACTTTGATGGTGATCAAATGGCTGTTCATGTGCCCCTTTCAGAAGAGGCTCAGTATGAGGCACGGGAAATAATGTCAGCGAATAAAAATATATTAAAGCCTGGAAACGGAGAAGTTGTTACAGCCGCGCGGCATGACATTATTCTTGGATGTTATTGGATGACACGTATTATTGAAGGAGAAAAAGGAGAAGGTAAATTTTATCCAACTCCGAATAATGCCATTACGGCATATGATTTTGATGCAATTGGTTTTCGTACAAAAATTAAAATTCTTCCTACGGATAGTCTAAAGTATAAGGAGTTCAATGGAAAAATCTTTGAAACATCTGTCGGGCGACTATTGTTTAATTCAGTTTTGCCAAAAGAATTCCCATTTATTAATGATGAAATGACAAACAGAAAGATGACTGCCTTGGTAGATCGTCTGATTGGTGAATATGGTTTAGATGGTATCCCAAATATTCTTGATAAAATTAAAGCATTTGGTTTTAAGTATGCAACACAATCTGGTATAACGTGGAGTATTTCGGATATAAATGTTCCAGAAGGAAAAGGAAAGGTTATTGAAAAGGCTCATAGTGATAGTCTGTTGATACTGGAACAGTACAATGAGGGTTTGCTTTCTGAGGAGGAGAAAAAGAGGATAAATATAGAAATTTGGCAAAAAGCAAAAGCTGAGGTTGAACAACTGGTATCTGAATCTTTAGATGAGTTTGGCTCAGTTCATGATATGTTGGCTTCTGGCGCGCGTGGGTCTCTCAGTCAGATTGTTCAGATGTCAGGCATGAAAGGTCTCATAGCTTCAACACGAGGAGAGACTATTGAATTTCCGATTATTGCTTCAATGAAGGAGGGTTTAACCCCCATTGAATATTTTATTACTACGCATGGATCTAGAAAAGGTCTTGCTGATACAGCGTTGCAAACTGCAAAAGCAGGGTATTTAACACGGCGACTCTTTGATGTGACTCAAGATGTCATTGTTTTGGAAGATGATTGTGGTACTAAGGTTGGAACTCTAATTGGTCGACGAAATACATTTGGTATGGAGGTACCTTTGGTTAAAAGTATTCGAGGGCGTTATCTTAATGCTCCCGCTAAGGATAGAGATGGAAAAATTCTATTTTCCAAAGGACACTTTCTTTCTTTGGAAGATGCAGAGAAAATAGAATCATCTGGTATTGAAGAAGTGTCAGTTCGTACCCCAATGGCGTGTAAATCAACGGCTGGAATTTGTAAGACTTGTTATGGAGCGGATCTAACCACTATGGAGCCAGTCTATCTCGGTGAGGCGGTAGGTACTGTAGCCGCACAAGCTATTGGTGAACCTGGAACACAGCTAACTATGCGTACTTTCCATGCTGGAGGGACCGCGTCTGTTGGAGGAGATATTACGCAAGGACTACCGCGTGTTGAGGAGATTTTTGAAAAACGAATTCCTAAAAATGCTGCTGCCATAGCTCGTATATCAGGAGTAGTTTCTGAAATAAGAAAAGAAGGACAAGATAGGATTATTATTCTTACTCCGGATGTTAGTGAGAAAACGGCTGGTAAAAGTAAAAAGAATATAGAATACCCAGTACATTTTCGCAGGATGATTCTTGTAAAAATTGGAGATAATGTAGAAAAAGGTGATTTGCTTACAGATGGATCTGCGGAAATCCCAGCACTCTTTAAGTATGCTGGTCGTGAGTGTGCTCAGGAATACATTATAGGTGAGATTAGTAAAATCTATGAACTTCAAGGGGCTTCTATTTCACGAAAACATATAGAGGTTATTATTAAGCAAATGTTTTCTCGACGTAAAATCAAATCTCCTGGCGATACTTCATTTACTACTGGAGAGGTTGTTGAAGAACGTGAGTTTGTTGAAGAAAATATACGTGCTGAAGAGAACAAAGATGAACCTGCAACAGCAGAAGAGCTTGTATTAGGGATAACGGAGGTGTCTCTTTCTCGTAAAAGTTTTCTTTCTGCAGCTTCGTTTCAACATACAACAAAAATACTTATTAACGCTGCTGTTCGTGGAAGAGTTGATAAATTACGAGGGTTGAAAGAAAATATTATTATTGGACGTTTGATTCCTGCTGGAACGGGGTATAGCAAAAGCCCTAAAGCACAAAAAATAGCAGATCTTCAGAAGGAGCTTGATAACAAAGGAACTACTCAAACCAAGGAAGTAGGATAGAATTTTCTTTGTTGGCCAGTCGTCTATAAGTTTTTGTGTTTAAGTGGGTGTAACAGATGAAAGTTCATGTCTACTCATGTGGAGCAAATTAAAGAAAGGTTGGGTATTGTAGATGTAGTGTCTTCCTATATAAAGCTTGAAAAAGCAGGAGCAAATTTCCGTGCCAGATGTCCCTTCCATAATGAAAAGACACCTTCTTTTTTCGTGTCTCCTTCCAGAAGCTCTTATTATTGTTTCGGATGTGGTGTAAAAGGAGATATTTTTAGTTTCGTAGAAGGTTTTGAAGGTACCGATTTCAAGGGAGCGCTAAAGACTCTTGCAAAGCGCGCTGGTGTTGAGCTAGCACCAATTAATAAAAAAGACGAAGATCGAAGGGCGCGTTTGTTCAATGCCTTGGAAGACGCAACTTTATTTTTTGAAAAAAATCTACAAACTTCTAAAGAAGCGCATTCATATTTGCTTAGTCGAGGTATTACAAAAAATACTATTACAACATGGCGTCTAGGATATGCATTACCTGAATGGAGGTCACTATATTCATATCTTACTAACAAAGGATATACAGAGAAAGAGCTCTTAGAGGCTGGTCTTATAAAACGTTCGGAAAAGGGTAGTGGTTATTACGATAGGTTTCGTGGTCGAGTAATGTTTCCTATTATGGATGCAGCCGAGCGTGTGATTGCATATTCAGGACGAATACTTCCAGATAAAGGAAATTCTGAATATAAAGAGGATTCAGCAAAATATATAAACAGTCCAGAAACGGATTTATATGAAAAATCTAGAGTATTGTATGGGTATAGTTTTGCTAAAAATACAATACGAAAACATAATTTTTCCATTTTAGTTGAAGGGCAAATGGATGTAGTTCTTTCAAACCAAGCAGGATATACGAATACAGTAGCGGTTTCAGGCACAGCCTTAACGGCAGATCAGCTTTTACTTATTGCGCGTTTATCCAATAATGTTGTTGTTGCTTTTGATGGTGACGTGGCTGGGATTTCAGCAGGAGGGCGTGGTATTGATTTAGCTCTTTCTAGAGGGATGGATGTTAAGGTGGCAGCATTAGAGAAAGGGAAAGATCCAGCAGATCTAATAAAAGAAGATGTAGATATTTGGAAACAGGCTGTACGGTCTGCAAAGCATGTAATAGACTTTTATCTTGAGTATTTAAGTGGGATACATACTGATATGCGCAAGTTGCGTCTTGCTGTGGAAAAAATAGTAATTCCGTATGTTACGCATATACCAAATAAAATTGACCAAGCTCATTTTGTGGGAAACATAGCCTCAAGTCTTAAAATAGCTGAAGAACCTGTTTGGGATTCTGTACGATCTTTTGACAAGGTACGAAATACTTCTGAAGAAGTCATAAAGACTAACACAAATAAAGATCTAATTTCTCGTCCAGACCTTATAGAAAAACGTTTGTTATCTGTACTTCTTTGGCAGGAAGGTTTAACAGAAGATGAACGAAATCTAGATATAGAAAAATTGCGTTTGAGACTCTCTGAGATAATAGGAGAAGAATTCCTTAAGGAAAAAATTAGAGACTTCATAGATATGGGAGATGGTTATTTGTTTGAAATAGAGAGGTTGTATGGTGAGATAGAAAATCTTGAAAGAGAAGTGGAGGAACTATGTTCTGGGCTTAGTGCGGAGCGCTTAAAAGACGATTATCGTTCAGCTCTAAAGGATTTAAAAGTAGCTGAAGAAACAGGGGATACCAAGGTAGTTGAAAAAGCGTTAAAGCGCTGCCGAGAGCTGTCTGAGATGTTGCGCACGTGATATATAAATATTGGATCAATTTATTAGAACAGTTAATTATTTTTTTAAAGATATGGTAAAGAAAAAAAGTAAGAATAAAAAAAAGGTGGTAAAAAAGAGCTTAGTAAAGCGGACTTCTTCTGTACGTACAAAAAAAACAAAAACTAAACCAAAATCAAAGAAAAAAGTATCTCTAAAGAAAAAACCTCGTTCTTCACATGTTAAGAAAGCTAGTTCAGTAAAGAAAAAAACAACAAAAAAGAAAGTTGATAAACGAGCCAGATTGCTTGAAGAAAAAGCAAAACGTTTGATGGCAAAAGGGCGAGAGCGTGGTTATGTGACATATGATGAGATTCTTAAAGAGTTTCCCACAATTGAGGAAAATATTGTTTTTCTTGAAGATCTTTATGAACGATTCAATGTTGCCAGTATAGACGTTTTGGAAGGCGGAGGTTTATTGGATAGCTCAGATTCTAAACCTGTACGCAAGAATGAGTATCGTAGAGGAGAATCTGTATCCACTCATGATTCAATCCAAATGTATTTACGCGAGATAGGCCAATATCCTTTGTTGGTGGCCCAAGAAGAGCGAGATCTAGCTAAACGAATTACAGAGGGTGATTTTGAGGCGAAAAACTTGCTTGCTCGTGCGAACTTACGCCTCGTTGTATCAATTGCAAAACGTTATGTAGGAAGAAGTCCCGACTTAACTCTCCTTGACCTAATACAGGAAGGAAATATAGGTTTATTTAAGGCGGTTGATAAATTTGACTACACAAAAGGGTATAAGTTCTCAACATATGCAACGTGGTGGATTCGTCAAGCTATTACACGAGCTTTAGCCGATCAATCTCGGACGATTCGTATACCAGTACATATGGTTGAGACTATTGCAAAGTATAAGCAGGTAGTACGACGTCTTTCTCAAGATCTTGGCCGTGATCCTCTTCAGGAAGAGATAGCTACTGAGATGGGGGTTGACGTTGAAAAGATTTACAATATTGAAAAGATTAATCAAGATACTATTTCTCTTGAAAATCCTGTTGGAGATAGTGATGATGAAAAATCCACACTAGGTAATTTTATTAAGGATGACAAAATTCCTTCTCCAGATCAAGAATCTTCACGAAGAATCTTAGCAGATCAGATAGATGAAATTTTAAATGATCTGTCTCCAAAAGAACGCAAAATCTTAGCATTACGAAACGGTCTTGAGGATGGTATTTATCATACCCTTGAAGAAGTTGGACAAGAGTTTGGTGTAACACGTGAACGTATCAGACAGATTGAAGCAAAAGCATTGGAGAAAATTCGTACTCACGGCAAATCTGGTCGCCTAAAGAATTATTAATCGAATAACAGAAGTCTGGTTTTTGACGGTTATAAGATTTTCAATCTTTATTTTTGTGTATGTTATTATAGCTATATGAATAAAAGGGGGAAAGTTTATGGACGTGGGGTGACTGTGAGGCACTCTTTGAACGGACGTCGAGTACCCATTCAAACAAACAACCTCAATGAAGGACGTTCAGCATCCTTCATTGAAAAACCCCCTATTAGAAGTGGGACTTCTAATAGGGGGGGGGGGGCGATTTTCCCACTTTTCTAAAACTTGCTATAACCACGGGCGTGGTACTCTCTTTTGCAGTTATATTCTTCGTCTTTAATACATTTGGAGAAACAAAAATAAATATAACTTTAAATTCCAACTCAGACCTCAACGACGGTCTCGTCGGCCACTGGACATTTGACGGCCCCGACCTTTTGCAAAATGTTGCAGACACAAGCGGTAACGGAAACACAGGATATCTGGCTGGCTTTACTTCCACAACTACAGTAATGGGGAAGGTTGGTCAGGCGTTGGAATTTGATGGAGTGGATGATTATATGATTACCAAAAGCTTAATGTCTTCGGCAAGCACTGAAACGTTATCCTTTTGGGTATATGCGAAAGATTCAGGAGTCATTGTATCCGAACTAGGTCAGCAAAAGATAAACTCAGGTTACCATTATATAAAAGTAGGATTAAATCAAAACAATGAGTTGAAAGGTAACATCTGGAATTGTAATAATGGTTTGGTTTTTGGGACCATTAATTTAAATATATGGTACCACGTCACATTGATTTATGACGGTAATGCGGAGTTTGCGTATTTAGATGGAAGTTTAAAAAATAGTGTATCCTGTTCGAGATCCCCAACTGGGACACAGTATTTAGCATTTGCTGCAACTGATACACAAACAGCAGGAGGGTTTAATGACTCAGGCTACTTCACTGGCTCCATAGACGACGTCCGTCTATACAACCGCGCTCTCTCAGCAGACGAAGTCTCTCGCCTCTACGACCTCGGCGCAACCACTTATATAAACAAAACTCTCACCACCAACCCTTCACTCAACGACGGTTTAGTGGGGTATTGGACATTTGACGGCCCTTTAAGTACTCAGATTACAGATAGTAGTGGTACAGGAAATGCGGGTTACTTTGGAGCTTCTTCAAACGCAACAAACACACTGCTGGCCATAGGGAACATAGGACAAGCAGTAAATTTTGATGGAATTGGAGACAATATGTATATTGGTAATGGTGTTCTTAGTCAAACCGAACCAAATGGTTTCTCTGCATTCATGTGGCTCAAGTCCTCAGAGGCTAATAACGGCAAATATTTTTTTGAGCGAGGGGGGTCAGGTTCATTTTATATGAATTCATGGGCATCAAAAGCATCTTGTCGTATTAGAAACTCAGCCTCGACTTATTTTACAACTCCATCAGTGTCTATATTAGATGGAGAATGGCATCATGTAGGTTGCTCTTTTTCAACTACAACAAAAGCATTTACAATGTATGTGGATGGCGCTTCCACCACATCCAAAAACGCAAGTACCTTTGATAAATTTCCAGATAATGCTACATGGTTTACCATTGGTGGTCGGAAAGGCGGTAATTTTGCGCAAGGAACATATGACGACTTTCGTGTATACAACCGCTCTCTATCTCAAGACGAAGTAAAACGTCTCTATCAACAAGGCGCAACTACTTATATAAACAAAACTCTCACCACTAACCCCTCACTCAACGACGGTCTCGTCGGCCACTGGACATTTGACGGCCCGGACCTTTTGCAAAATGTTGCAGACACAAGCGGTAATGGCAACACGGGGTATTTAACAGGCTTTACTTCCACAACTACAGTTATTGGAAAAATAGGACAAGCTTTAAGCTTTGATGGGGTTGATGATTATGTGGATCTTTCTTCGCTTGCGGTATCAACATTTATTTCTGATTTTAGTGTGAGTGTTTGGTTTAAAGCAGAAAATTTTAATAATTCATATGCAGAAATAGTTGGAACAGGGTCGACTCCATCTAGTAATGAAGTCTGGGTTTTAAGAGTACATAACAGTAATGGTGACCAAATAGGAGATCTGCTTTTTAGGGGTAATGCGGCAAATGGTGGAGATATAAGTACTGATTCTGGTTTTAATGTGACTAGTGGGATTTGGTATAATGCAATTTTTTTATATGACGTGACAACAGGAAGTTCTACTGTGTACCTAAATGGAGTAAAAGGGAACGATAACACAGTATCTACTGGTGGCTTTACTGGAGGAAGTTTTAGCCTTTCACCGAAGTTTTCGAGTAGGTACTTCAATGGTTCAATGGACGATGTTCGCGTCTATAATCGTATATTAGGTGTAGACGAAATAAAAAAATTGTACGAACTAGGTAATTAAACCCCCACTCAAGCAAAAATCTCCAAAGGAAATCTCCAAAGGTTAAACCTCTGCAGAAAACCTCTGAGACTA